>Ga0079226_10001909_pt1 | contig 15996 bp, 18 predicted proteins | sample Poulit2014_FD_76345 | JGI IMG/M metagenome (GOLD analysis project Ga0079226, IMG submission 76345) | Agricultural soil microbial communities from Georgia to study Nitrogen management - Poultry litter 2014 | ecosystem: Environmental > Terrestrial > Soil > Agricultural land | place: USA: Georgia...
CCGGACATGGCCGCACCGTGGGGTGGTTACAAGGCGTCCGGCTGGGGCCGGGAGATGGGGCCGTGGGCGATCGACGCCTACACGGAGACGAAGGCCGTCTGGATGAACTACGGCTACTGAACCAACCGTGGCGAGATGGATGGCGTCCAGTGACCGCAGCTCGTGGTCGGTATATCCGGCCGCGGCCGTTCGGATCGTCTCGTCGATCTCGTCGTGCCCCCGTCGGGCCAGCAGCCGGGGCACTCGGTCCGTCAACGCGGGCTCGCTGCGACGCAGCGCCCGAGGAAGGTCGACCTCGATCAGGGCGGAGGTCAGTGTCGTCTCGGGTCGAGCATCCAAGTAGTCGCCCAGTGCCTCACTTTCCGATTCCGGGCGGGCCGGTTTCACCAGTGCGGCAGTGTCGAGATACAGCATCGACGAGTACCGCTCGTCCTCGCGGAGTTCGCGTACCAGGTGCCCGGCCTCGTGGCCCGTCCCCAGCGGACCGGACGGGCGGGCGATCACCGATCCTCGCTCGGTGATCTCGACCTCGTCGCCCTGGTTCACCCGGCTGCGCACCCCGGCCGTGTCCTGGTTCGGTTCCCGGAGCGCTACCTCACTCATCTCCGGGGGCGTAGTACATGTTTGTACTACAACGCTATCCGCAACAGCCACGCGTTGAGGACAGCGTGCGTCATAGGCTAGGCTGGTGTGCGTAAAATGAACAAGAATTCGCATGGCGAACACTGAGGTGAGGCGATGACCGCGATTACCAGCCTGCGCGAGGCTGTCGACGATCTGGTACACGACGGTGACACCGTCGCGCTGGAAGGTTTCACGCACCTCATCCCCACGCACGCGGGCCACGAGATCATCCGCCAGCGGCGACGCGACCTCACCCTGGTGCGAATGACCCCCGACCTCGTCTACGACCAGATGATCGGTATGGGAGTCGCGAGCAAACTCGTCTTCAGTTGGGGCGGCAACCCCGGGGTCGGTTCACTGCACCGGTTCCGGGACGCCGTGGAGAACGGCTGGCCCACACCGCTCGAGGTGGACGAACACAGCCACGCGGGGATGGCCAACCGGTACGTGGCGGGCGCGTCCAACCTGCCGTTCGCAGTGCTGCGCGGTTACCAGGGCAGCAGCCTGACCGAGCGCAGCCCCACCATCAGCACGGTCACCTGCCCCTTCACCGGTGAGGAACTCGCTGCGGTTGCCGCGATCAACCCGGATGTTGGCATCATTCACGCACAGCGAGCCGACACGGCCGGCAATGTCCAACTCTGGGGAATCGTCGGCGTGCAGAAGGAAGCGATGCTGGCAGCCAGCCGTACGCTGGTCACCGTGGAGGAGGTCGTGGACGAGCTCGAACCGGTGCCCGGCGGCATCGTGCTGCCGAACTGGGTCGTGACCGCGGTGGCACGGGTCCCCGGCGGTGCCCACCCCTCGTACGCTTCCGGCTACACGGACAGGGACAACTCCTTCTACACCGAGTGGGACTCCATCAGTCGCGATCGTGACACGTTCCGCGACTGGATGGCCGAACACGTTCTCGACGAAGAGGGGACGAAGTGATGAGCACCCAATCAGCGACGACCGGCACAACCTCCTGGACGACTGACGAGATGATGGCCGTCGCCTCGGCCCGGGCCCTCGCTGGAGCGCGTACGTGCTTCGTCGGCATCGGTCTGCCGAGCACCGCGGCGAACCTCGCCCTGTTGACCAACAACCCGGATCTGGTGTTGATCTACGAGTCGGGCACGATCGGGGCGAAGCCGAGCGTGTTACCCCTCTCGATCGGCGACGGCGAACTCGCGGACACCGCGGACGCGGTCGTGTCGTCACCGGAGATATTCAACTACTGGCTGCAGGCCGGGCGCTGTGACGTCGGTTTCCTCAGCGCGGCTCAGTTGGACCGCTACGGCAACATCAATACCACGCTGATCCCGCGCGGCGGGGACAAGCCGGACGCCCGACTCCCGGGTGCAGGAGGTGCTCCGGAGATCGCGGCGCACTCCGGCAAGGTGCTGATCACTGTTCGGCACTCGCAGCGAGTGTTCGTGGACACCCTGCCGTTCGTCACCAGTGTCGGCTACGGGGCGGGCGGCCATGACCGGGAGCGTCTGGGAATGTCGGGCGCAGGCCCCACCGAAGTCATCACCGACCTGGCGACGCTCGAGCCGGATCCCGAAACCAAGGAGTTCGTACTGACCACGGTGCACCCCGGTGTGACCGTCGACGACGTACTCGCCGCGACCGGCTGGCCGTTACGTGTCGCGGACACGGTCGACACCACCCCAGCGCCGGACACGGCCGAACTCACTGCGCTGCGCGGGCTGAAAGAACGCACCGAACGCGCACACCGATCGGCCTGATCATCCCGACACGCGCAACCAAGGATCGATATGTCTGTTCTGGACCCCCCATACCGCTTCGACGGGTATCGCTCGACGGTGTTTCGTTCCCCGAACAACGCCCTGGTGACCCCACCCGCCGGCGGCACCGAACTCACCGGTCCCCGATTCGGCGAACGCGACATCGGACCCGCCGACGCCGACCTCACCAGGCAGGGCGAGGGTGACGACGAGGCCATCGGGGAACGGATCATTGTCCATGGCACCGTCACGGACCAACAGGGCAGGCCGGTGCCCGAGACGTTGCTGGAGATCTGGCAGGCGAACGCAGCGGGACGCTACGTCCACAAGAGAGATCAACACCCGGCGCCGCTGGATCCGAACTTCGTCGGTGCCGGACGGTGCCTGACCGACGCAGCAGGATACTTCCGGTTCGTCAGCATCAAGCCGGGGCCGTACCCGTGGAAGAACCACCACAACGCTTGGCGTCCGGCACACATCCATTTCTCGTTGTTCGGACAGGCATTCACCCAACGGCTCGTGACCCAGATGTACTTCCCCGGCGATCCGCTGTTCTATCAGGATCCGATCTTCAACTCGATTCATGACGAACGTGCCCGGCAACGCCTCGTCTCGCAGTACGACCACGACACGACGTCACCGGAATGGGCCACGGGATACCGTTTCGACATCGTGCTCGGTGGCACCGACCCCACACCGTTCGAGGGCTGAAGAGTTGGTCGAGGAATTCAACTACCCCCAGAGTGCCGGCGTGACAGCCACGCCGGGCCCGACACCGTCACAGACGGTCGGTCCCTTTTTCCACTACGCGCTACCGTACGAATCGGGCCCGGCGGTCGTCGGGCCGCAACGGCACGGCGCTTTCCGACTCTCCGGGCGGGTGCTCGACGGTCAGGGCGAACCGATCCCGGACTCTCTGGTCGAAGTGTGGCAGGCGGACGAGTCGGGAACGCTCGCGCAGGAGCACGGGATCTACGACGAGCCGGACGGCGCCGGCTTCCGCGGATTCGGGCGCAGCGCAACGGACGAGTCGGGCGAGTACGCTTTCCGCACCGTGAAACCCGGCCCGCTCACGACACGGGACGGTACTGTGCACGCCCCGCACATCGCGATGGCCGTGTTCTCCCGGGGAATGTTGCGACAGGCGGTGACCCGAGTGTATTTCGCGGACGAGGGCGCGGCGAACACGACCGACCCGCTGCTGCGTCTGCTCGACCCCCACCGACGCGACACCATGATTGCCCAGCCGGGTGCGGACGGTTACCGGTTCACCGTGCGCGTGCAGGGCGAAGGCGAGACCGTGTTCCTTGATGTCTCCACCCAGTAGCGACCGTGTCCCGATGGCGGCCGGCGGGAACTCCGCGGACATCGGGTTGTTGAGCCCGGTCACCACCGGTACCACCGGTGAGTCCGCCAGTGGCGACGCGGCCGTTCTCGCGGCAATGGTACGCGCGGAAACGGCCTTGCTCCGCGCACTCGTCCACAGCGGCATCGCGCCCCCCGAAGCGGCGGTGACGGCGGACGACATCGCCGCGGTCGATATCGACGCACGCGACCTCGCGCTCAGTGCGACCGCGGGCGGCAACCCCGTGATCCCCCTGGTGCGCACGTTGCGGGAGGCCGTGGGCAGTGAGCACACGGCCTGGATCCATTACGGTGCCACCAGCCAGGACATCCTGGATACCGCGCTGGCGTTGGTGGCACGCGACGTCACCACTGCGATCGTGCGGGATCTGCGGGAACTCGCAGGCAGTCTCGCCGGCCTCGTCGAACGTCACCGGGACACGCCGACGGTCGCCCGTACCCTCACGCAACAGGCACTGCCGACGACGGTCGGGATGCGGGCCGCGGGATGGCTCGCCGCGGTACACGATGCGCTCCGGACCATCGACCGTGACGCTCCATTACCCGCATCACTGGCCGGCCCGGTCGGCACGGGCAACTCCTACGGTTCCGCCGCACCCGATGTCATGGACGCGTTCGCGGCGGAACTCGGCCTCCCCTCCCCGACCGTGCCCTGGCACACTCGACGCGCTCCGATCATCGCGCTGAGCTCCGCACTCACGCTCGTCGGACAATCCTGCGGCACAATCGCCAACGATGCCCTCGTACTGAGCCAGACCGAGATCGGGGAGGTCCGTGAAGGATCCGGGGGTGGTTCGTCGTCGATGCCGCACAAAGCCAATCCGGCACAGTCGGTCATGATCAACAGCGCCACACGCCAGCTTCCGGCGCTCGGCGCGATTCTCGATGGATCCGCCACCCCGGAACAGGAACGTCCCGCAGGCGCGTGGCACGCGGAGTGGCAACCGCTGCGACAGATGCTGCGTCTGGCGGCCGCTGCTGCCGAACGCACGAACATGCTGGTTGGTGGACTGACATGGGATCACAGCGCCATCGAACACAATCTCGGTCTGCTGCTGACCAACCTCGGTCACGACCGTGAGTGGCTCCGGGACGCCATCACCTCGACGTCCGGCTGGATCGACCGCATACTGCGACAGCACCGCGAGGAGGGGTTCGGTTGACGAACGTGGCACTGCATCACCGTGTGGAGGGAAACGCACACGGACCACCGGTCCTGCTGGCCCCCTCGCTGGGAACCACCCTGGGGATGTGGGACGAACTGGCGGCTGCGTTGTGGGAACGCTACCGTGTCGTTCGCATCGACACCAGGGGGCACGGTGGTTCGCCCGCGCCGAAGGGCCCCTACACGGTGGACGAACTCGTGGGGGACGTGCTGACGCTCACCGAGCGACTCGGGATCGACCGGTTCGCCATGGTCGGCCTGTCGTTGGGCGGCGCGATCGCGCAAACGCTGGCACTTCGTGCGCCCGAACGACTGACCGCGATGGTGCTGGCCTGTACCGGGCCGTCGTTCGGCGATCCCGCGAACTGGTGGCAGCGTGCTGCCGAGGTGCGTGCCGCGGGAATGAGCGGACTCGTCGAACCCAGCAAACAGCGTTGGTTCACCCCCGATTTCCCCCGGCAGCGACCGGACCGAAGCAACCAGCTTCTGAAACAACTCGCACACACGTCCCCGGAAGGCTACGCGAGTTGTTGCGAGGCGCTGGCACAGTTCGATGTCAGCGGGCGGCTCGGCGAGATCACCACCCCCACCCGCGTGATCGTCGGGGCTGACGACGAGGTCAGTCCGCCGTCCGTGGGTCGCACACTGCGCGACGGGATTCCGAACGCCGATCTCGTCGTCATCGACGAGGCATCGCACATCGCCAACGTTGCCCAGCCGGGCACTTTCAACACTGCCGTACTACAACACCTGGACAATCATCCATGACACAACCCGACTACGACGCCGGAATGGCGACCCGCAGACAGGTGCTCGGCGACGAGCACGTGGACCGTGCCAATGCCCGCACCGACGACACCACGCGCGACTTCCAGAACTACATCACCACCTGTGTCTGGGGTGGTATCTGGACCCGCGACGGCCTCAGCCATCGGGACCGCTCCATCGGCGTGCTCACCGCGCTGGTGGCGGGCGGACACTTCGACGAGTTACGCTTCCACATCCGCGCCGCGCTGGGCAACGGGCTGACTCGGGACGAGATCATCGAGGTGCTGCTACAGACGGCGGTGTATGTCGGCGTGCCCGCAGCCAACTCGGCCTTCACCGTCGCACGTGAGGTGCTCGGCGAGGAGGACTGAGTGCGCAACAGGCGTGTGCCCGGACCGCCTCCCGACCCTGCGATCGGACTCGGCCTGCTCGCCGGACCCGCGAACGTGGTCATGCAGCTGGCCGTTCCCGAGGTGGGACACGGAGTCGTGGAGTCGGTTGTGGACAGTGGGCAGATGTTCCGGCACCCGCTCAAACGTACCCGTACCACGCTCACGTACCTCGCTGTCGCCATGCTCGGCGACGACACGGACAAACGGACGTACCGGCGCGCGGTGAACCGCGCACACGCACCGGTGCGCTCGGATGAATCCAGCCCGGTCGCCTACAGTGCTTTCGACCCCGAGTTGCAACTGTGGGTCGCCGCCTGCCTGTACAAGGGCGTCGAGGACACCTGCAGGATCTTCGCGGGTCCATTGACCACCACCGAGCTCGACGCACTGTACGAGGACTCGGCACGTTTCGGCACGACGCTGCAGGTTCCCGCACACATGTGGCCCGCGGACCGTGCCGCGTTCGAGCAGTACTGGAACGATCGCGTCGGGAGCATCTCCCTCGACGCGACCGTCCGTACGTATCTGCACGACCTGCTCGACCTGCGTTTCCTCCCCGGCCCGGGCCGGAGACCACTCGCCGCTGTCAACCGCTTCGTGACCACCGGTTTCCTGCCTCCCGCGTTCCGCGCGGAAATGCGACTGAAGTGGTCCACGGCCGACCAACGACGCTTCGACCGGCTGATGCGCGTGCCCGCACGGCTGGTTCGCGTGTTGCCCGCGCCACTGCGCCGGTTCCCGTTCAACCTGTTGCTACGGGATCTCCGGTGTCGCGTTGCCACCGGACGTCCGCTGGTGTGAGCGCGGCAACATGCTCCTCGGGACTTCCGAGGAGCTGCGCGGCACCGTGTGCCCGTTTGAAGTACAGGTGCGCGTCGTGTTCCCAGGTAATGGCAATACCACCGTGGAGTTGGATCATTTCGCCTGCGGCCAGTCGCAATGCCTCCGAGCAGCGCACCTTCGCCACTGCGGCGTCCACGGCAAGTTCGGCATCGTCACGCAGCGCCGACCGCAGCGCGGCCTGGGAGGCGGAACGAGCGGCTTCGACAGCGACGTGCACATCGGCCATGCGGTGTTTCAGCGCCTGGAACCCGCCGACCGGCCTGCCGAACTGTTTCCGCTCCTTCGTGTACTCCACGGTGAGTTCCAACGCGCGTCGGGCGGCTCCGACCTGCTCCGCCGACAGGGCCACGCGCCCCAGGTTCCCCACCCGACGCAGCACTGCCGTGTCATCGCCGGCGCCGATGCGCCGTGCCCTCACTCCGGACAGTTCCACCCGGGCGAGCCTGCGTGTCTGGTCCAGCGCAGGAGTGTGAGCCGTACGCACTCCCACGGCCGTCGGGTCCACTTCGTACAACCCGACGCCGTCGGGGGTGCGCGCGGCGACGAGCAGCACGTCGGCGATGTCCCCGTCGAGCACGTAGTGCGCGTCCCCGGTCAGTACGCCCTGGTCGGCTGTCACAGCGGGGCACAGTGGCGACCACGCACCATCATCGCCCGTCCATGCCAGGGCCGCGATGGTGTCACCCGCGGCGATGCCGGGTAGCAGACGCCGGCAGGCGTCCTCCTCCCCAGCAGCGAGCAGAGCCTGCGCCCCCAGTACTGCCGACCCCAACATGGGACTCGGAGTCAGCGTCCTGCCCAGCTCGTCCAGCACCACGTGCAGCTCGGCCATCGTCGCACCGGCGCCGCCGTACTGCTCCGGAACGGCCAACCCGGCGGCTCCGATCTGTCCGCACAGGATCGACCAGAGGTCGCGGTCGAAGCCGTCCGGCGCGACCATTGCCGCACGGACGGCTGTCGAGTCGCTACGAGTGTCGAGCAGGTCCCGCACAACCTCCCGTAGCGTCTGTGCCTCGGCGGTGTCGAGCGGATCCACCCCGTCAGGATTCATCGGCACGCTCCTTTCGAGAGCCGCCCGCGACCGCATCCAGGACCCGTGCCCGGTGGAAGGTGGCATCTCCCCACACACCGAGTAACGCGCGCACCTTCGTCAGCCACAGGCCCAAGTCGTGTTCGGCGGTGTAGGCGATCGCGCCGTGTACCTGCAGCGCGGTGCGTGCCGCCAGGTAGGCGGCCCTGCCTGCCGCGGCCTTCGCCGCAGAGACGTCACGGGAGCCATTGCCCGGTGTGTCCCGCAGCGCGACGGCGGCTCCGTACAACAACGGGCGGCTCATCTCCAGGCGAGTGGCCACATCGGCGAGCAGGTGTTTGATCGACTGGTTCTGCCCGATGGGTTTGCCGTACTGCTGTCGCTGCTTGGCGTATTCCGTCGCCGTGTCCAACAACCAGCGCCCCGCACCGTGCAGTTGCGCCGCCACGGCCAACGCTCCCACGTCGAATGCCGCGGCGGGGGCTCCGCCGAGATCGTCCGAGCAAAGTGTTGTGGCAGTGTCCCGCCGTGGGGCGAACAGCCGCCGTGCCGTGTCGATCGAGCCGGTCGGCTCGGTCGCGGCCACGTCGATCAGTTCGACGCTGTCGTCGCGGACGCACACTGCCAGTTCGGCCACGTCCGCGTCGAGCGCGAACGGCACGTGTGGTGGCATCGCGACGGTGGCGCTCGCCGCACCCGAAGCGAGCGCGGGCAGCCACCGCGCGGCATGTCGGGTGTCCGGCAGGGTCTGCAGCAACGTGGGAACCACCGCTGCCGACTCGACAATGGGTCCGGGTACGGCGTGGTATCCCAGCGTCTCCATGGCCACGACCATGTCGGAGTACTCCGCCGCCAACCCGTCGTGGTTCTCGGACACCAACAGGCCGGTGACACCGATGTCGGCCAGTTCCCGTAACAGCTTGCCGCCCGGTTCGTGGCTACCCTGCCCCCACGCGCGGGCCACCGCCGGGGTGTCGGCGGCGGTGAGCATCTCGTGCAGGCTGGTGGCGAACTGTTGCTGTTCGTCGGACAGGCACAGGCGCATGGTCACCGCCCCTTCTGTTGTTTGGGTTCGCGGGGCAGGCCCAGCAGTCGCTCCGCGATGGTGTTGCGTTGGATCTGGTCTGTCCCGCCGTAGATCGGCCCCGCGAGGGAGAACAGGTAACCATCCACCCATCGCCCGTTGTCCACGGCACCGTCACTGTCGGACACTTCGGCGAGCGGGCCGAGCATGTCGAGCGCCGTCTCGTGCATCGTCACGTCCAGTTCGGACCAGAAGAGTTTGTTGACGCTGGATTCCGGCCCGAGTTCACCGCCGGCTTCGAGCCTGCTCAGCGTGTGGAACGTGTACAGCTGGTACGCCCGTGCATCGATCCAGGCGTCCGCGACACGCTCGGTGGTGGCGGCGGTCGTATCGTCGCGGTTCGACCACAGATCGACCAGGGCGGCCACGGTGGCGAGATACCGGCCCGGGCTGCGCAGCGACAACCCACGCTCGTTGTTGGCGGTGGTCATCGCGACTCTCCAGCCGTTGTCGACCTCACCGATGACGTCGCTGTCGGGCACGAACACGTTCTCCAGGAAGATCTCCGCGAAGCCGGGTTCACCGTCCAGTTGCGGAATCGGCCGTACCTGGACTCCCGCAGCACGCAGGTCAACCATGAAATAGGTCAGTCCGCGGTGCCTGCCCGCTTCCGGATCGGTGCGGAACAACCCGAACGCACGGTCCGCGAACGCGGCACGCGAACTCCAGGTTTTCTGGCCGGACAACAACCATCCGCCCTCGGTCCGGACCGCGCTGCTGGTCAGTGCGGCGATGTCGCTGCCCGCTTCCGGTTCCGACCAGGCCTGCGCCCAGACCTGCTCGCCGCGTGCCATAGCGGGCAGGACACGATCGAGTTGCTCCTGCGTCCCGTGCGAGAACAGGGTCGGGGCGAGCATGAAGATGCCGTTCTGGCTGACCCTGCCCGGCGCCCGGGCCGCGTAGTACTCCTCCTCGAACAGCACCCACTGCAGTAGCGTGGCCTCGCGCCCGCCGTACTCCGCAGGCCAGGTCACCGTCGACAGTCGCGCGTCGGCGAGTTTCGCCTCCCACTCCCGGTGAGCGGCGAAGCCCGCTGCGGTGTCCATCGAGGGCAACCCATCGGCCGGCACGTTGGCCGCGAGCCAGGCCCGTACCTCGTCGCGGAACGCTGCCGATTCGGCGTCGATGTCGAGATCCATCAGCTCGTCCTCCCTCCGGAGTCGCGCATGGACTGTGCGGACTGCCCCGCCAACGAGTCGGATGCTGTTTCACCGTTGTGCGCGTGTGCGAAGTGGTGCAGGCCGAAGACGGAGTCCATCCCGTTGCGCATGCCCATCTGGTCCTCGGCCTGGTTGACGGCCTTCTTGGTCAGGGCGAGTCCGAAGCGGGGCATCTCGGCGATCTTCCCGGCGAGTTCCGTCGTGCTGTCGGTCAGTTCATCGCGGGCCACGACACGGTTGAGCATGCCCCATTCCTTGGCCTGCTGTGCGCTGAAGCGTTCACCGGTGAACAGCACCTCTTTGGCCGCGCGGGGACCGAGTACCCAGGGGTGGGCGAAGTACTCGACGCCGGGGATGCCCATCCGCACCACCGGGTCGGCGAAGAAGGCGTCCTCGGAGGCGACAATCAGATCAGCGATCCAGGCCAGCATGAGGCCACCCGCGATGCACGCCCCCTGTACCTGGGCGATCACGGGTTTCGGGATCTCACGCCACCGTCGGCACATCCCGAGATAGACTTCGGATTCGCGTGCGTAGCGCTGGTCCCCACCCGTCTTGTCGGTGTGGTCCCACCACAGCACTGCGGTGTTGTCGTAGTACACATCGGTGTCCCTGCCCGGTGTGCCGATGTCGTGTCCCGCGGAAAAGTGTTTCCCCTCCCCGGCAAGTACGATGACCTTGACGTCATTGTCGTCGACCGCTCGGCGGAACGCCGCGTCCAGCGCATAGGTCATCGCGGAGTTCTGTGCGTTACGGTAGTCCGGGCGGTTCATGGTCACGGTGGCGATGCCGTCGTGCACCTCGTAGCGGACCACCTCGTCGGGTGTCTCATCCTCGCCTGCCATAGCCTACTCCTCTGTGAACATGTTCTAGCTCACTCATCGGGATCGCGCAACCACGTGCACACATGCTGGACAGCACGATATAGAACATGTTCTTATTATAGCAATGGTGGACAACGAGGCGTTCCGCAAGAAGGTCGCCACATGGCTCGCCGAGAACCTGACCGGTGCATTCGCCGAGCTCCGTGGACTCGGCGGACCGGGACGAGAACACGAGGCGTTCGACGAACGACTCGCCTGGGAGCGACACATGGCCGAGGCGGGCTGGACCTGCCTCGGCTGGCCCGCGGAGTTCGGCGGTGCGGGACTGAGCGTCACCGAACAGGTGATCTTCCACGAGGAGTACGCGGCCGCGAACGCCCCGGCACGGGTCAACCACCTCGGTGAACAATTGCTCGGCCCCACGCTGATCGAGTTCGGGACGCCCGCACAACAACGACGGTTCCTCCCGAGAATCGCCGACGTCACCGAGTTGTGGAGCCAGGGCTACTCCGAACCGGGCGCCGGTTCGGACCTTGCCGCGGTCTCCACCACCGCCCACCGGGAGGGCGACGAGTGGGTCCTCAACGGGCAGAAAGTCTGGACGTCGTTGGCGCACGAGGCCGACTGGTGCTTCGTACTCGCCAGGACCGATCCCGACACGCAGCGACATCGTGGGTTGTCGTACCTGCTCGTCCCGCTGGCCCAGGAGGGGGTCACGATCCGGCCGATCACCCAGTTGACCGGGACCTCCGAGTTCAACGAGGTGTTCTTCGACAACGCACGCACCGCGGCCGACATGGTCGTCGGTGAGGTCGGCGACGGGTGGCGCGTCGCCCTGGCCACCCTCGGTTTCGAACGCGGCGTCTCCACTCTCGGCCAGCAGATCGGCTTCGCGAACGAACTCGACGGTATCGTCGCACAGGCCCGGAAGACCGGCACGTACGACGATCCGGTGCTGCGTGCCGACCTGACCCGGGCCTGGATGGGACTACGCGAACTTCGTGCCCACGCGCTGCGCACCATGACCGGCGACGGCATCTCCGGCGCGGAAGCCGCTACCGGCAAGTTGCTCTGGGCACAGTGGCACCGTCACCTCGGCGAACTGGCAATGCGCGCACGCGGGGCCCGCTCACTGACCACCCCCTCGCCCGACGCCGCCACCTACGAACCGGACGAGTGGCAGCGACTGTTCCTGTTCACCCGGGCCGACACCATCTACGGCGGCTCCGACGAGATCGAACGCAACATCATTGCCGAGCGCGTGCTCGGCCTGCCGAAGGAGGCACGCCCGTGACCCAGCCACCGCAGTACCCGACGGGACGCAACCTGCTCGACGGCAAGGTCGTGACGATCACCGCGGCAGCGGGCACCGGTATCGGCTCCGCCGTGGCGCGGCGGTGTCTGGAGGAGGGCGCCCGCGTCGTGATCAGCGACGCACACGAACGCCGACTGAAAGAAACGGCGACCGAGCTCGCCGAGCTGGGACCGGTCCACGCACTGCCCTGCGACGTCACCGACGTGGACCAGGTCGAGGCGTTGATCAGCGGCACGGTGGAACACTTCGGCAGGCTCGATGTAATGATCAACAATGCGGGTCTGGGCGGCACCGCGTCGGTACTGGAGATGACCGACGAACAGTGGAACAAGGTCATCGACATCACGCTGAACGGCACGTTCCGCAGCACCCGTGCGGCCCTGCGCCAGTTCGAGGCGCAGGGCGGCGCCGGTGCCGTGGTCAACAACGCCTCCGTCGTCGGCTGGCGCGCACAGCAAGGCCAAGCCCACTACGCCGCCGCGAAAGCCGGTGTGATGGCGTTGACCCGGTGCGCTGCGATGGACGCGGCCGGCAACGGCAGCAGAGTCAACGCGGTCGCGCCGAGCCTGGCCAGCCACGAGTATCTGGCCAAGGTCAGCAGTCAGGAGCTGCTCGACGATCTCGCGAGCAAGGAGGCGTTCGGCCGCGGCGCCGAACCGTGGGAGATCGCCAACGTGATGGTGTTCCTGGCCAGCGACTACGCCAGCTACCTCACCGGCGAGACCATTTCCGCCAGCAGCCAACACCCCTGACGGAGGGAGAAACACCATCATGGCCGAGGCCTACATCGTTGATGCGGTCCGCACCCCGACCGGCAAGCGCAGGGGGTCGTTGAGCGAGTTCCACCCTGCCGATCTCGGTGCGCACGTACTCGGTGCGGCCGTGGATCGCAGCGGTGTCGACCCGGGACTCGTCGACGACGTGATCCTGGGGTGTGTCGACACGGTCGGTGGGCAGGCCGGGAACCTGGCCCGCACCGCGTGGCTCGCGGCGGGACTGCCCGACCACGTCCCCGGCGTCACCGTGGACCGGCAGTGCGGCTCCAGCCAGCAGGCGGTGCACTTCGCCGCACAGGCCGTCATGTCCGGCACCGCGGACGCCGTGTTGGCGGGCGGGGTGCAGAACATGAGCCAGATCCCGATCAGCGCGGCGATGCTCGCCGGGCAACAGTACGGTTTCGACGACCCGTTCTCCGGTTCCGCAGGCTGGCGGAAACGTTACGGCGACAGCGAGGTGTCGCAGTTCCGCAGCGCCGAAATGATCGCGCGGCACTGGGACCTCACCCGGGAAGCAATGGAGGAGTACGCCTACCACAGTCACCAACGGGCGATCACCGCGATCGACGAGGGCCGGTTCGAGAAAGAAATCACCCCGGTCGGCGAGTTCCACACCGACGAAACACCACGCCGCAGCACAACCATGGCGAAAATGGCGACGCTGGAACCGTTGAGTGACGGTTCACCGATGACCGCGGCCGTGGCGAGCCAGATCTCCGACGCCGCCAGCGCCACCCTGGTCGCCTCGGAGGAGTTCGTCCGCGAACACGGGTTGAAACCGCGCGCCAGGATCCATCATCTCACCGTGGCAGCAGCCGACCCGGTGTGGATGCTGACCGGACCGATCCCCGCCACCTCCCGTGCGCTGCGCAAAACTGGGCTGTCGGTCGACGACATCGACCGGTTCGAGGTCAACGAAGCCTTCGCCAGCGTCGTGATGGCGTGGCTCGACGAGACCGGCGCCGATCCGGAACGAGTGAATGTCAACGGCGGCGCGATCGCCCTGGGGCACCCCATCGGCGCGACCGGCACGAAACTGCTGACCACGTTGCTGTCCGAACTGGAACGCAGCGGCGGCCGTTACGGGTTGCAGACCATGTGCGAGGGTGGCGGCACGGCCAACGTCACCATCATCGAACGACTCTGACACCGCACAGCGGCTACGCTGGAATCAAGGAGGTAACCATTGGTGACAGCGGACGAGTTCGACGACAAGTTCGATCACGGCGAGGACATCACCGCGGAACTCGATCTGGCGAGCGCACAACGACCCGACGGCACCGAACGCCGCACGGGCGACGATCCCGAGTGAGTACCCGCTGCCCAGGGGCAGTTGGATAAGCGGCGCAAGCCGCTTGCACTCCGTACGCGCCTGTCACCGCCGCAGGTTCTCCGTCGTTGTCTCGCGAGGACAGCCGTAGCGTGGCGTATTGGCATATGTGGGTCCTCGGCTCCCGCAGCGAGGCAGCCGAGGACCCACGACGGAGGTTCCGCCACCAGCACCGCCGCACAAGACCACGCCAAAGATCTTTCAGATTACGCTTCTGCAGCGTAAGCCGTCGAGTAGTAGTTCGAGTGCCTGCTCGAAGTCGTCGGGTTCCTGCGGGGCGGGGTGACCGCGCCCGCGCTCGCGGCTCTGTTCGGCCATCGTGTGACCGAAGACGAGGTGCAGCACGGCACTGGGCTCCGGGAGCGGCGTTTCTGACGTACTCGTGGCCGTCCACGGACCAGACGTTGAAACAAGCCAGCGCGGGCATCGCGGGCGGGGCCAGCCGGGTATGTCTCGTCGCCTCCGGGCGCAAACCGTCCGATCACGATTTCGGGCGGGTTACCGACATGGTGACCGGGCTCAAGGACGCCGACCGGGTCGACATGGTGGAGAAGTCGTAGGCTGCGTGTCACGCCCCCTGTTCAGTGTTGATCGCTGGGTTGGGCGAGAGTGACGAGCAACTGGTCGAGGCGCTGTTCGCACTGCGAGAGCTGGGCTCGGAGTCGATTCCGGTGAACTTCCTGATGCCGTTCGAGGGCACCAAGTTCGAGCACACGTGGGAAGTCACGCCCGCCCACTGTGTGCGGATCCTGGCGATGGCGCGGTTCATCTGCCCGGACCGGGAGATCCGCATCGCGTGTGGACGGGAGATGCGTCTGCGGTCGCTGCAGCCGATCGCGCTGCACGTGGCGAACTCGCTGTTCCTGAGCGACTACCTCACCTCCGAAGGCCTGGCCGCCGAGGCGGATCTAGCGATGATCCGCGACAACGGGTTCGTCGTGCTCGGCTGTCACGAGGACACCACCGAGCAGGCATCACCGCGCCAGCCATCGACCGCGAGCACCTGTGACACCCGTACACCTCGATGATCCAGCTGGCCCGACGCGGTTGGTGACCGGCACGGCGGGCAGTCGCATCACCATCGACGGGGGCCGTGAGGTCGTCGACGGGATGAGCATCTGCGATAGGGAAGACAGCATGCACGCCATGTGGTCCGGAGTGCTGCTGCTGGCCCCGGACACGGCGGCACCCTCGTGAACCTCGCTGCCGGGCTGTCCGCGACTCACCCGGTCCGGGTGTGTGTTGTCACGTGGCTCGGGCTCGGCACGCTCAACCACACCGCCCTCACGGTTTCCGCATTACGCGCCCGGTCGCTGGAACCGGCAGGGCTGATCCTCGGCTCGATGCCACTGCAACCGGATCTGGCCGCCGAGTGCAACCGAACCGAGCTCCCCCGCTTGACGGGTGTCTCAATCATCGGCGCGTTCCCCGACGGTGCCGGGGGCCTCGATCCGAGCCGGTTCCGGCAGCATTGTCGTCAGGGTGGCTGGACTGCTGAAGTCACCGAGAACGCAGCTCCGTCCCACATCGATGAATCGCCACTGCGCGGCTGTCAGGTCTGCCGACAGTTCCCGCGCCGGCACATCG
>Ga0079226_10001910_pt1 | contig 15990 bp, 10 predicted proteins | sample Poulit2014_FD_76345 | JGI IMG/M metagenome (GOLD analysis project Ga0079226, IMG submission 76345) | Agricultural soil microbial communities from Georgia to study Nitrogen management - Poultry litter 2014 | ecosystem: Environmental > Terrestrial > Soil > Agricultural land | place: USA: Georgia...
CCCTGGCGTGCCTGCCGCAAGAGCCAGCGATAGGCTTCATCGAAACTGCGCACCTGCTGGGTCTTTTCACCTCTGCGCACAATTGCACCGTCGCCAATCAAATCCATGAGCTCATTTCCCAGGTCTGCAACCTGAGCATATTCGGCACTGTTGAAGAAATCCTCATGCCAAACAAAAACATGCGGCACGCTGTGGCTATGGCGCGTAACCTGTAAATGCAGTGGTCGCTCGCCGCTGGCGGCATTGACCTGCACAGTGTAACTGTGTCGCGGCTCGTCGCGGGCATCGAGACGTTGCTGCAAAGCTTCGGCCCAGCCCTGCATGCGCGCGTGATCGCTAAATAAATCAGGGGTGACCCGCGGCAGACAGGTCATTTCATACAATGTTGCCGGGTCATAACGCAGCGTCATGCGGTCGATGATAGCCAACAGATTGGCGTAGCGTTGCGCCAGATCCGCCAGGGCATCATCAGTGATGGGCGGTGCGCCTTCGGACACCACGAGCTCGGCCTTGTTCAGGGCCAAGCGCAGCAGGTACTCGTTCAACTCCCGATCATCCTTGACGTAATACTCGTGCTTGCCACTCTTGACCTTGTACAGCGGCGGCTGGGCGATATACACATGGCCGGCTTCCACCAGCGGATACATCTGCCGATAGAAAAACGTCAGCAGCAGGGTGCGGATGTGTGAGCCATCCACGTCCGCATCCGTCATGATGATGATGCGATGATAGCGCAGCTTGGCCGGATCGAACTCGTCTCGGCCTATGCCACAGCCCAGGGCCGTGATCAGCGTACCCACTTCGGCGGACGATAGCATCTTATCGAACCTGGCTTTTTCCACATTGAGAATCTTGCCCTTGAGGGGCAGTATCGCCTGGTAGCGGCGATCGCGCCCCTGCTTGGCGGAGCCGCCGGCCGAATCACCCTCAACCAGGAACAGCTCGGACAGCGCCGGATCCTTCTCTTGGCAGTCGGCAAGCTTGCCCGGCAAACCGGCCACATCCAGTGCATCCTTGCGCCGCGTCATCTCACGCGCCTTGCGCGCAGCATCGCGCGCTCGCGCAGCATCCACCACCTTGGCGGCAATGACTCGGGCTTCGCGCGGATTCTCCAGAAAGAAATCGCCCAGGTATTCGCCCAGCGCGGACTCAACCGCCGCCCGCACTTCAGAGGACACCAGCTTGTCTTTGGTTTGCGAAGAAAATTTTGGATCTGGCACCTTGACCGACACGACGGCCGTCAGGCCTTCGCGCGCATCCTCGCCCACGGGCGAGACCTTTTCCTTGCGAGCAATGCCCTCCTGTTCAATATAGTTATTCATGGTGCGCGTCAGGGCCGCACGAAACCCCGCCATGTGGGTGCCGCCATCCCGCTGCGGGATATTGTTCGTATAGCAGAAAACACTCTCCTGATAAGAGTCGTTCCACTGCATGGCGATCTCAACGACAATGCCATCGCGTTGTGTGCTGAAATAGAACACGGTTTCGTGCAGACGCGTCTTGTTGGCATTCAGATTATCCACGAACGCGCGAATGCCGCCTTCATACTCAAACACTTCTTCTCGCTCGGCCGCCTCGTCCGCCAAGCGAATGCGCACGCCGGAGTTGAGAAACGAAAGCTCGCGCAAACGCTTGGCCAGAACGTCGTATTTAAACTCTATGTTGGTAAAGACGCTGCTGCTTGGGTGAAACCGGATTACGGTACCGGTCTGTTCGCTGTCACCGATGACGGTCAGCGGCTCCAGCGGTTCACCCATGCTGTAATTCTGCTGGTGGATGCGGCCATTGCGCTTGATCGTAAGGGTCAGGCGATCGGACAAGGCATTTACAACCGACACCCCCACGCCGTGCAGACCACCAGACACCTTGTAGGAGTTGTCATCGAATTTGCCGCCGGCGTGCAGCACTGTCATGATGACCTCGGCTGCCGGCCTGCCTTCTTCCTCCAGCACACCAACCGGGATGCCGCGACCATCATCCGCGACTGTCACACTTTGATCGCGATGTATGGTGACCTGGATTTCGCGACAGTAACCCGCCAGTGCCTCATCAACGGCATTATCCACGGCCTCGAACACCATGTGGTGCAACCCCGTGCCATCATCAGTGTCGCCGATGTACATGCCCGGCCGTTTGCGCACCGCCTCCAGGCCCTTCAACACCTTAATGTTGCTGGAATTATAATCCGCCGACGCATCACGATCCCTATGGGCCATAATTGTTTCAACCATTCATTACACACAAGTAATACATTTTAACATGTATTGAAGCCACAAGATGCGCCGCCATTCCGCCAAAGGCACAAGCCAGCCCTCCAACCAGGTTGCCGGCAGCCTCAGTTCATTGCACGGCCTTGATGCCGGCATGTTCCACGTGGAACATGCCGCCGATGGCAGGCAACGCCCAGGCCGTACTTGGCTCAATCGCAGTGATGAAACATTGACAATCCAGAGCCGCCAACTCCTGCATCACGGCCTGCTGGAACCGGCGGCCCAACTCTGCCTGCAGATCATCCACCAACACAATCGGTGGCTCACCGCCCGCATCCATTAGAATATATGCCTGCGTGAGCAGCAGGGCGATGCCCAGCAACTTTTGCTGGCCTCGTGAGACATGGGCTTTCGCCTCAACCTCGGCCACCTCAATACGCAAGTCCGCCCGGTGCGGCCCCTGACGGGTGTAACCGGCCTTGCGATCGCCCTCCATGGCGGCCGCCAACGCTTCCGTAAAGCTTGCTCGATGAGACCAGCCGGAAACATAATGCATGGAAGGCGCCTCTTCGCCAATGAGCCGAGACAAGGTCTGTGGTAGCGCTGCCGCCAACTTGTCAATATATTTCCTGCGGCTTTGATCGATAATCCTGGCAGCTCTGATCAAGTCGAAATCCCAAGCACTTATCGTCGCAATATCAGCCTTATTGCGTAGCGCTCTGTTGCGTTGACGCAACGCGCGGCGATATTGGCGCCACGCTGGATAAAACGATGGTTCCACGTGGAACACGCCCCAATCCAAGAAACGCCGGCGAAATCTGGGTCCTTGCTCGAACAGGCGATGCAGGTTGGGCTCAATCAACTGCAATGGAGTCGCCTTGACCAGCTCATGCCGGGGTGTGCCGGCATCCCCGTCCAGTTTGTAGCGCAACTTATTGTCCTCGCCGATCATGCCGACTCGATGCAAACGCTCATGCAGTGTGGCAGCGGATTGCGCACGCAACACGAATTGTTTGCTGCCGTGCCGCATGATTTGGGTCACCCTGCTGCCGCGAAAGCTCTGCCCACGCGCAAGCAGATGAATCGCCTCCAGCGCGCTGGTTTTCCCCGAACCATTGTCACCGAGCAACAGGTTGATGCCCGCTGTCGGCCTTATTGAAAAATGGTGAAAGCAACGGAAATCGACTGCTTGGAGATTGGTGATGCGCACTGCGAAAGCCTCAAGCCATAAGCAAGGGCAAGGTCAGAAATGGGATCTTATCGGAGCAAACATCATGCCATGCGCAGTCAAAGTCGCTTATTTGCAGGCCAAGGATCGCGGCAACATTCTTGTGCTGCCAGCAATGTGTGCTTGATCGGCATGGATCTGATGGCGTTGAGCAACAGCAGCCAATGGTGCCGGAGATCAGCTACAAACTGCTGTCTACAAGCGCATGGGCATGACGACAAACCGGCTGTCCGCGTTATCGCTGTCCTGGATCAGGCCGCTGCTGTTTTCGTCGGCAAGATGAAAGACAACCTTCTCGCCGCTCAGCACAGACAGCACATCCAGTAGATAATGCACGTTGAATCCGATGGCGAGTTGATCACCCTCGTAAGCCACGCTTATCTCATCCTCGGCAACCTCGCGGTCGGCATTTTGTGCGCGAATGCCGAGCACATTGTCCTGCAATGAAAGCTGCACGCCACCGATCTTCTCACTGGAGAGAATCGCCGCGCGCGATAACGCCTGGCGCACCGCTTCGCGATCTGCCGTCAGGCAATTGTTGTTGTCTTGTGGAATGACCCTTTCATAATCAGGAAAACGCCCATCAATGAGTTTGCTGGTGAATTGCAGCCCCGGCAGTTCAAAACGCATGTGGTTTCTCGCCAATTGCAGACTCACCTGATTGTCGCCGTCATCGGCAAGCAGGCGCGTCAACTCGTTTACGGCTTTGCGCGGCACAATGGCCTGGGTGGTCTGCGTCAGCGGCAACTGTGCGGCCGCTTCTGACAATGCCAGTCGATGCCCATCAGTTGCAACACAGCGAATCAGTTGCGGGCCAAACACAAACAGCAGGCCATTCAGATAAAATCGTACATCCTGGACAGCCATGGCGAAGGCCGTTTTATGCAGCAACTGCTTCAAGACCCCCTCACTGATCTCAAATTGTGTTTCTGATTCAATATCTTCTATTTTCGGCCAGTTGTCCTTGGGCATGTAGGACAGCAGGAACCTGGCTCGCCCTGAACGCACCCGAACCTGCTGTTCGTCCAGATCAACCGTCAGCTCGGCACCCTCATGCAAGCCGCGACAAATATCGAACAGTTTCCGCGCCGGTACAGCAGCCGCGCCAGGACTGGCGATCTCTGCAGGGCAGCGAGTAACCAGTTCGAGTTCCAAGTCGGTTGCGGTAATCACCAAATGCTCGTCGTGAGCATCGATGAGCACCGAAGAAAGAATCGGCATGGTCTGCTTGCGTTCGACAACCCCAATAACGCTTTGCAGGGCGGTAAGCAAGTCGCTGCGTTGCGTGGAAAATTGCATTACGCGGTCTCCATTCAAATTATGTTGTTTCGTGCTTGTTTCAAAGCCTGCTTAGATCTATCAATAAGAGTGAATAGTAGTAGCAATAGTTGCGCCGCATTTTTGTGGATATTATAAATTTGTATTTGTTTTCATGTTGTTGATATCGTTTTTGCGATCCAAATCCAGTTCAAGTCAATGTTCGCAGCCTGTGGATAACGCGTGGACGGTCTGCGGGCTGCGCCGCCGGTGACTGCTCGGACACGAGTTATACCGGAGTTATCCACAATCATGAGGTAAGAATGCGCATGAGATTGGTATAGTCTTCGGTGATGACCGCATCGGATTCACACAGCTCGCGCACCTTGCGGCAGGCGTGCAGCACGGTGGTGTGGTCACGCCCGCCAAAGGCCTGACCTATTTCCGGCAGGCTGTGGTTGGTCAGCTCCTTGGATAGCGCCATGGCGATTTGCCGGGGCCGGGCGATGGAGCGCGAGCGCTTCTTGCCGAGCAGATCGCTCAGGCGCATCTTGAAGTACTCGGCCACTGTGCGCTGGATGTTGTCGAGCGTAACCTGGCGCTCATAAACCGCCAGCATGTCATGCAACGCCACCTTGGCAAACTCGACTGTGATTGGAGCACCGGTGATCTGGGCCGAGGCAATCAGCCGGTGCAGGGCGCCTTCCAGGGCGCGCACGTTCGACCTGACCCGTTTGGCAATAAAAAATGCGACTTCCTGCGGCAGCGCAACCCTGTTGGCTTCGGCCTTTGACAGCAGGATGGCCACTCGGGTTTCCTCTTCTGGCGGCTCCACCGGCACCGACAGGCCCCAGGAGAAGCGCGACTTGAGACGATCCTCCAGGCCTTCGACTTCCTTGGGAAAGCGATCGCAAGTGATGACGATGCGCTGGTTGGATTCCAGCATCGAATTGAAGGTGTGGAAAAACTCTTCCTGCGAGCGTTCTTTGTTGGCAAAGAACTGAATGTCGTCGATGAGCAGCGCGTCCAGCGAGCGATAATGCGCCTTGAAGCCATCCATGCGATTGTGGCGAATCGCAGTAATCAGTTCGTTGACGAAATGCCCGGAGCGCACATAAGCTACCTTGAAATCGGGGCGCTGTTCGAGCAGCCGATTGCCGACACTTTGCATGAGATGGGTTTTGCCCAGGCCCACGCCGCCGTAGATGAGCAGTGGGTTGTAGGCGATCTTGTCAGGCTCGGCGGCCTGCTCGGCGGCCGCGCGTGCGAACTTGTTCGAATTGCCCTCGACAAAGGTCTGGAACGTGTGCCGGGAGTCGAGATTGTGCGGTATGGCAGCGGGACCGGGACTGACGGCATGCCGCGGCTGCTGGCTGGCAGAGCCGCCGCCGATCAGAATGCGAATGCGCGTCACCGGCGAGCCGAGTTGTTGAAGTGCAGTGGCGATCGGCGAGCGCAATTCGCGCTCGACATGATCGCGCACGACTTCGTTGGGCGCCATCAAGTCCAGACCGTCGTCGGTAAATACGGCTTCCAGAGGACGCAACCAGAGGTTGACATCCTTCTCGGGCAAGCGGTTTTCGATCTGTCTCAGACAGTGCTGCCAAATGGATTCAGCCAAAATTGGGTCTCCGCGGTTGGTCAATGGCATGCGTTGCCACGGTGGGAATACAGCCTAGCGCAGGCACAAGAACTTATCCACAGAACATCACCAGGCTTGCAAGAGAGGCGCATGGCTGGCTAAAATCCGCGGTCGTTTCAGCGTTGAGCGCTTGGCGCTCCCCGGGGATTATAGACATGAAAAGGACCTTTCAGCCAAGCAACGTGCGGCGCAAGCGAAGCCACGGGTTTCGCGCCCGCATGGCGACTCGTGGCGGTCGTGCGGTCATCCGCTCACGCCGAAACAAGGGGCGCAAAAGGCTGACCCCGTAAATTGAGCACCGACAGCCGGCAGCAGTGGCTCAGGCGAAGTTCCCAGCCGCCGCGCGCTTGCATCACGCGCCGGAATTCAGCGTGGTTTTTCGTCGCGGCAGGCGCTTTGCGCGTTCCGGCTTGGTTGTTATCATCGCCCCTGGCAAGCAGCCGCAAGCTCGCCTGGGGTTGGCAGTGGCGAAGCGGCATCTGCCGCGGGCAGTGGATCGCAATCGCGTCAAACGCTTGATCCGTGAGTCTTTTCGGCGGCAACGCGCGCATTTGGGCGCCTTGGATGTGGTGGTGCTGGCACGTGCCGCAACCGTCACCCTGCCCAACCGCCGACTGCGCGGCCAGCTACACAGCATCTGGTCGGAAATACACAACTCCTGCAGGAAATCGGCACGCGTCGCGCCCGACGGTGCGGCAAACGGCAGCTAACAGCCCCTGTTTCAGGGCGATTTGAAGGAAAGGATCATCACGCGCATGGACAATATCCGATTTGCGTTGTTGTGCGCCCTGGGCGTGCTTGCTTTCATGCTCTATCAGGCATGGCAGGCGGATTACAGTGCGACGGCAGAACCTCCCCGACCGACCCAGCAACAGCAAGCGGCCGCGAACAGCGACGCGACGAGTCGGGCGTCGGATTTGGCCGCGCCTCCGCAGCAGAGCGATCGCAGCGGCAAGCCTGAGGCGGATGCGGCTGCTGCACCAGGCTCCGACAAGCGTGATCGGGAATTGGCGCAAGGCAAGACAGTCCACGTCGTGACCGACAAGCTCGATGTCTACATCGATACCCGAGGTGGGGATTTGCGCCGTGTCGCTCTGCTGGATGTGCCGGTTTCCGCCGACCGGCCCGATTCATCATTGCGCCTGATCAACGATACGACGCCCAATTTCTTCATCGTGCAAAGCGGCCTGAGTGGTGGCGATGCACCGGACCACATCAGCCTCTATAAAACGCAGCAACAGGAGTATGAACTGGCCCAAGGCCAGGATACGCTGCAGGTTCCGCTCACCTGGAGCGATGGGAATGGGCATCAGGTAACGAAGATATTCACCTTTCATCGCGGCAGTTATCGCATTGATCTCGAGCATGAGATCAGCAACGAAACCAACAGCGCCTGGGACGTCAGCCAGTATGTACGCCTGTGGCGCACCCCGTTTCAATTGGCTGGCGAGATTCCGTTCACCAAGTCTTTCATGGGAGTGGGCTGGTATGAAGCGTTGGCGGACGAGGACAATAAGTACCGCTACGAAAAGCGTGATGGCGACAAGTTGGACGAAAACCCGCTCACCCTGACCCAGCGCGGTGGCTGGATTGCCATGGTGCAGCATTATTTCCTGGGCGCCGTGGTGATGCCCAACAACGTCGATGTCAAGCTGTTTGCCGATGCGAGAGCAGTGCCCGGCAGCGACAGTGGCGAGGGTTTTGCAGCCGGCTTCATCAGCGCGGCGCAATCCGTTGCGGCCGACGGCCGGGAAGAGCTCAAAACCACGCTCTACATCGGCCCCAAGGAACAGGATCAGCTGGCGGCGCTGGCGCCCGGACTCGAGCTGACTGTTGATTATGGTTGGATGACGGTGCTGGCCAAGCCCATTTTCTGGGTCCTGGACAAATTGCACATGGTCGCCGGCAACTGGGGCGTGTCGATCATCCTGCTGACGATTCTCATCAAACTGGCGTTCTACAAGCTGTCGGAAAAGCAATACCGGGCGATGGCGCGCATGCGCAAGTTCGCCCCGCGCATGCAGCAATTGCGCGAGAAATACGGCGACGACAAACAACAGCTGCAAGCCAAGATGATGGACTTGTACAAGAAGGAAGGCTTCAATCCACTGGCCGGCTGCTGGCCCATGCTCATCCAGATGCCGGTGTTCATCGCCTTGTACTGGATGCTGCGCGGCGCGGTGGAACTGCGCTTGGCATCGTTTCTGTGGCTGCAGGATCTCAGTGCCCCCGATCCGTACTATATTCTGCCGGTGATTTTTGGCGCCACCATGTTCCTGCAGCAGCGCTTGCAGACCAACGTCACCATGGATCCGATGCAGCAGCGCATGATGCAGATCATGCCGCTCGGCATGGCCGTGTTCTTCGCCTTCTTCCCCGCCGGGCTGGTGTTGTACTACTGCACCAACACCCTGCTGTCGATCGCCCAGCAATGGTATATTTACCGCAAGCTGGACGCTGAAGGGCTGGGTCACAGCGCCGCCGCCAAATAGCCTGAAGCAAACATCGGATAGACGCATGCAGGGCGGGGATACCAGGGATACGATAGCGGCCCTGGCCACGCCGCCGGGGCGCGGCGGGGTCGCAGTGATTCGCGTCTCCGGCCCGGCAGTGCCGGCCATTGCACGCGCAGTGCTGGGCCACCTGCCGCAACCGCGTCTGGGGCGCTTCGCCGCCTTTCGCGATGCGGATGGCAGCACCATAGATCGTGGCCTGGCTCTGTATTTTGCCGCCCCGTCTTCCTTCACTGGCGAACACGTGCTGGAGCTGCAGGGCCATGGCAGTCCCATGCTCTGTGATTTGCTGCTGGCGCGGCTGCTGGCGCTTGGCGCTCGCCTGGCGCGCCCGGGTGAATTCTCCGAACGCGCGTTTCTCAATGATAAGCTTAGCCTGGCCCAGGCCGAAGCCATTGCCGATGCCATTGACGCCGGCAGCCATGCGGCGGCGCGCGCCGCCATGCGCTCCCTGCAGGGGCGGTTTGCCAATCAGGTCAGCGCGCTGGCCGAGGCCTTGGTGCAACTGCGCGTGTACACCGAAGCGGCGATTGATTTCCCAGACGAAGAAGTCGATTTTCTGGGCGATGGCGAAGTGCAGGCGCGCCTGGAAGCGCTGCAACAACAACTGCGCCAGCTGCAAGCCGATGCCGAGCGCGGCGCGCGTCTGCGCGACGGGTTGACGGTTGTGCTTGCCGGCGCGCCCAACGTCGGCAAGTCCAGCCTGCTCAACTGCCTCGCCGCCCGCGACAGCGCCATCGTCACCGCCGTCGCCGGCACCACGCGTGATGTGCTGCGCGAGCAAATCGACGTCGATGGCCTGCCGCTGCATGTCGTGGACACGGCCGGCCTGCGCGAGACGCATGATCCGGTGGAAGCCGAAGGGGTGCGGCGCGCGCGCGCCGAGCTGCAACGTGCCGATCGTATCCTGCTGTTGTTCGACGACAGCCAGGGCCTGCAGGCTGCGGATCGGCGCCTGCTGGAAGAACTGGAAAAAACGGAGCTGCCAGTGACCCTGGTGGCGAACAAGATCGATCTCAGTGGGCGCGCGCCGGGCGCCGGCCGGCTTGGTGGGCGCGAACTGGTCAAGCTGTCCGCCACCAGCGGCGCCGGCATGCAGGCGCTGATCGCGCAGCTCAAGCACAGCGCCGGCTTGGAAGCAGCGGCGACCCCGGATTTCATTGCCCGTCGGCGTCATCTCGATGCGCTGCAGCGTGCGGCCATGGCCCTGCAGCGCGGCCATGAGCAACTGGTCATGGCCCAAGCCGGGGAGTTGCTGGCCGAAGAGCTGCGCCTGGCGCACCGGGCCCTGGGTGAGATTACTGGCGAGTTCACCAGCGAAGACTTGCTCGGCGCCATCTTCTCCAGCTTTTGTATTGGCAAATAAGCGCCTTGCCCGTTTGTGCAGCTACTCCGGTAGGCGGATCTGGTACAGCGTCGGCCAGTTCTTGCCGGTGATGAACAGCCTTTTCCCAACCGCATCCCAGGCAATGCCATTAAGGGCGCCGGCCGAGGCTGGCAGCTCGGCACGCAAATGCGCGGCGCTGACGATGCCAGTGACGCGCCCGGATGCCGGCTCGATGCGGATGATGTCGTCTGCGTGCCAGACATTGGCCCAGATTTCGCCGTTGATGTACTCGAGTTCATTGAGGCGGCTAACGCGCTTGCCGTTGTGCGTCACCGTAAGGCGGTGCTGGGTGGCGAAGGTTGCCGGGTCGATAAAGCGCAGCGTGGCGCTGCCGTCGCTCATGATCAGGTGGCGGCCATCAAAGGTCAGGCCCCAGCCCTCGCCGCTGTAGCGCATGATGCGTGCGAGCTCGCCATCCGGCAGGTCGTAGACGAACGCGACGCCCGCCTTCCAGGTCAGTTGCAAAAGCTGGTTGCCGACCCGGGCCAGGCCTTCGCCAAAATAGCGCTGCTCCAGGTCAGTCTGCGCCAATATCTCGCCGGTCGCCAAGGCCACGCGGCGCAATGACGAGTGGCCATGCAGGCCGGTGCTTTCGTACAGATGGCCATGGTAAAACAGCAACCCCTGCGTGAAGGCGCCAGCATCATGTGGATAGCGTGCCACGACCACGGCGGTCGCTGGTCTTTCCTGAGCTGCCGTGGCATCCGGTTGGCAACCGGCAAGCATGAGGCAAAGCAGGCTTGCCAGCGCTGCCGGTAGGCAGCGCCGCAAAGAGAAACTAAGGCAATGCACGGTAGCGCGGTGAGTCATGTTGAAGACGATTGCGGCGATGGGCAGTGATGCCGCGCTGCAGCTTGCCAGTTTCATCGCAGTACGGCTACCATCACAGGTGTCGTTGTTAGTTGCACCTAAGGAGTCATCCATGTCCGCCCCGCACCCACTCAGCCGGTCACAACCGCTGCACTCCGAAGCCGATGCCAACACCCAGCGGGATATCGACCCGCAGGAATCACAGGAATGGCTGGACGCATTGGATGCCGTCCTGCAACAAGACGGCCCCGAGCGGGCGCATTTCCTGCTCGAGCGCCTGATCGAGCGCTCGCGCCGCTCCGGCACGTATATTCCTTATTCGCCCTACACCGCCTACGTCAACACGATTCCCAAGCACGCCGAGGCGAAATCCCCCGGCGACCCGGCGATCGAATGGCGCATCCGTTCGCTGCTGCGCTGGAACGCCATGGCCATGGTGGTGCGCGCCAACCGCAAGCACGAAGGCGTGGGCGGGCACATTGCCAGCTATGCTTCTTCGGCCACGCTGTACGAGGTCGGCTTTAATCACTTCTTCCACGCGCCCAGCGAAAAGCATGGCGGCGACCTGGTTTATTTCCAGGGCCATTCTTCGCCGGGCTTTTATGCCCGCTCCTATCTCGAGGGCCGGCTCAGCGAAGAGCAGCTGGAGGACTTCCGCGCCGAGGCCAGCCAGCCTGACGGCCTGTCCAGTTACCCGCACACATGGCTGATGCCTGATTACTGGCAATTTTCCACCGTGTCCATGGGGCTCGGCCCGATTACCGCCATTTACCAGGCACGCTTCATGTGCTATCTGCACAACCGCGGCATCGAGGACACGGCCGGGCGCAAGGTCTGGTGCTTCTGCGGCGACGGCGAGATGGACGAGCCGGAATCGCTCGGCGCCATCGACGTCGCCGCGCGTGAAGGCCTCGACAATCTGATCTTTGTCATCAACTGCAACCTGCAGCGCCTCGACGGCCCGGTGCGCGGCAACAGCAAGATCATTCAGGAACTCGAGGGCGCGTTTCGCGGCGCCGGCTGGAACGTGATCAAGGTCATCTGGGGTGCGCTGTGGGATGGCCTGCTGGCGCAGGATCACGACGGTAAGCTGATGCAGCTGATGTACGAAACCGTGGACGGCGAATACCAGGCCTGCAAGGCCAACGGCGGCGCCTACACGCGCAAGTATTTCTTCGGCAAGTACCCGGAAACGGCCGCCATGGTCGCCGACATGTCGGACGAGGACGTCGGCCGACTCAATCGTGGCGGCCATGACCCGCACAAGGTCTATGCCGCTTATCATCGCGCTGCGAACACCAACAACGGTCGCCCCACCGTCATCCTGACCAAGACCGTCAAGGGCTATGGCATGGGCGGTTCCGGCGAAGGTCAGAACATCGCTCACCAGCAGAAGGACATGGCGGCGGATGCCCTGAAGAGCTTCCGCGATAATTTTCAGATTCCGATAAGCGACGAGGAACTCGGCGATGTGCCGTTCTACAAGCCGCCGGAAGACTCCGAAGAGATGCAGTATCTGCAGGCCCGGCGCAAGGAACTCGGCGGCTATCTGCCGCAGCGGCGCCTCGAGCATGAAACGCTCAAGATTCCCGCGCTGCACGTCTTCGATCGCCTTCTGCAGGGCACCGGCGAGCGCGAAATGTCCACCACCATGGCGTTCGTGCGCCTGCTGCAACTACTGACCCGCGACAAGCAGATCGGCCCACGGCTGGTGCCAATCGTGCCCGACGAGGCGCGCACCTTCGGCATGGAGGGCATGTTCCGCTCGATGGGCATTTACTCGCCCGTCGGCCAATTGTTCCAGCCGGAAGATCGCGAGGAGTTGGCCTGGTACAAGGAGGCCAGCAACGGCCAGATCCTGGAGGAGGGCATTACCGAGGCTGGCGCCATGTCGTCGTTCATTGCCGCCGGCACCTCGTATTACAACCACAACAAGGCGATGATTCCGTTCTTCGCCTATTACTCCATGTTCGGCTTCCAACGGATCGGCGATCTGATCTGGGCCGCCGCCGACATGTGCGCGCGCGGCTTCCTCATGGGCGGCACCGCCGGGCGCACGACGCTCGCCGGCGAGGGCCTGCAGCACCAGGACGGCCACAGCCACCTGATGTTCGATGTGGTGCCCAATTGCCGCGCCTATGACCCCACGTTCGCCTACGAGCTGGCGGTGATCATGCACCATGGCCTGAAGGAGATGTACGAGGACGACGTCAACGTCTTCTACTACATCACCATGATGAACGAAATCTATGCCCATCCCGGATTGCCAGACGGTGTGGAAGACGACATTATCCGCGGCATGTATCGCTTCGCTGTGAGCAACAAGCGCTACAAGAAGCGGGTGCAGCTGCTCGGCTGCGGCACCATCCTGCGCGAGGTGATCGCCGCTGCCGACATGCTGGAGAGCGAGCACAACGTTGCCGCCGACATCTGGAGCGTGCCCAGCTTCGGCCAATTGCGCCGCGACGGTCTCGAGGTCGACCGCTGGAACCGGCTGCATCCCGGTGAGGAGCCGCGCAGCAGCTTCGTCGCACAACAGCTTGCCGACAGCAAGGGCCCGGCGATTGCCGCCACCGACTACATGAAGAGCTACGCCGACATGATCCGCAACTGGGTGCCGATGAACTACCACGTGCTCGGCACGGACGGCTTCGGCCGCTCCGATACGCGCGAGGCGCTGCGCGACTTCTTCGAGGTCGACCGGCGCTGGATCACGGTGGCCGCGCTCAAGGCGCTGGCGGACGAAGGCGAGCTCAAGCCCGAAGCCGTCACCGACGCCATGCAGAAATACGGCATCGATCCGAACAAGCCGGAACCGGTGACCCATTGATGCGGCGCGTCTCTGCCTGCCGTGCAGGCGTGAGCTGGCGCAAGCGCATCATCATCATGGGTGCGGGTGCAGCAGCCTGGGGGCGTGGCAAGCCGTCGTGCGGGCTGGCCGGCATCCTGTTTGCCAGGTAATCAGAACGAAGGAAAGCAAATGGCAGCTCAGGAAATCAAGGTACCAGACATCGGCGACTTCGAAGCCGTTGAAATCATTGAAGTGTTGGTCGCCCCTGGTGACGCAATCGAGGAAGAGCAGGCGCTGATCACACTGGAGTCGGACAAGGCGACGCTGGAGGTGCCGGCCACGGTGGCGGGCACGATCAGCGAGATGAAAGTGGCCGAAGGCGACACGGTCAGCGAAGGTGATGTCATCGCCTTGGTTGAGGTCGCGGACAGCGGCGCTGAACCGGGCGCGCCGGAGTCGGCCGAGGACACCGCTGCAGCGGCGCCGGAGACGACCCAGGCCGATGCGGCGGCGGCTGGCGGTGGTGGCACTGAGGAAGTCCGGGTGCCGGACATCGGCGATTTCGAGGCGGTGGAGATCATCGAGGTGCTGGTGGCTGCTGGTGATGCGATCGAGGAAGAGCAGCCGCTGATCACGCTGGAGTCGGACAAGGCGACGCTGGAGGTGCCGTCCACCGTGGCCGGCACGATCAGCGAGATGAAGGTGGCCGAAGGCGATACCGTCAGTGAAGGCGACCTGATTGCCACGGTCGCCACCGCCGGCGGCGCCGGCGCGGCGCAGCAGCCGGCCCAAGAGATAGCCCAGGAGACGGCCCAAGAACAACCAGCGCCAGCCGCCGCGCCGGCCAGCACACAGGCAGCCAGTGCCGCCAAGCAGCAGCCGAGCCGTGGTGCCGCCGAGCCGGCGCGCCCGACACCCGGCAGCCAACTGACGCCGGTGGATGAAAAGGCCTTTGCCAAGGCCCATGCCTCGCCGGCGGTGCGCAAGTACGCACGCGAACTGGGGGTGGATCTGGGCCGCGTCAGCGGCAGCGGGCGCAAGCAGCGCATTCTGTTCGATGACGTCAAGAACTACGTCAAGCAGGCGGTGCAGAAAGCCGAAAGTGGCGGCGCAATGGCCGCGGCCGGCGGCGCCGGGCTGCCGGCCCAGCCCGACATCGACTACAGCCAGTTCGGCGAAGTGGAAACAATCGAGCTGCCGCGCATCCGCAAGCTCTCGGCCCGGGCCGTGCACAAAAACTGGTTGCTGATCCCGCATGTCACCCAGTTCGATGAGGCCGACATCACCGACATGGAGGCGTTTCGCCAGGCGAACAAGGAGCGTGCCGCACAGCAGGGCATCCGGCTCACGCCGCTGGCGTTCATGCTCAAGGCCAGTGCCGCCGCGCTCAAGGCCTTCCCGGATCTGAACAGTTCGCTGGCGGCGGATGGCGAGCACCTGATCCACAAGCGCTATTACCACATTGGCGTGGCCGTGGATACGCCCGGCGGGCTGGTCATGCCGGTGATTCGCGATGTCGCGCAAAAAGGCATTTTCCAGCTGGCGGAGGAGCTCGCCGACATCAGCGGCCGTGCCCGCGAAGGCAAGCTCAAGCCGACCGAGATGCAGGGCGCGTGCTTCTCCATCTCCAGCCTGGGCGGGGTCGGCGGCACCGCGTTCACCCCCATCGTCAACAGCCCCGAAGTGGCCATTCTCGGTGTCTCCCGCTCGCAGACCAAGCCCGTGTGGCAAGGCGGCGAGTTCGTGCCGCGGCTCATGCTGCCGCTGTCGCTGTCCTATGACCATCGGGTCATCGACGGCGCCAAGGCGGCGCGCATCACCGGCTTTCTCAGCCGGGCGCTGGGTGATATCCGCACCCTGTTGCTGTAAACACGGACAAGGCCGACAGGCACAAACGCAAATAAGGAACGACAGGCATGGCGCAGGAAATCAAGGTCCCGGACATTGGTGACTTCGAGGCGGTGGAAATCATCGAGGTGCTGGTGAGTGCCGGCGATGCGATCGAGGAAGAACAGGCGCTGATCACGCTGGAATCAGACAAGGCGACGCTGGAAGTGCCGAGCACGCTCACCGGCACGATCACCGAGATGAAGGTGGCCGAAGGCGACCAGGTCAGCGAAGGCGACGTCATCGCGCTGGTGGAAGTCGCCGC
>Ga0079226_10001911_pt1 | contig 15988 bp, 14 predicted proteins | sample Poulit2014_FD_76345 | JGI IMG/M metagenome (GOLD analysis project Ga0079226, IMG submission 76345) | Agricultural soil microbial communities from Georgia to study Nitrogen management - Poultry litter 2014 | ecosystem: Environmental > Terrestrial > Soil > Agricultural land | place: USA: Georgia...
GGAATACAAACAAGTCACTTGCTTAAACAAGTACAAAGACAGCATGTAAAAGAAGCAATCAAGCTGGCGGACCTTATCATCATTGCAATAGGAGCAAATGATATCATTAAAGTCTTTCGAGACCACTTCCCAGAACTTTCATTAGAAGTCTTCACCGATGAACAAGTACACTATGAAGAAAGACTTTTTCATAGCTTGAAGGACATTGAACGGATTAATCCACATACGGAAATCTATTTTATAGGCTTGTATAACCCCTTTGAACATTTTACAATAGAGATTCCAGAATTAGATGATATCATTAAGGATTGGAATGAAGGTAGCCAGTCCGTAACAAGCCTTTTTGAACAGGTCACCTTCGTTCCAATCATGGATGTCTTTTCTGGTCAATATAACTTGTTTTCTGAGGATCAATTCCATCCAAGCAGATTAGGTTATGTTAAAATTGCAGAACGAATCATTGATTTCATAACAAAAGAGGGTGATTAAAATGAAGCAGAATAAGTGGAGACGTTACTTCTTATATTTATTTAGCCTAAATGTGCTTATTGTTGGATTTATTTTAGCATCTTTATTTTGGCCCCAAAACAAGAACGATCGTCCAGACCAAGCTGAATTACCGGATATGAAGAGCTCTGAGTTTACAATTCATACTTCTAAGGATAATTTAAACCAACTGATTAATGCCTATATTGAGGAGCTTACCAAGGATAATAAATATCATTATGAAGTGACTCTAGCCGATGATGTTCAAATAGAGGGTGAAATCCCAGTCTTTTCGGCCAAGGTTCCCCTATCTATTCATTTAGATCCCTATGTGTTAGAGGATGGTAATCTTGTTTTGAAGCAAACGTCGATTTCCCTTGGAGGCTTAAAACTTCCAAACCGACAGGTAATGAAGTCTATGGAATGGTTTTTCGATGTGCCGAATTGGGTAAGGTTTTATCCAGAATATGAGGAAATTCACGTACGAATTACAGATATGGACATCAAGAGTAATTTTTATTTACAGGTTGAACAATTTGATTTAGAAAATAATGACTTGTCTTTTAAAATCGCATTCCCTTATGAAGACTTAGGAATCCAGCAATAAGATAAGAAACGTTAGTGAAGTAAAAGCTCACTAACGTTTTCATTACTTCTCATAAAATTCGTGCATCTTTTTAACTTCCTTTTTAATTTCTTCAAGAAGATAATCTGGGGATATAACTCTTGCTTGTTTACCCCAGCCTAGGATCCAAGAAATGAGACCTTTTGAAATCTTAGCCCTTGTCGAAATTTCAAAGAATTCATCATCAACCTTCCTTATATCAATATCTTTCCCAAATCGATCAATTATTGAAGCGACTAATTCATTCTCGAATTGAATTTTAATTCGCATTTCTTCTCCTGCGAACATATTAAAGGTTTTGCTTACATACTCATCACAATCAAACCTTTCCTTTTTAAATCGCTCCTCCGTAATCTTGATATTGTGGATTCGATCGAGCCGGTAATGGCGCAATTCATTTTTCGGTTGATACTTCCCAATTAAATAATAAAAGTCATTTTGCCAAATTAAACCGTAAGGCTCTACATGGTAAAGTTCACCTTCTCGATTATAGACAAAATCTTTGTGAATATCGTACTTCCCATATTGATAAGTAATGACCTTTGAAGTCGATACCGCTTCATGGATTTTTTCGATATTTAACTTCACATTTTCATTTTGAAATTCAAGAGAAGAACTGTACATAATTGGATCGGGTAATTTCTTCGCTTCATGTTTACTCGTTAAGTTTTTTAATTCCTCAATAATTTCCTTCTTCGTATTATTAGGGATAAATCGAGCGGACAATATGGCATCGACAATAAGGCGGATTTGATATAATTCAAAATCCCTGGAACGATGACTATAAAAATACCTTCCATATCTCCCTCTTCTTTGATGAATTTGAAAACCTGAATCATGTAAAGATTCTACATCCCGCTGAATCGTTCGTGGGTCAATTCTTCTTTCTGTAATCAAAAATTGCAGTTTCTCTTGTAGCTCCTGGATGGTTAGCTCGTTATTTTCATCTGTATCTCTTAATAAAATATCCCTTAACTTTAATAATCGATAACTATTTGATTGTTCCATAATGATCCCCCAATCATTACCTAGTTAAAAGGGATATTCAACAATATCCTCACCACTTCTTACGAAATGAGCTTCATTGTTAAAATATCCCTTTATAAATTATGAAATTTTCTCTAGCATGTCCTTGGTCATTCTTTCTAAATCATATTTCACGCTGAAGTCCCACTCTTCTTGAGCGGCTGATGTATCTAAAGAATTCGGCCAACTTTCAGCAATCTTTTGACGCATTGGATCCACTTCATATTTCATTTCGAAATCTGGTATATGCTTTTTAATGGCTGCGGCGAAATCTTGCGGTGCAGCGGACATTGCCGATACATTGAAGGCATTTCTATGCTTTAGGCGATCCGGATTAGCTTCCATTAAATCAATAACAGACTGAATCGCGTCAGGCATATACATCATATCCATATAGGTTCCTTCTGCTATAAAGGAAGTGTAGGATTTGTTTTTAAGTGCTTCATAGTAAATTTCTACAGCATAGTCCGTCGTTCCCCCACCAGGTGGAGTAACATAGGAAATTAACCCTGGAAAGCGAACTCCTCGTGTATCGACTCCAAACTTTTGGAAGTAGTAATCACATAGTAATTCACCGGCTACCTTTGTTACACCATACATTGTTGTTGGACGATGTAAGGTATCTTGTGGCGTCTCATCTGCTGGCGTTGTTGGCCCAAAGGCTGCAATCGAGCTTGGCGTAAAGAACTTTAGGTCTAACTCTCTAGCCACTTCTAAAGCATTGGTTAAACCACCCATATTTAGGTTCCAAGCTTTCTGAGGCTGTTCTTCTGCCGTTGCAGATAGGAGAGATGCTAGGTGCATTACTGTATCTACTTTATACTCCTTAGCTAACTCAAACATTTTTTTACCATCTGTTACATCGAGGATTTCAAAGGGTCCTGATTGTTCCGCTTCGGTTTTTCGAATATCTGAAGCAACAACATTATCATTTCCATATAATTTTCTTAAAGCTACGGTTAGTTCAGACCCTATCTGACCTGCGGCCCCTGTTACGAGAATTTTCTTCACTTTCAATCCCTCAATTTTATAGTTATTTTAAATAATGTTCATTTCTTTTCCGACTTTTTCATAAATTGCTAAGGCTTGATCAAGCATTTCTTTTGTGTGAGCTGCTGTTGGCATATTTCGTACCCGGGCTGTTCCTCTTGGGACGGTTGGAAATACGATCGACTTAGCATATACACCCTCTTCAAATAATCGGGCACTAAATTCCTGGGCAGCTTTTTCATCACCAATAATACATGGTGTGATTGGTGTCTCACTTTCACCAATATCAAAACCTAAGTCCTTCAAACCCTTCTTTAAATAATCTCCGTTTTCCCATAATTGATCAAGTAAGTCAGTGCTCTTCATTAAGCGATCAATCGCCTCCGTAGCTGCTACCGCATCAGCTGGTGTCACGGCTGTAGAGAAGAGGAAGGGTCTTGAACTTACCTTTAGCCAGTCAATAAGCTTTTGGCTACCTGCAACATATCCACCGATTACTCCAATTGCCTTTGATAATGTACCCATTTGGAAATCAATTTTATCCTGTAAGCCAAAATGCTTTACCGTACCCGCACCTTTTCCTAATACTCCTGAACCATGAGCATCGTCTACATAAGTAATAAGATCAAATTCTTCAGCAATCTCAACAATTTCTGGTAACTTGGCAATATCTCCATCCATAGAGAAGACACCGTCAGTAATAACCATTACTTTTTTATATTTACCAGATTCCACAGCTTCCTTTGCCTTAGCACGTAAATCTTCCATATTTGAATGCTCAAAAGGAATAATTTTCGCACGAGACAGACGACAACCGTCAATAATTGAAGCGTGGTTTAAGGAGTCGGATAAAATAGCATCCTCTTTATTCATAACAGCTTGAATGGCGGCCATGTTACAGTTAAAGCCCGATTGGAAAGAAATTGCTGCTTCAGTTCCTTTAAACTGTGCTATCTTTTCCTCTAACTTCACGTGTAAATCGAGGGTACCATTAATGGTTCGAACAGCACCTGCACCTACACCGTGGGAATCTACAGCATCCTTTGCTAGAGATTTTAATTCTTCATCCGTTGCTAAGCCTAGATAGTTATTGGAGGATAGGTTAACTAACTTTTTCCCCTTAATATTGATCATTGGTCCGTTTGCCCCGTCTACCGGATCGATTTCGTTGTACATTCCTTTACTTCGTAAACCCTCTAAATTTTCATCTAAAAATTGATTTAATATTTTACTCATGAAATCCTTCCCTTCCATAAATTTATGTAAATAATTTGTATACAACTTTTATGTACAGTTTAACATATTCACATAAGATTGTTTACTTAAGAAGAACTTTCTATGTAAATTTCCCCATGAATTCCTTTTAAAACTAGAAGAGGCTGGAACAAAACCACTATGTTTAAATAAAATTGAAAAAAAACAAAGCGAAAGAAATAACAATCACTCCTCGTGAAAAGGTGAGATTTATCTTACCGTACGGGACCGAAAATCAGTATTTTGGAAGGCAAGGCAAACACTAAAAACGGCAATCAAAAAGGTGATTACCGTTTTTAAATCTTGCCCTTATACCCGGAGGGTGAAAGGACAGGATATTTCTGTAGCCTTTTAATCGCTCTATTTCTCCTTTATTAAGAAGATAAAACTTTGTCCCAGTCCCAAATTATCTAGTCTTATTTAAAATAATAGTAGTCCAATCGCAATTGGAATAAAGGTATAAAATAGGATAATGACTAGGAAGCCCATAATATCACGGACTTTTAATCCTGCAATGGCTAGAAGTGGTAAAGCCCAGAAGGGTTGGATCATATTCGTCCAGGCATCTCCCCAAGCAACGGACATAGCAGTCTTGGCATTATCAACACCGAGTTGCATTCCCGCTTCAATCATAATTGGACCTTGAACAGCCCACTGACCTCCACCGGAAGGTACGAAAAAGTTAACAATTCCCGCACTGATGAAAGTAAATAGTGGGAAGGTAAACTCATTTGAAATGCTTACAAACCATAAGGACATCTGCTCTGACAAGCCGGATTCGACCATCATACCCATAATACCTGCATAGAAAGGGAACTGAACTAGAATTCCACCGACATTTTTCACGGCATTATTAACACTATGTAAGAATCGGCGTGGTGTACCGTGTAGTAAAATACCTAACATTAACATAATGAAATTCACTAGATTAATATTTAAATCGAAGCTTTGACTTTGATAAAAATAGTAAATCACATAAGCAAGTCCTAACAAGCTAATGATGATTGAAATGAGACGACTGTTTTCTAATTTTTGAGAAGGGGTAGATTCCTCTTCTTCCTCTTCCTCAACTTCTTCAAAGGAATAATCATCAAAGTTTTTCGGGTTGTTAATTTCCATTCCTTCTCGAGACTTTAGAATGAACCAGTTTACCAGAGGTAGGGTTAATAGAATCACAATAACAATAAATAGGTTCGCTGTTCCAAAAATAGTCTCAGCAACAGGAATTGACCCAATAGCGTCAAATAAGAAGTGGTCATCCGTTGCAATGAGTAAGGGGATTGAAGCTGATAGTCCCCCGTGCCAAATAATAAATCCACTGTAGGCACTGGCAACAAGCAAACGATAATCTGCTCTTGGAACCCGCTTCACTACTTGAATGGCAATTAAAGCTCCAACGACTAAACCAAAACCATAGTTAATTAGAGAGGCCACGGTTGCGACAAAGGTTACGAGAATCACAGCTTGGGCTGGACTCTTGGCAATCCGGCTAATTCTTTCTAACAAGCCTTTAACGAGGGGGGTATTAGCAAGCACATAGCCAGTAACAACAATTAAGGCCATCTGCATGGCAAAGGCTAATAAATCCCAAAAACCAGAACCCCAATGCTCCACCATCTGAATGGGTGAGCTTTCTGTCATGAAGATTCCCATGACATAAACAATTAAGGTAAGAATGATCGCAAATAAAAAGGCATCCGGTAAATACCGTCGAACAATTCGATCAAAAAAGTTAGTAACTGCTTTCAATATTCTTCAGCTCCTTTATAAATTTAGGATAATAATATATATATATTTAATAAAAGTACTATTATCCTAGCAATGATTTATTTTATAAGTATTTTCTTATCCTACGAGTTCTTTTGCAACTTTTAAGTCTGCTCCCGTAGAACTTTTAATATTCTCGACTGTGTAGCCCTCACTTACTTCTACAAGGACTAAGCCTTCCTCTGTAACGTCAATAACCGCACGTTCTGTAATAATTCGATCGACAACGCCAGCACCGGTTAAGGGAAGCTTACATTCCTTTAATATTTTTGGCTGGCCATCCCTTGTGACATGCTCCATAATGACGATGACACGTTTAGCCCCGTGAACTAAGACCATGGCACCACCCATTCCTTTAACCATTTTTCCTGGAATCATCCAGTTTGCCAAATCACCTGTTTCAGAGACCTCCATACCTCCTAATATAGCTAGGTCAATATGGCCACCGCGAATCATGGCAAAGGCTTCAGCGTTACTAAAGTAACTTGCCCCTGGAATAGCTGTAACTGTCTCCTTCCCGGCATTAATTAAATCCGGGTCCACCTCTTCCTCTGTAGGATATGGCCCAATACCAAGAAGGCCGTTTTCCGATTGCAAAACAACTTCTTTATCATCAGATAGATAATTGGCTACCATGGTTGGCATTCCAATACCTAAGTTTACATAAAAGCCATTTTCTATTTCCTTTTCTGCTCTTTTGGCAATATCAATTCGTACATTTTCACCCATTTTTATGCTCCTCCTTTGTCCAGATTTTTTATCCTTCTTTTACCGTTAATCTTTCAATTCTTTTCTCTTGTTCACCTTGAATGATTCCTTGAACATAAATTCCTGGTGTATGAATTTCATCCGGATCTAATTCGCCTACTTCTACAATCTCTTCAACCTCTGCAATGGTAATTGTCCCGGCTGCAGCCATCATTGGATTGAAGTTTCGAGCTGTTTTTCTAAAGACCAGATTCCCATGCTTGTCGGCCTTCCATGCCTTGACCAAGCTAAAGTCAGCTCTTAGGGCTTCTTCTAACATATAGGTTTTTCCATTAAAGTCCCTCGTCTCTCTTCCTTCGGCGATTGGAGTTCCTACTCCTGAGGGTGTATAAAAGGCAGGGATACCGGCTCCACCTGCCCTAATCTTCTCAGCTAAAGATCCTTGGGGTACTAAAGATACCTCTAATTCATCATTTAAAAACTGTCTTTCAAATTCTTTATTCTCTCCAACATAGGAGGAAACCATATGATCAATTTGTCCTTGCTCAAGAAGTAATCCTAAACCCCAGCCGTCAATCCCACAGTTGTTTGAGATAACGGTCAAACCCTTTACCTCTTTATCCCGTAATGCCTGGATTAAATTTTCGGGAATTCCAACCAAACCGAATCCCCCGACCATCAAGGTCATATCATCCTGTATTTCTGAAACAGCTTCATTAAAATCTTTATAGATTTCTATCATTGATAAACCTCCTTAAAGTTCGTTTTTAATAATCATTGCAACTCCTTGACCGCCACCAATACATAAGGTTGCTAAACCATAATCCTCTTCTCGGCGCTTCATTTCATGAAGAAGCGTGACAAGAATTCTCGCTCCACTGGCGCCGATTGGATGCCCTAAAGCTATAGCACCGCCATTTACATTAACGATATCTGGATTTAATTTTAATTCCTTTGCTACAGCTAAGGACTGAGAAGCAAAGGCTTCATTGGCTTCAATTAATTTCATATCTTCTAAGCTTAAATCCGCCTTTTCTAGGACTCTTTTTGTCGCTGAAACTGGTCCTAGACCCATAAGACTCGGATCAATGGCTGTACTTGCATTAGCCACAATTGTTGCAAGGGGTATCACACCTAGCTCCTCCGCTTTCTTTCTACTCATAACTAGCAGAGCAGCTGCTCCGTCATTAATTCCTGAAGCATTCCCTGCGGTTACACTACCATCCTTTTTAAAGGCTGGACGTAACTTTCCAAGACCTTCTGCTGTTGTAGCTGCACGGACATACTCATCCTCAGAAAATACGACAGCTTCCCCACGGCGCTGGGGCACTTCAACAGGAACAATTTCCTCTTTAAACTTTCCTGCTTCAATAGCCTGAGCAGCTTTCTCCTGGCTACGGACAGCAAATTCATCCTGTTCTTCCCTTGTCAACTCATATTTATCGCATAAATTTTCAGCAGTAACCCCCATATGGTAATCATTAAAGGCACACCATAGTCCATCATGAACCATACTATCAATCATTGTTTTATGGCCCATTCGGTAGCCATCCCTTGCATCTAAGGATAAATAAGGTGCTTGACTCATATTCTCCATACCACCAGCCACAATGATATCTGCATCTCCCATTAAGATTGCCTGGACGGCTAGGTGAACCGTTTTGAGTCCTGATCCACAAACCTTATTAATCGTCATAGCTGGGACGTAATTCGGTAGTCCAGCCTTCATGGCAGATTGCCTGGCAGTATTTTGCCCTAAACCTGCCTGGAGAACGTGACCCATAATCACCTCATCCACCTGTTTGGGCTTTACTCCCGCTTTATGCAAGACGTCTTTAATGACAATTGACCCTAAATCCACGGCGGATACCTTTGCTAAAGATCCTCCAAAACTTCCTATTGGTGTTCTGGAAGCGCTTACAATAACTACATCATGTTCTTGTTTATTCAACATTTCTACCTCCCTTAAGTAGACAGATAAATCTAACTCTTATGAATAACATTTTACAGTCATTCTATTTATATGTAAAATGAATATATTGAATATTATCTATTCCAAAATAGAATATGTTGGGAGAAATGACCTCTGTAATCTATCTAGTAAAAATAAGAAACGATTTGATTAGCATGAGACATTTCACTTAAAAAATCAACTCTAAGCAAGACCAGCAATCACTTGGTAATTACTGGGTGGAATAGAAGGATGTTATAGCTATTTATCTTCCGTATATGACGCTCTTTTCGCTTTAGAATCACTGGACCTTAGATCTTAGACACTCTGGGATATCCTTAGTTTGGACCTTGATAAATACTATCCTTGAATAGAAATCCGCCTAGATCTACTAAGATCCAGGTTCAAAAACAAGGTGTACAGCCTGCGGGCTTGAAGGTCAAAAGGTCCACTGGAAAAAGTCTATTCATGCGGATAAATTCGCAAAAAGAGAAAGAATTGTCCCAAATGATCCTTACAATCACTAGGGAGGAATATCCCAAAAAACCCAAAACTTTCGATATGTTAATTCACTTAATCGTAATTATGTCATAAGCAGGTAACGAGTTACTTGGAACGAAAGATGGCGACTCCTCCGGGAAAAGCATGAGCCCGAAGACCCCAAAAGTTGATTTTTCCTAAGGAGGATGAGGCCATGACTGCGGAAAGCGTCCACCTGTAGTGTAAAGCAAGGGTTGGAGACAGGTTTAAACTTTAGGAACAGAAGTGGTTTCAGGAAATAAAAAGGTTTAATCAGAAATAATAGGTGAAAATATATCGCCTAAACATACTATACGAGGAGAATGACCATGGACCTTAATGAATTAAAACATTTCATAGCTGTTGTTGAATACCAGGGGTTTTCTAGGGCGGCTGCAAATATATTTATTTCACAACCAACTTTAAGTAAATCTGTTAAAAAACTAGAAGAAGAATTAGCTGTCGTCTTATTCGAACGTTCTACAAGAAAACTAATTCTGACGGATGTTGGAGAAATCATTTACAAACAAGCCCTAAAAATTATTGACTCTACAAAAGAGTTACAAACCTCTTTAGAAGACTTTCTAAAGGTACCATCTGGAAAAATAAAGTTTGGGGTTCCACCTTTGATTGGTGCCACCTTCTTCCCCAAAATTGCTAAGGGCTTTCATGAACTCAATCCTAAAATTTTGCTAGAATTAGTTGAACCTGGGGCAAAGAAGGTTGAGCGTCTTATTGAGCGGGGGAAAATTGACGTCGGGATTGTTGTCTTACCTGTCGATGAGGAAAAGTTTTCGATTACTCCTTTCATTGAGGAGAAATTCCAGTTGCTAGTTCCAGTCAATCACCCTTTAACTAATCAGACAGAAGTAGATTTTTCCTTGCTAAAGGAAGAGGACTTTATTTTATTTACTACAGAATTTTCCTTGCATCACTTAATTATTGATTTATGTGAGCAGAGGGGAGGCTTTCATCCGAAGGTTGCTTATGAAACTTCCCAGTGGGACGTGATTACTGGTTTAACTGCTGAAGGTATTGGTATCTCTATTTTACCCGAATCCGCTACAAAGAAGGTTGATTCAAGCCTTATTCAGACCATTGACCTAAAAACCTCACCCATGTGGAGATTAGGAATTATTACAAAAAAGGATCGATACCTGTCCCTAGCCGTTCGATCCTTGCTAGAATTTTTACAAGGTAGGGCCTATCAAAAGCAGCTTACCCAAAAGTAAAAAAAGAGGCGAGGATGTGATATGCTTTCCAATCCTCACCTACTTTTTATAGTTTTATTAAATCTTCAACTTTCCTATTGGTCCTTAAGAATAGTGATCTCTACCTCTCTCACTCCCCAGCTATAGGCTTCATCCTTTGTCGGCAAGTGGATATCAATTCGATTTCCCTTAATCGCTCCACCGATATCCTCTGCCACCGCATAACCATAGCCTTCAACATGGACCTTGGTTCCTAAGGGAATTACTTGGGGATCCACAGCAATCACCTTGGCCTGGCGATCCTCCAACAAATTAACTCCTGTATAGGTAATTCCCGAACAACCATCGCACTCTGCTGTATAGGCTGTAGCCGTTACTGTCATTGTTTCTCCTTGAGGAGATGGATCCTCTTCGACTATTTCCTGTTTCTTTGTTGTAGCCTTTGTTTTTGGTGCCTTGGCTTGAACTACTTTTTCCTCTACCACTTGGTCTCTGAACACTTTTAATTCTTGTCCGATTAAAATCAAGCTTGAGTCTAGACCATTTGCTGTCATGAGGGAGTCTACTGTCGTATTAAAGTCTTTTGCTAACCAATAGAGAGTGTCTCCCTTTTTTACCTCATAAACGATAAATTCTTCTTGGTCTTCTACTAAAATCTCTCGATGAATCTTATTTAAAGTCAGTAAATCTTCAATTGTCGTATGGTTTTCCCGGGCAATTTCTAGTAATGTATCATTTCTCTCTAGCTTTGACATCGTCTTAGCTTCTGCTAAGGTAACATTTGCCATTAATAACATGGCGGCAATCAAAGATAAGAGCATACACATCTTGCGAACCATATGGTCATCCTCCTTCGTTTAACTTCACTTAGACTGAAAAGTCTACTATAAGGATGACCAATAACTTTTATTTTATAACCTTTAGCCCGGAAAAATTTTACTCTTTGAAAACTTTTATCAGGTATAAGCCAGCCAAAACAATAACAATCGCTAGCAAGGAGGTGAAGCTGAACATTTGATCATAGCCCGTTTTTAAAATATCTGAAATGCTTGAGAACATTTCCTGCTGTTGGGATAAATCATAGGACTCTACCTGACTCACAACCTCTTGATATTGTTCCTGGCTGGTCGCCGCTTCCTTGGATAATTCAATCGTCTCATCCCCATACTTATGGTTCATTTCTGCGGGAACCTCCAGCATCCCCTTAGTTAAAAAGCTAGCAAAGACCGTTGGAAAAACAGTTAGTCCTATTTGTCGACTTAAGGATAATAAACCTAGGGCAGAAGCTTGCTTTCCAGATTCAGCCGCTTTACCAACCAGAACATTAAGTGGTGCTCCGAGTAAAAAGCCAAAGCCTACTCCCGCAATCACGCTAGCAATAAGAAAGCTTGGTCCCGATTGGACCCAAAGAGGAAAAAGACTAAAGCCGAATGTAGCGATAATTCCTGAGATAAGAATCGTTTTCCCTGCTCCTATTCTGTCTGTTAAGATACCCCCAATTCCTGCACCTGCTCCGGACATTAATGCGAAGGGCGTTAACCAAAAGCCCGCCCGCTCAACAGGGACCTGCAGGACTTCCTGGACGTAGGACGGAATAAAGATGATTGTCGCTAAGAAACCGCCAGATATGACAGCTAAGAATAAGGTCATCTGAAAGAGTCGACTAGATAGAAGAGAGATGGATAAAATCGGGTCCCCACCCTCTTTTTCAAGTCCTTTTTCATAAATAAGCAGGAGGATAAATAGAAAGATACTATTTAAGAGTAAGAGTCCTATCTTAAAGTCTGTATAAATCACACGCCAAGACTCCCCTTCTAACTGGGTAATCCCAAGCATAAAGGACAAAATACTTAAGGAAAGCAAAAGTGTTCCTGTAAAATCAAGGGCTTTAGCATCCTTTGCTTTCGACTCTTCTAATTTTAAAAATCCGAATACAATTAAAAAGATAGCAATTGGAATATTAATGAAAAACATCCACTGCCAAGAGCCCGTTAATTGTAAAATAAAGGCACCTAAATTAGGACCTACAACCGCTGAGATTCCGTGCATGCCACCAAGCATACCAAGGGCTTTACCCTGCCTTTCCTTGGGCATTGTTGCTAGGATATGGGCACTTCCAATAATGAAAATTCCACCGCCACCCACCGCCTGGATAAAGCGAGCAATCAAGAGACTTACAAAGTTTGGGCTTAGAGCAACAAGTAAAGACCCCAAGCCAAATAAGCTAATCTCTACAAGGAACATCCGTCTCCTACCGTAGCGATCGGCTAGTTTTCCAACAATGGGGACGCTAATCGCAATACCTAAAGTATATAAGGTGATTGACCAAGCGCCCCAGGAAGGGGAAACTCCAAAGGTCTCATTAATAGTCGTTAAAGCCGTACTAATAATTCCATTATCTAATCCAGCCATAAAGACACCAAGTGTAAATAAAATTAAAGGCCAGGCTTGAGAGCTCCCTTGTTTTTTCATAAAATCACCTCCATTAAACTATTCCTTGGTTTAGAAGTGGGCTATTCCTATCAATCTTTGATAAAAAAATAAAGGCTGGATCGCCCTGGACGATAAAAGCTCGATTAAGAAGGTTTTACACACCCCTTTTCATGTCGCTCTTCATCTGTCCATGGTCCAGCCTTTGTTCAGGTCAAGATGTCATTAATCAAAAAGATTTTTAAAGAAATCCCCTACCGATTTAAATAGATCTCCAAAGAAGTTAGCTACCTTCTTCCAAAACCCTTCATCAAGACCTAATTCATCCATCTTATCCTTTACCTTGGATGTTAAATCCTCCAATTGTTCTTTTACTTTATCAAAATCAATATTAATCGAACGCATCTTCTCAAAGAGGTCAATTAATTTTTGTAGATCTGCTTCACTTAAATTAATTTCAAGTTTGTCTAATTGTTCCTTAATAATTTTCTCTATATCTTCTTTTGTTGCTGGATTCTTCTCAGAAATTGCCTTCTTAATTTCAGCGAGTAACTCACTGACCTTCTCCTGGGACATTCCTTCTTTTTCTGCTAAGTCTGTAGCCACATCCAGTTCCTCACTGGCAACTTCCATACGATCCTGGTCTAGTTGAACGCCCTCTGCATCATAGGCCTTGTAAATTCCTGTTAAAGCCGAATGACCTGTTACTGGTCGTGGGGAGGCAACATATACAGAAGCATTCTCTACTCCGGCTGTTAATAAGGCGTTGGCGTACATTTCACTGGTTACCTTAGTAATGTTTTCTGGTGTTACGATATGGATGGTAATTCCTTTCCCCTCGTCCTCGCCAATAATCTTAGCTGAGGAAAACATATTTGAGGAAGCGGATCCACCAATATAATCAAAGTAATCTTGACCTGTTACCGTATACTCTCTCGTATCTTCAAGGTCCTCTACGTCAAGTAATTCTTTCACTTTTTCAATTTCATCATCTGTTAAATTTGCACCGTAAACGACAATAGGAACACCAACTAAGTCTTCTTCCACTGCTAGAGCAGGGGCTGTGAGTCCAAAGAATAGGGTGACAGACAACAAGGCTAGCAAGATTGTTTTTAATTTATGTTTCATTTTTTAAAACTCCTTTTTTAATAAGTAAATTCTTCTTTAGTGGCAATTCATTTCTTACTTGTTCATATTATACCTTTTTTTCCCGAGAAAGAATATATATTTTACATTTTTCTATTTATATATATTATAGCATGGACAAGCATATGAATTTAAATTCGAAATGGGTGTGATATACTTAGAGTATCGAAGTAAATGTTTACGAAAGAAGAGGATTCATTATTAATAATCAAACAGCGATGATTCGACGTAATGTTGCTATAATGTGGTTTGCGAATTTTTTTATCGCAGGCAGTTTAACGATGGTTTTACCCTTTATCTCCTTATACATTCAAAGTCTAGGTAATTTCTCTGACTCCTACGTACAAAGTTGGTCCGGCTGGATCTTTGGAGTGACCTTCATTACCGCCTTTTTCTTCTCCCCGATATGGGGCCGAATAGGTGATCAGTACGGACGGAAGAGAATTTTAATTATCTCCGCTACGGGTCTTGCACTCTCAGTTCTTCTTATGGGATTTGCCACATCTGTCTGGCAATTATTCCTGCTGCGCTTTTTAATGGGTATCTTTACTGGCTTCATCCCTATGTCCCAGGCCTTTATATCCGTTCAAACCCCTCCAGAAATTGCTGGGAGGGTTCTTGGAACTTTACAAACAGGTAGTATCACAGGCACCTTAATGGGCCCCATTTTAGGAGGTAGCTTAGCAGATACATTTGGTTATGCTGCGACCTTTAAAGGTGTGTCTATTACCGTATTTTTATCTGCTTTAATCGTCCTATTCGGAATTAAGGAATTTCAACTTAAGGTTACAAATGTGGATGAAAAGCAGTCTTATAGTCGAAAAGAAGTCCTGCAACATATTTTCAAGCAGCCGGTTATGTTGATTGTCATGCTTCTATCTATGCTCGTTCAGGTTGCACACTTTAGTATTCAACCCATTTTATCCTTATATGTTGCTGAAATTCATGGAATGGTAAATGTCGCCTTTTACTCTGGACTCGCTTTTTCCGTTGCTGGTTTAGGAAATTTATTTATGTCCAAGCGGTGGGGAATGCTTGGAGATCGGATTGGGCATACAAAGGTAATGATTGGATTACTCTTCCTCGCCAGTGTTGTCTATTTACCCGGGGCCTGGGTAAGCTCCTTATGGCAACTCGTTATCCTAAGATTTATGGTTGGGGTTGCTATTGGAGGAATAATTCCCGTTCGCTTAGCCTTCCTTAGAAAAGAAGCGCCTGTCTCCATGCAGGGAGAAGTGCTTGGTTATAATACAAGTCTCCGCTTCTTAGGGAACGTTATCGGACCGGCTCTCGGTGGTATGGTTGCCGGATGGTTCGGAATTTCCTCCGTCTTTTATGTCACAAGTGCCCTCTTATTTATCGCGGGCGTAATTATGTTTGCCGCTTGGTATCGTCATGAATCCGAGGGAAAAGCCGTAAAATCACCTAATTTCATAAAAACAAAACTGAAAAATTGATTTTTATCCGGCTTTAGGGATAAAATAACAGTGCTAAATATGATTAGAAAGAAGTGAGTGTCCATGGGTATTGTCGTTGTAGACGTTTGTGACGCAAACTTAATCACTTCGCTCGATATTGAAGGAATTCTCGAGGCAGAATTTCCAGAGGTAGCTGTCATCATCACCGACTGTCTAACCCTCTGTGGGCTCTGTCGAATTCGGCCCTTTGCCCTTGTCAATAATAAGAGAATTATCGGGAAGACTCCCGAGGAATGCTTAGAAAATATTCGTAAGGCAATTAAAGAGGAGCTCGCAATTTTCGAATAAACCTAGTTTTAGAGTTCTTATCCAGGTAGGATGTCCCTTTGATTGCTTAAATAAATAAACCGAGAGATGCTTATATTCTTCAAAGCTTCTCTCGGTTATTTTTTAATCA
>Ga0079226_10001912_pt1 | contig 15985 bp, 14 predicted proteins | sample Poulit2014_FD_76345 | JGI IMG/M metagenome (GOLD analysis project Ga0079226, IMG submission 76345) | Agricultural soil microbial communities from Georgia to study Nitrogen management - Poultry litter 2014 | ecosystem: Environmental > Terrestrial > Soil > Agricultural land | place: USA: Georgia...
TGAATATCAATAGTTTTTACTCGCTGCTGCATGCCCAAGTCATCATCGGCGACTGGAAATATCAATACAATCATGACCGGAGGCATTCATCGCTGGGATACCTCGCCCCAGTCGGCTACGCTCAAACCTGCACCCACAGAATCAATGAAAATGACTCACATACCGCCTGGACCTAAACACGGGGGCGGCTCACCAGGTGGATCAGAGACTTCAGAACTCGCGCTCGGTGGGCTTTTAGGATGCTTCGTAGTGCTGTCGGGTGCGCTGTGCGTGGTTCACAAACCACGGTAGGGTCCCGGGGTTACTGACACTTCCGACATTGAGAGCATCGTGAAGCTCCATGCCTAAATACAGTCGCTTAATTGGCACCTCAAGGCGCTTATTTGTGTGAGAGATAGGTATTTCAGGCACATGGATGATTTCATCAGGGACGTGCCGAGCTGTTGTCATGCTGCGGATCTGGTCGTTGATCTTTTGGGTGAATTCAGGTGTTAGGTCCTTACCGGAGAAAAGCTCGACGAATAGAGGCATGTAGTATTGTCCATTTGAAAACTCAATGCCAAGGACCAGAGATTGTTTAACCTCTGGAATTTCCTCGAGTACAGCATAGATATCTGCTGTACCAAGTCGCACACCTTGCCGATTTAGTGTGGCATCCGACCTCCCCTGGACGATAAAACTTCCCCGAGAGGTTTCGGTTACCCAGTCGCCGTGACGCCAAATTCCTGGGAATGTATCGAAATACGCTTCATGCATTCGATTTCCGTGTGGATCGTTCCAAAAGTATATGGGCATAGAGGGCATCGGAGCTGTGACGACCAGTTCACCTAATTCGTCGAAAACTCGAGTGCCTGTTTCATCCCAGACTTCAGCAGCTACAGCTAAGCAAGGCCCTTGGACTTCCCCCGGATAGACGGGTTCCAGAGGGTTTGAGCCAATCAGACCAGAACAAATATCTGTCCCTCCAGAATCTGAGCCGAGATGGACATCTGCTTTCACTGCTTCGTGAACCCAGTGCCAGGTAGACGGGGCGAGGGGAGATGCCGTTGACATAATCCGGCGGAGCCTGGACAAGTCAAATTTTTCTCGTGGGATGAGACCGGATTTTTCAACGAGTGCAAGATACGCAGCGCCGGTCGCTAACATGGTCGCACCACTACGTGCAAGTATTTCAAACTGTCGATCGTCACCACCGATACGAGGCGAACCAGCGTAGGTTACCACGGATGATCCGACTAACAGCGTCATGACGAGGGTATTCCACACCATCCAAGAGGTGTTTGCTGCTACGTAGTATCTATCGCCTTGCCCCATGTCTTGCTGGAGCCCGATGCCCTTATACCCCTCCAGAGTTATGCCGCCATGAGAATGTACAATGCCCTTCGGGGCGCCGGTCGTGCCTGATGAAAAGAGCACCCAGAGAGGATGATCGAAGGGCAGAGGTTGTGGTTCCAAGGGGCAGTCCGACTCTAAGAGTCCATCAAAATCTTCGAAGCCCTCAATTATGGGCTCTGAGGTGTGACCGTCATTGACCAGAATTCGCAGCTTCGTGTTCGGTAGCGCTTGTGCAACCTCGCGCATGTATTCGACTCGTTGCACACGCTCGCCTTTGAACTCGTAACCAGCTGTGCCAATGAAAGCTTTCGGCTCAAGCTGGGTTATGCGATCAAGCGTGGCGTTAACTGACATGTCAGGGGAGTTAATAGACCAAATGGCGCCCACCGAAGCGACGGCAAGGAGGCCAATAATTGCTTCAGGCACATTTGGCAGCACTGCTGCCACGACATCATGTCGACGGACCCCGCGACTTTGCAGGTTCGCGGCCAGTGCCTGCACCTTGGTCCGCAGCTCAGCCCAGGTCATCTGCTCTACCGAGTTGTCCTCATGTATATGCATAATCGCAGTCTCATCCGCCATGGACGGATCTTAAACTATACGTAACACGTTGTCTGCAAAATTGAGTCGAGCGCCTGGGTACCAGCGAGCATGCGGCATCTGGAGCTCTTGGATAGCCGTTCCCTCGAGCCCCTCGCCTGCCATTGCGAAAAACTCAACCACCTCTTCCCAGAAAGCAGAGATTTCTGACACAGACCAAGTGTGTAGATCGTGATACGACTCAAGGTCGATGTGACGTCGTTTATTGACAACTTTCATAAACCGAGACATGTGGGTTTCCGCTGGATTTGCGGGAGACCAGGTCGGTTTTTGGGGAACGGGGGTACCGCTTTGTAGACTCATGCCTGTGCTCCTTGAGTAGTAGCTGTTTGATGGTGTGGGGTTGACGGGACAGTGCAGTTATCAGTTATCTACCGCCATGCGGTCGAAGGCGCGCTGATATCCGTTTGCGATGTGGTCGAGATGGTCCTGGTTTAATACTGTGGAGAGATTCAACATGCCCCGTGGTGCAGTATAAATTCCTTCTAGAATCAGACTGAGATGCATATTTGAGTAGAAGTATTCTTGGGAGATCTCATTAGCTGGATGCACATTCATGATCGATCCAGCGATGTGGACTCGTATATCGATGCCATGCTCACTGGCAGCCCGCACTATTCTTGAACGTAGTGCTTGTGACTGTTCATTCAGATGCTCAATGGTCTGGCGTCCCAAATGTTCAAGTGTCGCAGCGCCTGCAACGCAAGAGATCAAATGGCCATTGAAGGTCCCTGAATGGGCGAGGTGCCCTGCAGTATAGGGCGAGGTCTGTGAGAGGTGCTCAGCTTTCCCAACGACCGCTCCGATTGGATAACCTCCACCGATGATCTTGCCAAGTATTGTGAGATCCGGGGTAAGTCCGAAATCATCTTGGACGCCGTGGTAGCTATTCCGGAATGATTGGACTTCGTCCAAGATGAACAGTGCTCCGAATTGCTCAGCGAGTTGTTGAGCGTGTTGTAAATAGGAGGGGTGCGCTGGGATGATTCCTGCGGCGCCTTGGAATGGTTCCAACACAATTGCGGCAGTTCGTTCAGAAACAGCATCGCTCAAAGCTTCAGTGTCCCCGAATGGAACACGGATTACGTTAGGTTCGGAAATCTCAGAAAACGGTGGAACCGCCCCATGGTAGCCCTCGTCGGCCATGACAATCAGCGGTCGCCCCGTGGCATGTCTTGCAATCCGAGCAGCCAGGGACGAGGCTTCGCTGCCAGAGTTCGTAAAACGAAGAAGCTCAGCAGAGCTAATCCTGTCAACTAATAGTTCAGCTAGCCGTAACTGTTCAGGATGCACTGCTGGAAATGCCACACCACCGCGTTTCAATCGTGAATTCACCGCTGACACGACCGGCGCAAAAGTATGTCCGTGAATAAGTGATGTGTAGTTGTTGACAACGTCGATGTATTCATGCCCATCTACGTCAAATACAAGACCGTCTGTGCCGTGAGTCAAAATCACGGGAAAAGGGTCGTAATGCGTGACTGATCTTGTTTGCCCTCCAGGCATCACTCGACGCGCGCGCTCAAAGTACATCGCCGACTTGGGACGTGTCGCTCGAAATTCTTCAACAGTTCCTGCGTGCATCATGCTCCTTGAACAGCATTGGGTGATCAAAATACAGAGATAGAAGATTAGTGGATAATTATCATTGTACATCGTACAATGATCTGTGACGCATGGCACTATCGCTACTTTGGAGGAGCAAGATGTCAACACGAACAGTCCCCAAAAGGACTATGGGCTTCATTACAGCCACGGCAATGTTGATCGGAACCGTCATCGGCGCCTCGGTATTCATAGTGCCGGGGGCGCTGGCGGCCTCTACTGGGCCGGCTGTGTGGCTTACTTATCTCATCGGCGCATTTCTTATTTTATTTGCTGCGGTGATGTTCGCTCAGATCGGGTCTGTTATGCCAGTAACGGCCGCGAACTATCGAATCACAGCATCGACGGTTAATGGAACGTGGGGGTTCCTCTATATTTGGGTTTTCGGGATCGCAAATATATTCCTCATCCCGATCATGGCTCTCACGGGTGCAGAATACTTAGGCGTCTTTCATCCGGCACTAAATAGCATGCCAGTCGCTGTAGGTATCGTCGTGATCACGGGACTTATTAATATCTTGGGTCTCAGAACAGCCATGAGTATTCAGAACATATTAGTAGTTGCATTAATCGTCATTATCGCGATTTTTGCTACGGGTGGGCTAGCAAACGCGGACTGGTCTCATTTCACCCCAATGTTCCCTGTGGGGGTTGGCCCAGTTATTGCTGGAGCGGTCTCAACTTACTATGCATTTGCTGGTATGAACGTTGTGATTGAGCTCAGTGGAGAAATGAAGAATCCCGGCAGAAACACCCTTCGAATGATCATGGTTGGGATCATTACAATTGTGGTGTTATATCTCGGCGTGGCATTAGCAGCTGTTGCGTTAGTTCCCCCAGCTGAACTAGGTGTCGAAGCCCCTATCGCGTATGCAGCTTCAACTCTCTTTCCGGATTGGTTTGGTGGCGTAATTGCAGTCGGTGCGGTGGCAGCATGCTGGACCACACTCAACGCTGTGATGGCTGCTCTCGGGCGTCAACTGTTCGGCCTCAGTCGTAGCAATATCCTGCCTCGTGCTTTGGCAAAATTAAATAAAGCGGGAACACCTTATGTCGCCATGCTGAGCCTGACGCTGTTCGGTGTCCTGATTACGATTTTCTCAGAAGATGTCATGAGGTTCGTGAATCTTTCAGGCACATACTTGCTGCTAACTTCAATTATCATCGCGGTCTCGTCGCTTCGTATTCGCAGCACACTTCCGGAAATGTATCAGCGCGCCGAATTTAAGTTGCGAGGCTTCTGGTACTACTTCTGGCCGGTAGGCGCTATCGTAACGAGTATTTTCTTCTTGGTACTAGCGGTCATGGAAGACCCCGGCATGAGTCTATTGTCCCTCGTTCTCATTCCTGTAGGTATTGGACTCTATGTATGGCGTGCCAACGCAGTGAAACGTGAAGGCCCTAGCGTGGAAGAATTGCTTCGGGAAGCCATCGCTGAAGAGGAATCTACTGTCGAAGTGCCTGAAGATGCAATCCCACTCGAAGAAATGGATGTTAGAAAATGATTTCGCAGAAAATCGAGCCACTTAGCCCTTTAGTCCAAAACACTCTTGGGGCGAACCTGCCATACTTAGACCGTGCCGAAGGTGTATGGCTATACGATACGTCTGGAAAAGACTATATTGATGGCTGCTCGGGAGCAGTGGTTGCCAATATTGGGCATAGTCATCCACGTGTTCTCGAAGTGATGCGAAAGCAAGCTGAACGAGTTACCTATGCGCATCGCGGAGCCTTTGTAACTCAACAACAAGTCAATTTGGCGGACCGTTTGACCCAGATGACTGGCTTTGCTGGCGCTTGGTTTGTGAATTCAGGTTCTGAGGCTGTCGAGGCGACCTTGCAATTAGCAATGCAATATCACAGAGAACGCGGGAACCCGAGGAGCTATTTCCTTTCACATCGAACCAGTTATCACGGTAACACCTTGGGCGCGCTAAGCTTGTCAGATCATGCGCGTCGCTCTGTCATTCAAGGAGTCAACGTACAAACTGGGTGGCTAAATAGCCCTTACCTTCCTGGGCAATCGGTCGACGAGTTGCTTGCTGAAGCTGAAGCTGTCATCGCAAGCTCCGATGAGCCGATCGCTGGCATCTTATTTGAACCCGTGAGTGGGGCAACTCTGTCGGCCAGGCCCTTGATTGACGGTTATCTTTCGGGTCTTCGTGATCTTTGTGATCGACACGGCATATTATTGATCGCCGATGAGGTCATGACAGGTCTGGGACGCACAGGGAAGAACTTGGCTTGTGATCACTGGTCTATTAAGCCAGATCTCGTGGCGCTCGGGAAAGGTTTAGGGGCAGGATATACGCCAATTGCCGCTGTATTACTGAGTGAAGTCGTACTCGAAGAATTGACTAACGGGTCTGGAAAAATTCTGGGGGGACATACCTACGGAGGAAACCCCTTGTCAGTCGCTGTAGCAGACGAAGTGTTGCAAGTGACTCTGGAAGAGAATCTCATTGCTGCCGCTGCCAACACAGGAACAGCCTTGAGGCAACAGTTAGAACAGTTACAGTCCACCTTTCCGGCCCTAGTCGAGGCAGTTCATGGACTTGGTCTACTGCAGGGCGTTACATTGTGTTCGGCTACCAGTGATGAAGCAGTTGGGGTGTTATCAGAGCAGCTTCGTTTAGCGTGTCTCGAGCAGGGGCTGATTATTTATCCGGCTACCGGTGGCTTCAATGATTCGTTCCTGCTTGCGCCACCGCTTAATTCCACGAGTGAAGAAATTGGGGAATTAATGCGTCGATTGGAACTTGCACTAAGTACCCTGAAAGGAACCTGATTCTTCTCTACGTAAAGAAAGTCTAACCACTGATGACAGTACCGCCGCGAAATGAGCGACCACACCTGAGTAAAGAACAGATCATTCGTACAACGCGCGGAATTGTTGAGACAGAGGGCCTCCAGGGCGTGACCTTACGCGCCGTGGCGAAGAAACTGGGAGTTAATCCCACCGCGATTACATGGCATATCGGTACGAAACGGAATCTCCTGGTGGACGTATCAGGTGTGGTCTTCCGGGAGCTTCGCCTTGCTGATGATCGCTCCATGTCATCTTATGAGTGGCTAATGGATACAGGGAGACGTTTTCGAAAACTAATCGTCGATAACCCGAATTATGCGCCACTAATCGGAAGCCAGTTGTCATCGAAGCCACCGACACTGCCCTTCGTAGAACGGGTTTTAAGGGTACTGCTGGATCTTGGGCTGCAAGGTGATGCTCTCATTTCCGCATATAACGCCTACACCGGAACACTCCATGGATGGGCAGCTTTGGAACTAAGTGAAGAGCCAACCGAAGCTGCCCATGAGGTAGAAGAAAACTATCGTGAAGCACTCAAGGAGGCTGAACCTTCGCTCTACACCGCGCTTAGTGATCATGGTAGTGATGTGTTGAATAAAATCTTCATGTTGCGTTGGTCCAATGGTAGTACGGTACCCATGGATCGCAGCTACGAGTTCTTGTTAGATGCCGTGGTAACCCGCATCTGTGACTTCGCTCAGCACGATACGGATACTGACAACTAGCTTGTTTCTGCGCTGCGTTGTACGCACGCGACTGCAATCACCAGTTACCCAGAATCTCGCTGCGGCCAGGAGTTTTTTACGGATTTTATGCCTAGCATCTGTCTCTAAGCGTGAGTTTTAGGGATTGGTTTGTCGATGTTGGGATGGCATGAAATCCGGGTCCCGGCGCAATGCTCGATAAATAGTGGTGCGGCTGACGCCTAAGACCTCACCGATTTGGGCCACCGTCATGTCTTGTTGCTCATAGAGTTTACGGGCCGTGGCGAGTTTATCTTTGGTCAGTAGGGGAGGCCTGCCGCCGGTGCGGCCCCGTGCCCGCGCTGCGGCCAGGCCGGCATTGGTGCGTTCTCGGATCAGGTCGCGTTCAAATTCCGCCAGTGACGCGAAGATGTGGAACACCAATCGACCGCCCGACGAAGAGGTCTCGATATTTTCCTGCAAGGACCGGAACTCAATGCCCCGGTCTTGCAAATCGGAGAGCTGATCGATGAGATGCCGGATCGATCGACCCAGTCGATCTAACCGCCAGACCACCAGGGTGTCACCGGGGCGCAATTGATCCATGAGTTTGTCGAGTTCCGGCCGAGACTGCAAGGAGCCAGAAGCGGTGTCGGTGAAAATCCGATAGCACCCTGCCGCGGTTAACGCGTCGTGTTGTAGTCGAGCATCTTGGTCGCCAGTGGAGACTCGGGCGTATCCCAGAGCATGTGCCATACCTTTAGTGTAGCAGTACTCATGAACTGTTGGTTAATGTGCAACATAGAATATGGTACTGAGTTCTGCAACATATTAGTTTTCTTGCGACCCTGATTTTCAATGGTGAGAGGTAAAAGTCGGGAGCGGTCAGAAAGGGTGTATCAGAAACGACCGATTATGAACCAAGAACGTCGTGAGATAAAAGTAGCGCCTCGAACTCAAATTAGCATGGTGTTAGAGCTAAGCAGTTGCTATGCATGGGTCTGCTGCACCAGCTTGGATGCACCTCGCAACTTCTCCTTGGTGGAGCTGCGTTAGGGAATCTCCCGTAATGTGACTACGAAAGAAAGCAGCCACTCGCAGCTGCAAGTCACTCTTATACAGGCACTCCTAATAAATCTGTGCCGAATTGAGAGCCGGGCGGCAGACCTCTCCCTGGCGAAAATTGTGAATCCTCATAATTTAACTCTCAGTGAGTAAGGTCAGCGAAGAGTTCTGAGCGCCGGCTTCGAATCGTATATGCGTCGGAAGCACGTTCTACTTCTAGTTGTGAGGCTTCCAAGGTCGCAACAATCATCTCCTCCTGAATCATCTCCTCCTGGGCCGAGACCATCAGGTGACCATCGGGAGCGAATATCAACGCTCCCCCTGCGTGATGGGGTTGGTTGTAATGGTCGCGGGGGTATCTTTCAACGTAACCTGCTCGTCCTACTTGGTCTGTATAGACGGCGTAACAAGCATTCTCGCGTGCACGTTGTGAGTACCCCATAAATATTTCTCTTGATCGCTGCCTGGCAGCCCTTTCGCTTTCGATGGTGTCATCCCACGTTTGCATTCTCCCGGCATGAGGCATCAGTAAAACCTCTGTGCCGCGTATTGCTGCAATGCGTGCCACCTCTGGAAACATATTGTCATAGCAAATGACCATGGAAATCTTGCAGGATCCGATATCAAATACGGAGATCTCATTGCCCACTTGATAAAAATCGGCTTCATCTCGAGACATGTGCAGCTTACGTTGCTTGCCGATATATCCCTCAGGACCAACTAATACCTGCGTATTGTAGACTACGCCTGCATCATTCTCACTGAGACCGACAGAAAGGACCTGATGGTGTGTCTGGGCTAGCTCGATGAGCCGCTGCACGCTCGGTCCATCAGGCACGTTTTCTGCCAGTTCAGCCGTGGTGGGTGAGCAATGTCCATGAACCACCAATTCGGGGAAGAGTACTAGTTCAGCACCTACTGTTTCCGCTTTCTCGCACCAAAGGGCGATGTTGGCGAGCACTTTTTCGGGTTCGCCGAGATAGCCATTAATGCTGACGGCAGCAACTCTGATGTTTCGCATAGTGTATGGTCTCCTTCTCTGGGGTGATCGATTGCGGAAGTTATTCATCCGAATCATGTCTGCGTGTCAGGTAAGTGAACATTTCGAAGTATCGTGGGGGCTTTCTGTTCTTGAGGTGTGAGCGCTATCAGTTAAGGCGGCATCAAGGGCTTCGATTAGAAGGTCAATTTCAGCACGAGAAATGTTAAGGGGGCGACCAGAAGAGCTTCATTGAAACCGCCCTGTCATGGCACATACAATCAACTCACGCGACATTGCTGCTTGTATAACCTTTTGGCTTATGGAACCGCGGGTCTATGTGGGGTCCACCGGTCTGAACTCTGTATGGAATTCAAGCGCTTGGAGCATCCCTAGTCCTCGGAGGCTTTGATGAGCGGATGCCGCGTTTGCAGTGAGAGCAGTCGCTCCTTCAGATAAGAAGCATTGAGTGCGCTCTTAGCTATAACATAATCGCGTTCCAGGGCATCAGCTGTAGCTGTAGCTGTGGCAACGGATAGCGGCTTACCTCTGTAGGTGTGTCCGCCGAGGACTCCCCCGAATCCTTTAGCGGTGGCGAGGAGCACATTCTGACTGCTGTACATCGAGGACATTCTGTATGAGTTTCGCCCTCATGGTCCTATAGCACCGCCTGGAGAAATTCTTTAGTTCTTGTTTTAGTAGGGTTGTCAAAGACTTGAGAAGGTGGGCCTTCCTCCACGATGACGCCGTCCCCCATCAAAACGACTCGGTCCGCAACTTGCCGTGCGAACCCGAGCTCATGGCTAACGACGATCATCGTCATTCCAGATTCAGCTAAATCTCGCATGACAGAGAGAACCTCTCCTACCAATTCCGGGTCGAGCGCACTTGTCGGCTCATCGAACAGCATGAGTTCTGGATCCATTGCTAGGGCCCTCGCAATGGCGACCCGTTGCTGTTGCCCCCCAGATAGCCGAGAGGGGTAGCTGTTTTCTTTATCTGACAGCCCAACCCGATCTAACAGACGTCTGGCATTTTCAATTGCAGCTTTTCGCCCAATACGCTTGACTCCGACCGGTCCTTCAATGATATTTTGCATTACGGTCATGTGTGGGAATAGGTTAAAATGCTGAAAGACGACCCCAATTCCGGCACGCCGTCTACAGACCTCACGCTGGGAGAGCTCATAGAGTTTATCTCCTTCTTGTCGATACCCGATCAGGCGACCGTTAACGAGGATCTGACCTGCATCGATGGTATCGAGATGGTTTAGAGTCCGCAGGAGGGTGGTCTTGCCGGACCCTGACGGGCCGAGAAGGCAAACGACCTCCCCCTTCTGTACGAAGAGGTCCACTCCTCTTAAAACCTGGTTTGAACCAAAGGTTTTATGTACGCCGCGTACTTGTAGCATTGGTTCTGCCTCGGGACCTATAGGTGCCGAGGATTTATCGGAAAATGTGTTTGTCATGTTCATTTTCGTACGCCTTTCGACATCTTTCGTTCTAGGAAGTACTGCCCGATACTCGTGACCGAAACAAGCACCAGATACCAGAAAACTGCGACGGCGAGCATTTCGATAACACGATAACTAGTCGCGGAGATATTGGTCAGTTGAGTCAGTAAGTCGCCACCAGCGATCACTGACACCAAGCTTGTCGCCTTAATCAGTACAACGAATTGGTTGCCCAGTGGAGGGATAATTGGTCGGAGGGCTTGGGGAAGAATGACACGTCGAGTAACACGAGCAGGTGTCATACCTAGGGCTGATGCAGCTTCAGCCTGCCCTTTGTCTACAGCACTCACTCCACCTCGGACCACCTCGGCAATATATGCAGCTTCAGCCAGTGCCAGTCCGAGCACTGCAGCTGTAAACGGGCCGATGAGTTCATTTGTTGGCATTGAGAAAAAGCGCACGTCAGTGAAGGGAATACCCAAAGAGACGTTTCGTATGATCAACCCGACGTTGCCCCAGATCAGCAATTGCACGAGGACAGGGACGCTGCGGAAAACCGTAATATAAGCGGTTCCGAGGGCGCGTAAGACTTTATTCTTGGACAGCCGGAACAACGCAACACCTAGCCCGACGACTATCCCCAGGATCATGGCCAGAACCGAAAGCTGAATGGTGGTCCAAACGCCGCTAAGGACCTGCGGGCTGAAAAGGTATCTTCCTGTCTCTGCCCAGTCGAGAGCCGGGTTAGTGGCGAGTCCATAGACAAAGGCCGCAGTAAACGCGACAGTTAGTCCTGCTAAGACCCATGGAATGTAGGAACGACGAGGGATAATTTTATATAAAACCTGGCTAGTCATCTGATTCTCTGGCGTTTGCGTCGATGATGTAGCCTGACTCTTCACGGTACTCATAGTCTGTGCCTCCTAAGAATTTTGTCTCAACTGCGCAAGATGTGCAGAGTCGAGAGTATGACGTGAAATCAATTGTCGAATAGTTCAGTACCGGCACCATTGATCACGATCTGTTCTTCGGATAAGGCAGCAAACGTAGAGTCGTACTCCTCAAGAATTTCCTCGTAAGTGCCGTTTTCCACAAGGACCTCTAGGGCGCCTCGAATAGCTTCAGAGAGTTCGCCACGATCCTTTTGCATCGCTATAGCGAAGGGATTATCGGGATATAACCCTGTACCTAATTCGAAGATCTCGCCGTTTCCGGCAGTCATGGCTACATGATTCAACGTCAGATAGGGCGCGACAAAAGCAGCCACTCGGTCAGACTGTACCGCTGCCTGAGAATCGCTCTGGTTTGAATACTCGTTTATGGTGATGGGCTGGTCGCCTTGAGCAACGCATTCGTCACTAAAACTCTCGACTTTCGCTATCTGATGGCTTCCTGCTAACCCTCCGATAGTGAGTCCACAGGCATCTTCGAGGTCTGTTACTCCGTGCGGATTGCCTTTTTGAGTGAGGAGAGCTGATTCATTTTTGTACAGCATGACCATGTCGAGGATTTCTTGCCGCTCGGGGGTAGCACCGATAACCCCCATAGACACGTCAAAGTTTCCAGCCTGAAGCCCAGGCACAACACCGGTGAACGCTAGCTCTTCCCAAGAGAAGTCCACCCCCAAGACCTCACCTAACTCCTGAGAAATGTCATAAGCTGCTCCCGTCGGAGAACCTGACCCATCGACAAAAATTAAGGGGGCAGAAGAGTAAGGAGAGCCAACAACTATTTCGCCTGCATCGAGGATGTCTTCAGGTAGCAACTCTCGTAGCTCTTCATTTACGGAGTCCTGCTCAGTTGCTGTGTTAGGAACTCCCTCGGCCTGTTCTGCCCCAGATGGCGAACAGGCTGTGAGAATCAACATTGATATGCCAGTCAAGCCAGCGACAAGTTGCCAGGGGTGAGAACCTTGCTTAGTTACCATCTTCGCCTCCGTATAGATGAACCCTGAACGGGCTCGTGATGCAAGTCACATCACGATAGTGTGATGAGCATAACATTGAATTGTACAGCGTACAATACTTTAGGTTGTACGGCGTACAACACTTTGAATTGATACTTGGGGCCTGTTCGTTTGTGTCGGGAGACGAGGGAATTCTAGTCCTTCGAGCATTGTGAAGAGAGGCGTAACCCTGCTCTGAGCTAAATACAAATAGCTTGGCTAGGGGTGTGGACCTTAGGCTAACGTCATCTGCCAGCGCGTCACAAAATGCGGTTGGTAGAAGCGCGAAGAGCAGTCGTCAACACTGAAAATCCTTAGTGGCCCAATATGCTGTTTTTGGATCAGTCTCGGTTAAAAGAAAGTGATGAGAGCTAGGCTTCAGTGTCAAACCTAAATCTTCAGACTATTTTGATAATCTGGGCTGCTTCTTCGGCGGATTGACCTGATAAGGTCTTGCGGACAGCCTTTATGCACTGCTGCTAGGCCTCGTTGTTGAGCAAATTGCTTTTGCCGTGCGCGGGGAGACTCGAAGAAGTAATCTGCAAAGTGAGTCGTAGTGACAATTGTTGGCTGCTTCGTTCAGCGGCGTATCGATGCATCGAATGAAGCAAGACTGATATCGGAACAAAAATCGATAGGGACTCCGAGGTCTCGTGTCAGGACGCGTCGGTGGACCTATTGACCGGGTCATTGCTGTCGAGCTCCGCTGCAAGCCCGCTGAGCAGCGAACGAAGCATCAAATCGAAGCTTGAATCCATAGGGGATGTCGTACCCGAGCTCCACCGCATCATGAAAACCCGGTTTGCCAAAAGTGGGAAATTGGATCGGACAGTCTCGAGGTCAGTTTCGCCTAGTTGCATTCTGAGGTCGGCTTCCATCTGACCGATATCATCTTCAGGCTCCATGGCAAACTCTCCTGAAATCCAGCCGAAGATGCTGCCAACCAGCGCGTTGTATACGTTGACTAGCCTCTCACCCTGAAACCCAGCGTCTTCAAGTACTGCCAGGGTCTTATCCACAAAGGTCAGTGAAGAGGTACTCGCCTGAATGTTGGTGGCGAAGTAAGCAGCAAACCGGGGGTGGGCACCTAGGACCTTGCGCACGCGCTTCCCTAGGATGAGCATCCATTGCTGCCAGTCGTAATCCGCCTCATCGGGCAGATCGATCTCCTCTAGCACACGCTGAGATACCAAAGCCAGCAACTGGGCCTTCGTGCCGGCGTGCCAGTACAGCGTCGTGGGGTAGACCACAAGCTTGCGCGCTAAACCCCGCATGCTTAGGGTGTGGAAGCCTTCACGGTCAATTATAGATAGGGCAGCTTTTACGATTTCCTCACGACTGACAGGGGATGCCCCTCGGGGCTGGCCTGATGTACTCGCAGTCATGTCAGCTCAGCATTCTCGCGGGGTTGCACTGCGTGATTTCTCGGAATTCATTTTCGCTCAGGCCTGCTTCGAGAAGCGACTCTTTGAACCCATCTAGTACAAACCCAAAACCGTTCCCCCCATTGGCTCTATAGTGGGACGTTAAGCAGACGTCATGAGACAGCAGAATGCGATCAAGGTAACCCGCACGGACAAGGTCCATTACAGCCTCCACTCGAGGAGCGACCTCATGGGGGCTTGAACTGTTGATGGTATCAATACCGACGTATACACCGTGTTTGGCCACTTCAACAGCGAATCCTCGTTTGGGGACTGTGTCTACGTGACCGATTGCGACTTTACTCAGGTCGGCGCCTTCACTCTGGAGCAGTTCGATCTGATCGAACGCTACGCTCCATCGTGTTGCGTGGGTATATATAGGAGCACCTGTGACTTTATGCGCTTTGGCTGCCGCAGAGAAGACTTTACTTTCTAGTTCCGATATGAACCACTTATCTGCCCCGATCTCGCCAATGATGCCAGCCTTTGCAGAAGTTCCAGGGATGCCTTCGGTAAGATCCTGAATCATTTCGTCAGCTAGGCCTTCGATGCCCAGCTCTTCGATGACATCAGGGTTCAAAAACGGATCTCGGTAGCGTCCGGTCCCTAAAACGACGTTGATACCTGTGGCCTTAGAAACTCGTTGAATAGCCTCGACGTTGCGGGGATTTCTTGTTTGATGCTTCGAGGCGTCGAAATTGCCTTCAGAATCTACCGTGGAGCCTGGAGTCAGTTCTGCAGTTGTAAGATCAAAAATAGTGCCTCCGCCCTGTGTGGCGAAATGCATGACTTCTTCAATCGCAGCCCCCTCATCGTGGACGAGGCCATCCCCTCGTCGCTCTCGCAATAAATTGATGAATAGATGCTCGTGGGTAAGCGTGATGCCCAAATCCGCTATAGGGACATCTCCTGTTGCTGTCGCTATCGTTGTCATGCTGCACCTCTCCTTGCTTGTCCCTTTAGGGATAGCCGAATTGCACAATTTTATGCACCTATGTGATCAATCTAACAAAACTGTCTGTTCACTTGTACACTGTACTACAGCAGTGCAATCACCAGGAGGTCCAGGGCAGTCCTATACTCTAGATGCCGCTGTACCTTTGGGGAGATGAGGATGGAAAACGCTATTACGATTCCTATTTCAATGGCGAACAAGGAATAGGGCTGCATGGTGATTGGAGCACAGAAACTGCCTCGGGTGAATTCATAGTTCGCGGTCGGGAATCGCTATTGCCAAAGCTAAAGGCAAGTATACCCTCTTTTACGTCCGCATCTATTCGTCGTAGTCAGCCATGGCCTCTAAGTGGTGCATTTAGGTAGCAACAGGTTCGGTGACGGCAGGCCGCCACATGAAGCAGCGAAAAACCGCCAAACGAAGTTGATAGTCCAGAGCAAACAGACCGGGATTCAGCCGAGCTATCCGCCAAAGTTAGGCAGGACCACGCTTTCAGGACTACTCTGAGGCAAGCAGCTCAGCCACCAAGGGATTTAAACTCCCCCTGAGTGCAGGCCACGCCTTTTTTGAAATCCTGCATTCATGCCCTATGTCTGCCAACTTGATATGCAGCTTATTTTTTATGTCGAATTTCGGCAGCTTCATCGAATTAAGCGTGCGAGGACTAATTGTTGTTGATGAAACGCTCCAAGCAATCGAACCCTGAGCATGATCTGAGTTAAGGAAAGCTGCGACATAGTCTGCTTCTGCCAAACTCGAGCAGGCCACGAAATTGACTTTATTATTAGGATACTTAGTAGTTGCGTACCCTAATTTTGAGTCAAATGTAGGTGAGATTACTGATGCGTTGGGAGAAGTTATATCATCCCTACTCATGCGTGCGACTGCAAGCCAGGCGAGACCCCAGCTGATGGCTAGCGACGGCGCAAGATAGCCGCGAGTGAAGCCAGCCAGGCCCAGCCCGGCGGCTGCAACAACCGCCAGGATTCCGACTGCAGCCCACTCCCAGCCGGAGAAGGTACTGAATCCCAGCGTTGCCAACCACGCGGCGATGTTTGCGGTGGTCGCCACCCAAACCCACCCCAGATACAAACCAAAAGTGCCGTGCGTAAACAACACATCGGTCGTGGAA
>Ga0079226_10001913_pt1 | contig 15984 bp, 24 predicted proteins | sample Poulit2014_FD_76345 | JGI IMG/M metagenome (GOLD analysis project Ga0079226, IMG submission 76345) | Agricultural soil microbial communities from Georgia to study Nitrogen management - Poultry litter 2014 | ecosystem: Environmental > Terrestrial > Soil > Agricultural land | place: USA: Georgia...
CCCTCTTTCAGGGTCCGTCAAGTGCGCTAGCTGAATTGCTAGCCGGTCTGCTAGCGGGGGCTACATGGTGAGGATGCCTCCTCGTCCAGCCCACCACTGCGCCTCGTACTCCTCGACGGTCGGTCGATCGTTGAGCGCCCACCACTCGCGCAGCTCTTCGGAGGCGAAGTGTTCGGCACGACTCGTGGGCCCCATGAACAGGCTGTAGGGGTCCACGGCCTCGGCGCGGCCGCGCGCGTTCAGCAGCTCCCCGCGCAGCTCCTCGTGCGCTCTCACATAGACGGCGTGTCGGTACAGCTCGAACTCCTCGCGCATGGCTCGGTAGGTCGCCATCGCGTCGGCCAGGATCGCGCTCACCGTCGGTCACCTCCAGGCACGCGCGCCGCCTGGAGGTGGCGCCCTCCGGTGCGCGGGTCGCACGTGCCGGGCACGAGGCGGTAGGTCCGCCCGCACGAGGCGCACGGCCAGGTTCCGGTCGTGGCGGGCACCTCGCGGTCCAGCAGCATCGGGCGGGTGAGTCGTGCCCCGCAGCATGGGGAGGTCTCGGCCAGCCGTGAGCGCAGCACCACGCGCTCGCCCTCGCCGGGGCGGGTGCGGGCCTCCAGCTCGCGGAGACGGTCGGTGACCATACCCCAGCGGATGCCGCCCGTTCCGGGGACGGTCACGCCGTGGCGCGCCAGCGTCGCGCTCGTGTCCTCGTGCGGGGGGTGCCCGGTGCCTCTCGCGGCGTCCAGCTCGTGCAGGCGGGCTGCGAGTGCGGGGCGGGAGGGGGTGGCGGTGCCGTCGGCGGCGCGGGTGAGGATGCCGTGCCGCGCAAGGGCCGCGGGGACGCTCTGGACGGTGGGGATGGTGGTGGTCATGGCTCGGTCCTCCTGACCGGTGGGGCGGGCCCTTGTGGCCTCGCCTGTCCGTGAGTGCTGGGCCTGCCGTGGGGCCTAGCTCGCGCGCTAGCGCTGAGGGGGCGGGGCCCCGCTGGTGTCCAGCGGGGCCCCGGGGTGGGGTCAGTCGCTCGTGACCGTGGGCGGGGTGGCGGTGGCGGCGCGGCGGCGCTCCCAGTTCTGGCGGATCATCTGGCGCACCTCGTCGTCGGTGAGCGCAGCGCCCATGTCGCCGTCGGCCATGCGGTCGCGGACCCAGGCGGTGCGCCAGGCGCTCGTGCGGTCGGTGCGGTTGATGGACAGCGCCAGCGCCCGCCCCTCGGGGGTGCCGGGGTCGCCGTCCCAGCCGTAGGCCATGGCGGCGAGGTCGCGGGCGGTCGCGGCCTCGTTGCGGTAGACCCACGCGCGGGCGCTGGTGCTGCCGACGTAGAGCTGGGCGCGCAGCTCATCGAGTGCCAGGGCCATATCGGTGGCCGTCTCGGGGGTGGCGGTAGTGGTGTTCATGCGGTCCTCCTGACCGTTGGGCGGGCCCTCGTGGCCTCGCCGGTCCCCTCACCCTAGAGCCCTCTTTTAGGGCCTGTCAAGAGTTGCTAGCAACTTTGCTAGCGATTCTGCTAGCGCACTCCACAGCGTCTCAGCGTGAAGCCACGTCCTTCTATTCGTTGTCCCCCCTCGGGACGAGAAGGGGCCCCGCCGTCGATGGCGGGGCCCCTGGGTTGCCTTGCGGGTCAGAGCCCGGCCACCTCCAGGAGGATGTGCACGTGGGCGTGCTCGTCATGATCCGGGGCGGTGAGGTCCGCGGCGTCCAGGTACTCGTCGGAGGCGTCGTCAGCCTCGGGGAAGCGGGCGCGGATTGCCGCCTCCATGGAGTCATAGCTGATGTTCTCCACGGGGTCGCGGTCTGCTCGCGGGCGCTCGATGTAGGCGCGGAGCTGCCAGGCCAGATCGTCGCTCGGCTGGGTCGCGTTGAACTCGTCGGTGCGGCGACGGACCTCGCGCTCCACAGCCTTAAGGGCGATCCACTCGGGATCCTGGGCGTTCGGGGTCGTGATGCGGGCGCGCAGCTCGCGGATGGTCGCGTAGAGCTTCGAGGTCTCGGTGTTGGCGACGAAGCGCTCCAGCTTCTCGCGCGCCGTGGGGGCCTGGGGGGTGTTGCTCTTGGTGTTCATGCTCCGGTCCTCCTGACCGTCGGGGCGGGCCCGTGTGGCCTCGCCGTGCACGACACACTCTAGGACCCTCTTTTGGGGTCCGTCAAGTCGTGGGCGGCAGGAGGCCCCGCTGGGAGTCCAGCGGGGCCCTCGGGGCGCACTCACGAGGTGTAGCGATCCCTCCATCCGTAGTGGTTGGAGTCTAGGCGGGCCCCGAAGTGGCGAATGCCGTCCGCGAGGTCGATGGTCTCGCACTCGGTGGCCTCCGCGATGACGGACAGGCGGATAGGCAGGGTGTCCCACATGCCGCCGATGTCGAACCACACATCGACGGCCGTTCCGTCGGTACTGACCGCGCCGACACCCTCCCCGTTGACGACAGCCACGAGGTCGCCGTCGGCGGTGAAGGTCATCTGGGGGAGGGGGCCGTGCTCCACGAGCGCGGCGACATCGGCGCCGGGGTGCTCCGCGGCGTAGGCCGCGCGCCCGGCAGCGAGCAGGGCCTCGGGGTTGAGGGTGCTCGCGATTGCGCCGCCCTTGCGGCCGTCGGTGCGCTGCTCGCCCGCGCGCTCCCATCGCGCTTCCACGCGGGCGCGCTTGGCGGGGTCGCGGCGGGAGGCGTACCACGCGCCGAGCACTCCCAGCTCCTCGGCATCGTCGCGGCTCATGGTGGAGATGTCCTGTGCCATGGGTTCGGTCCCTTCTCGACGTTCGGCTGACCCTCGTGGCCGTGCCTCGTGACGAACATCCTAGGGCCCTCTTTTGGGGCCCGTCAAGGGGTGCCCCGGATTGGGCGGAGCGGGCGGACGACGCGGGGCCCGCTGGAGCAGTCCAGCGGGCCCCGCACGACGGTGCGCCGGTCAGCTCAACGCTTCGACCTTCTCCCAGCAGCGGAGGCAGATCGGGACGGCTCCGAGGATCGGGTGATGTCGGATACCGACGGCCTCGCGGTCGCACATCGCCCACCACTGGCACGGGGTGGGCTCCTGGTTGGCCGTCGTGGCCATGGCGTCCCCTTCCGGGTCTTGGGCGGGCCCTCGTGACCTCGCCGTGCATGACACACCCTAGGGCCCTTTTTTAGGGTCCGTCAAGTCGTGGGCAGCAGGAGGGCCCCGCTGGGTGTCCAGCGGGGCCCTCGGGTGGGTCAGGCGTAGTGCGACTGTCGCACAGGCTCGCCGTCCCATGCGGTCGCGTAGTGACCCATGGCGGTGTGCACCTGGGGGCCGCCCATACCGGCGACGATGCGGCGGCGGACCTCGGGACCGGCGGGCTGGCCGGGGGCCGGGACCACGGTCTCAGTCATATCCCCGGTCAGGCGCTCGACCTGCTGCGCAATGGGGCGGAGCCAGACAGTGCGCTCGGTCGCGCGGGTCACGAGGTAGAAGTCCACGTTGGTCTGCTCGCAGCCCCACGCGCTGACGAGGATCATGCCGGGGGTGAGGGTGGTGGGGATGGTGGCGATGGTGCTCATGTTCGGTCCTCCTGACCGTCGGGGCGGGCCCTCGTGGCCTCGCCGTGCACGACACACTCTAGGACCCTCTTTAAGGGTCCGTCAAGTCCTGGCTAGCAACCTGCTACCACCGGGTGCTAGCGCAGCTCATGGAGTTCTTAGACCGTCGCAGGTCATGGATTCGTTGTCCCCCGGTATGACGCATAAGCGCCCCGCCCGAAGGTTCGGGCGGGGCGCTCACAGTGGGGCGGTCAGCTCGCGGCGGCGAGGGCGTCCCCCAACCCCCCGTCGTCCAGCAGGTCGCTCAGCTCCACGAGCACGATCCCCTCGCACGCGGCGATCTCGTCATCCACGTCGTCGTCCGCGAGGTTCGCGGGCAGGGTGATGTAGAACCCGCGGCCGGGGCGGTAGGTGATCATCGAGGGGAGGCGGTCAGCCAGCTCCCTGTCGAGCTGTGCGGCCGCGCGCTGCTCGCGCTCGCGGGAGGGGGTGCCACCCGGCACGGCGCGGCGGACGCGGGAGCGCAGGGAACCTCCGGCTAGCGCGTCGGCGCTGCCGATGAAGTGGGTCGTGGTGGCCATGTCGTCCTCCTGTAGGAACGGGGCGGGCCCTCGTGGCCTCGCCGGTCCTCCCATCATAGAGCCCTCTTTTAGGGCCCGTCAAGAGGCGGGGTGGAACGCGCTAGCACCCCTGCTAGCGCGATTGCTAGCAGGGGTGCTATCGGTGGCAGAGGGGAGCCGTCAGTGCCGCGCGGCGCGATAGGCAGATTCAATCTTGTGCGAGATTCGCCCCCGATCGGAGACCTCGTAGCCGTTCTCTCGGGCCCAGGCTCGAATGCTCGCCAGGTATTCGGGATCGCGCTTACGCGCGGGGGAGGAAGTGCGCGCTGATCCTGCGCGACGAGCCCGCTTCTGCCACTCCTCCAACTGCTCATAGAACCGCCGCGCATTCTCGGCGTTGAGGTCGATAGTCCACGCCTTGCCGTTGACAGAGAACTCGATGGTCTCTTCGGCAACTCCTCCGTCAATGTCGTCGATCAGCTCTACCGTGGTACGCCGTGCCATGTGGCCAGCTCCTTTCGTCGGGGACAGACCAAAGCTACCTTCCCTCTAGGACTTGTGCACGCACATTCGCTATCTCAGCCGCACCCATATTCGCGCGTGAACCCCTTTGTACTATTGCCGGAGCAGCCCACGTGGGTTGAGAATCCACATTCTCGACATAGCCAGGTGCGGTGCCCCCCGGTATGTGGGCCCTCTCCGCATGGGCATGCGATCCACCCGATGAGATGTCCGTCCGATCCGCACGAGCAGCGAGGCGGGCAGGGCTCTACCCATCCCTGTGGCGTGCGGATGAGCCAGCTCTCTGCCTCGTCGTCCATGGCTTCCTCTCGCGCGCTCCTACGGGCGCGATCCATCCTCCGTGAGAGGGCCGACAGAGGGAGGGCGGCGCATCCGTCGGCCGCGCAGGGGAGCGGGGCCTACGTCCTCCAGTCCGTCGAACTCCCTCGCATATCGGTGCGCCAGCGCGGGCGCGGTGGCGTCGAGGTAGATCGCCACACCGTGACGGTCAGCCGCTCCCAGCAGCCTCGGCGTCAGCACTTCCCGCAGACGCACCCCCGCATCTGTTCCGGGATACCGGGCAGCGTGGTTCTCGATCCGCCAGCCGTGGCGGGTCGCGGTGACCCCCAGAACGGCCGTGCGTCCGGGGTCTAGGTAGAGACGGGACCGCCGTGACGCGACCTGTACGGCCATCAGAGCGACGAGGAGGGCGAACAAGGGCACTCCCGCCCCCAGACACGTAGTCGCGACGGCGCGCCCCCTCCAGGGGCCCCTGGTGGCCCCGTGAGCCCATCCACGCACCTGCCACGCGGCAAGCAGCGGCGCGTCTCTCAGGCGGGCGGTCACGACGCCCGGCAGTTCCGTGGGAGGGGCGGGAGCCCCACACGAGCCGCGGCCGGACCGGGGTCAGTAGCTCCCACCATCGACGCCGCCCACCACCGACCGGAAGATCGACATGGCGACCGCACTCATGAGTAGCAGCCAGATCACCGCTGCGCCGCCGACGACCAGCGTTCTGTGCAGCAGGCGTCCCCTGGGTGCCCTGAGCCAGAACACGAAGGACACCGGCACACCTACCACTCCCACGCCAAGCAGCAGCAACAGCAGCAATCCCATGTGTCTCACCCCTCCGGTTCAGGCCATCCAACCGCACTCGGCAGCTCGCCACCTCCCGGGCAGCTCTCCAGCACGCCCACCATGGCGGCGCGCTCGCCGGTGGTCACCGTCAGGTCATAGGCGGCTTTCACGGCGACTTGCCGGGCGGTGAAGGTGCACGCCCCAGCCTCGGGGTCCGGCACCCATTCGTCGGCCGCGCGCGACCCATGGGACCTGTTCAGCGATGCCTCCACGGCAAGGAGATTCAGCGGATCGTTGCCGAAACGCACCAGCTCCTCGTCGCTCCACTCTGAGGCACCCGACTGCCACGCATCCTTGCGGGCCACCACGTGGTCAATGTCCACGTCTCCGCCGTCATCTCCAGCCACGAACTCCACGCGCTCGCCACTGTATGGCGAGGTCAGGATGCCAGAAGCGACGACGCATCCGCGCGTTCCGGGCTTGATCGTCGCGTCCGTGAGGTCGCGTCGGAGCACGTCGTTTCGGGTGTCGCACCCGTTGTGGTCGGTGTCGTTGCGCCACCCGAACCGGGAAGCTTCGTAGCCGGGTGCCTCTGCGGGGTCCGAGACCGTGAGTGTGTCCAGCAGCTCGAGCGCCGATCCGTCGGGGACCTCGTGGGCCGTCGGCGCGGCTTTGGCGGACGGGGAGGGGGCGGACCAGTCTGTGGCGGTGGAGAGGTCCAGGTCTCCGAACGTGACCACCGCGCCGAGCAGCACGAGGGCTGCGGCGGCGAGCGTGGTTGTGATTGTGCGTCGCCTCATCGTTCGATCCTTCCGTGATCGGGGTCGGCCCTCATGGCCTGACCCTCGGCGGCGTCAGTCGGCCGCGCGCTGGTGCTGTGCGTGCGGGGGACGGGGGACGTAGGGGATGGCGGGGGGTGTGACGCTGGGCCCATCCTCGGAGGCATCGACGTACACGATGGCCCCGCCGCGCGCCTTGCGGTCGGCGTCGAGCACTCGGCCTCCCACGTTCCACCACCAGCCCATCGACCAGTAGCCCCAGTCCTCGCCCAGCTCGCGGTCCTCCTTGGCCGTGGTGGGCTGCGGGACCTTGAACTCGAAGTTGGGATCGAGAGCACGCTTCGATGCCACCTTCTCGACGTACAGGGAGGTGTCGCGGGCGATCTTGTCGAGCGCCTGCGCGATGCCCTCGGGGACCGGGTTCATGCCCTGGTCCCACTTGCGCGCGTTGCGGGGATTTACCTGTGCCATATCGGCAATCCATCCGATCGACAGGCCGAGCATTTCCCGCGTGGCCCGGAACTCGGCGGGCGTCATCGCTGGAGTCCCGTCAGCACGGAGCCCTCGGCGGGCGTGGTTATCTGGCATGGGGTGCCTCCTGGCGAGCAGCGCCGGGCGGCGTTCTTCGCGGGCGTGGGAATGTGCGTGGTCATGATGCCCTCCTGGCTTCTACGGGGAGCCTCTTGCCCGCCCGTTTCCCACCACAATAGGACCCCTTTTAGGGGTCCGTCAAGCGAAAGGCCGGCGCCGGGTCACTTCTGGCTCTTGGTGTGCGCGGCGCGGCGCTTCTCGGGTAGTGCGGTGCCCTCGGTTCGCCGGTCCTCTCGACCCTCGCGGAATCCTGTCAGCCAGGCGCGAGTCTCGCTTTCCTCCCTGATGGGACTGTAGGGGCACTCGTCGCGGGGGCGTCCCACGCGGCCCGCCGCACGCCCGGCCGCGCGCGCCTCGATGAGGGCACGGGAGGCGGCGAGCTTGGCACTCTTGGGGGTCTCCTCGGTCATCGTCAGCTCACCATCGCAACGTCGGTCGGAAGTTGGGTCTTGGCCCTGGTGTGCGCGGCTCGGTCGGAGTCGCGTCCCAGCAGCTCGAACCGGAAGGCCGACCAGGTGAGTCGCCCGTGTCGGGCCCAGTAGCTTCGTAGCTCTTCCGAGGCGTAGGGCTCCATCTGCGAGAGGGGACCACGAAACAACGCTTCGGTCGATACTCCAGCCGCTCGGCCCCGCTTTGACAACAGAGACCCTCGGGTCTCCTCGTGCGCCCGCTGGAACTCGTAGGCGATCTGGTCTTCGTACTCGGCGCGGGCCTGCTTCTCCGTCATTCCGGCACGCTGAGCCTCGCTCATGTTCTCGTCCGGCTTCTGCCCGAACCATTCCGTTATGGCTTCTTTGGCCTCATGTTCGGAGCTGTAGTCACCTCGTGCGGTCATCTCCTCCGCGATTCGATCCACGGCACGACGAACGGCATAGCGACCCTGCCTCGGCAATTCGTCGCCGTCAGCCTCACGCTCGACCAGGCGCTCGGCTATCTCCTCCTGCGCGTCGGGGTCGTGCGCGAGGGCCTGGTGCTGTTGCAGCAGCCACTCAGTTGACTGCATGGACACGGCATCGCGGCTGAACTCATGTGCACGGCTGGTGTCGAGGTCGACTACCTGATCTGCGTGCACGTACTCGGCTATGCGCATCTCCTCCAGCGCACGCATGTAGTTGTCCAGCGCTCGATCCTCGCCCGGTTGCCCGGCGAGGGCGTCACAGCGACCCTCGTGATAGGCGGCACGACGTTGCGCGTTGGTGATTCCGATTGCTGTGGGGGCGGTATGCCAGCGGCACCGCCGTCCCCCCTGACTGATGGATCGGCACATGCCCCGATGATAGGGGTTTGGTTGTCCCCCTCTCGAGCTTCCGCTACGGCGTGCCGTCGGCCGTCCGCGATCTCCTCCGCGGGGCTAGCTCTTTGATCTTGTCGGGGCGGAATCCCCCCCAGTGCTCCTCGGTGGTGATGACGACGGGGGCTTGGACGTAGCCCAGCGCCTGAACCTTCGCGCGGGCGTCGTCGTCCTCGGTGATGTCCACGAGGTCATAGGAGACTCCGGCCTTGGCGAGCGCGCGCTTGGTGGCGTCGCACTGGACGCACAGCGGCTTGGCATACACGGTCACGTTCGCGCTCATCCGAGCCCCTGTGTTCCCAGGTGCGCGCGCACGTCATCGAGGGTTTTCATGGCTCGCATCCACTCGGGGTTCGCCTTGTCTGCGGGTGTCCGGTGCTCGGCGTACTCCGCTACCGCCTCCGCGACGGTCAGTCGCACGTCCTCCCAGGACTGATCCAGCACCCGGCCGCGCGTCCACGCTTCGGCCACCTGGTCGAACTGCTGCGCCATCTCGGCGTAGCCGTCCTCGGTGAGCGTGAGCCACAGGGCCCCGAAGTCCTCGTGCGCTCGCGTCTCGGCCGCGCGCTTCTCGGTGATGTCCTGGCCGACGATCTGCACCAGGGCACCGACGCTCAGCCCTGCCGCGACAGGCACGATCAGGGGCCACGCTCCGCCGAGTCGTTCAACGGTTACCAGGAACAGGATCGCCGCTGTGAGGACCCCCGTCGCAATGCCGATGAGGGACCAGGTCTTGCGGATGATGGAGGGGTCAAGGGCCTCCCGCCAGGAGCGCTTCACCACCCAGCGGCCCCCCTCCCGTCGGGCCACGGTGTCGGCCTCCAGGTCAGGGCTCAGCAGCGCCATGACCACCGACCCCGGGACGTTCCGACTCTTGTCCGTAGGGTCAGTCACGAAGCGCCGCTCCAGGTATCCGTAGGGACGCCACCGGAACTCTTGGCCCTCCAGGGGGTTGCTCAGCGGGGGTCCCAGCTCTACATCGCGGTTCACGCCAGCCCCTCCCCAGCCTCGTCGGCGGACTCGCGCGCGGCGCGGGCGATCCCTTCGGCGGCAGCGGCAGCGGCCTCCTGGTAGGCGGCTCGGGTCTCCTCGGCCAGGGCGGCGTAGTTGATCCGGTCCCCACCCTCCAGGTGCCCGTCATAGGGGACCGGAATCACGGTGGCAACTCGCGGGGAAAGGTCCGCTGCGATGGTTCTCTGGAGCGCCAGGTACTCGTCGCTCGCCTCGGCCCCCGGTTTGAGCTGGTGAATCATTGCAACAGCGTTCTTCACGAGGTGTCCGTGCCCGCTCTCCTCGAAAGCATCCATCATGCGGTGGGCGACTTTCGCACTGTCCGCCTTGACGGCGACAGGAATAACCAGTTGGTCGGCTGCTTCTAGCGCCGCATGGAAGTGGTCGGCTCGAATATTGTTCCCGGTATCCACGAGGATCATTCGGTAGTACCGACTCAGAATCTCGTGAATTTTCTTGAACTCGTCGCTTCCGACGATGAGCTGCTTCGCCGGGTCGTTGTCGGACGCGAGTACATCGAAATGACTGTCTCCCTGCGGGCGCAGGAATGCGTCCAGCAGCCCGAGGCGGCTGCCTTCCATCGTTGAGAATTTGCTGTCTGCCACGTCCAGCAGGTCCACCACCGTCTGCTCATGTCCTGCCGCGAGGCTGCGGTCCCCCAGGTTCCCCATGGCCTCGTTGGCGTCCCACGCCACCACGCCGCCACCCCGGATGGTGCCGAAGGTGGCTCCCAGGTTGGAGGTCGAGGTCGTCTTGACCGACCCGCCTTTGAGGTTGCAGATAACGACCGTCACGGGCCGTCCGAACGACTGCTGGATGATCGTGCGCCGTTCTCGCCGCACCTCGTCCTGTCGGCGTCGGCGGGCCGCGGCCCTGGTCTCCTGCTCCTTTCGTTCCTGCTCCTCAGCACGGCGCTGGACGTAGGCGGTGCGGCGCTCCTTCACCTCGGCCATGCCGGGAGGGACCTTGAATCCAAGTCGGGCGAGGACGCCGCGCCCGCCCTCCGTCGCGGGGCGGTTCTTCTCCTCGATCCACGCGGGGTCGTCCTCCTCGGACTGCTCAGGTGCACTTGCGGTGTCGCTGGACGGGGGGCCTGTAACGGGCTGCGTGGGCTCGTCGGCCACCCTCTGCGGCGAGGGGTGGCCGAGGTGTTCGGTCGCGACCGTGATCCCTCCGTCGGGGGCGGCGATCAGGTGAAACTCTCCGTCGGGGTCCAGCACCCGAATGGGCACAGGATGGCCCGTTTCTTGCGCATACACTGCCACGCGGCGTTTGGCCTCTTCTCGGCTCTCTTCCACGCTTCCCCCGGAGAGGGGGTAGAAAACCCCGTCGATGGTGACCGACCCATGCCCTTCCGGGGAAATCTCGATATCTGCCCGCGCCTCCGCGGTGACCTCATTGGTGTTTGTCATGTTCCCTTTCTCCCTTCGTCGTTCAATCGGTTCAGGACCGCAAGTGCGGCCCGGCAGTCGCCTAGTGCTCTGTGTTCGGCGCTCTCCAACCGGACAGCCTTCGCGCGGCCGTCGTCGGCCCACTGCCCGGCGTGCCAGCTAGCCAGCTCCATCACGCATCCCCACTCGCGCCACAGGGGGAGTTCCTGCACCTCCGCGGTGTAGGCCCGGGTCAGCACTCCTCGGTCGAAACGGGCGTTGTAGGCGAGGACGCGCTTCCCAACGAGGACTGCTGCGAGCTGATCGAGCACTCGTCGCGCCCTGGGGGCTCGGCGTAGCTCTTCGTCGGTGATCCCATGGACTGCGCGGGCAGAGTCCTCGACAGGTGCCGGTGCACGCATCAGGGAGTCGAAGAGGACTCTCCCGCTCATGTCGAGCACGGCCACCTCGACCGGCCAACCGTCCAGCGATGTGGTCTCCGTGTCTAGGAGAACCGTCTCCGGGTCGCTCACCCATTCGGCCGCGCACTGGCGCGCGTAGTCGGCCGCATACTCGGGAGCGCACGGCGGGGGAGCGATGTAGTGGGCCATGGTCTACCGGGGCCCCTCGCGCTGCTCGCGCACTGCGCGGCGCTCGGCCCGCTTCGCCTTGAAGGAACGGCGGATCAGCGACACGGAGACCACAAGCACAAGCACGAGAGCTCCGAGCCCAACAAAGTCGGTAAGGTCCCACGTCACCCCGAGGATCGAGGCACTCTCACCATTGCTCAACGCCGCCCACTGGTCATTCATCCATGGACGTACTTTCTGCTTCCACAGGAAGGCGACGGCCAATAGGCCGAAGATCCACGCTGCCACGATACCTAATTCACGGTCCTGCTCTGTCTGCGCCATAGACCCACCCTACACACTCGTACATCGTTCTGCACGCTTTACGCGAGTGTTTCTAGACGCGCACCCACACTCGTTGAACGGGGAACAGCATGTAGTCGTGACGCCGCCACCCGTCCAGCTCCGAGGCGTAGTAGTCCTCGACGGTCTGGCAGGGGACCTCGAAACCGTCGGCGCTCTCCAGCACCTCTCCAACAGCGATCCGGCTGTGCAAGGACCCTGCGGCCCCGTCACCATCGACGTAGCGGCGCACGACCACCTCCCGCCCCGTCAGTGAGCCTGCATCTTGGGCTCGCATCGGGACGCGAGGCGCGGGGCGATCCTCGGCGGCAAGCGCACGACCCATCCAGTCGAAGGTGCGCGGAACATCCTCCGGAGGCGTGGGAGCGGTGGACTCTCGCCACACCCACAGCCAAGTCAGCGGCCACACCTGGGCGTAGCGGGCGAACTCCTCGGGGTGGTCCGCATGGTGCTGCCACAGGGCACGGCTGCACACCCCCCTCCCCTCTACACCCCTCACGTCATCGGGCATGCCAGGGAAGGCGAGTTCCGGCACCATGTGCTCGGTCAGCACGAAATCGCGGTACGAGCCGTGCAGAGTGCGCGCCGTGACCGTCTCGCCCGGGGTCGCATCGTGCACGAGGTCGAGCGGCACCGGATGGAGAGTCGGCGGCGCTTCCAGGTCACCAGCTCCCGGACCCTTCATCGATCCCGCGCTACTCCGAAGGAGGTCCCACAGGTCCATTACTCCCCCTCACACGTTGTAGGTCAGTTGGTCATCGGAAATCTGATCCTTGTAACGTTCATCGTAGAGCCAGGACCCATATTCCCAATGCCAGCTTTCCGGCTTACTGCCGTTGGGGCGCGCCCACAATGGGTGCCACCATCCGAACCGGATTGCATTCTCGCGCATCCATGTGTGCTGTTCGGAGGTGAGGGTGATGTCAACGGCGAGGCCGTATCCGTGATTACTCCATCCGGGTGTCGCCGCCATATGCCCCTTGTTCGCCTTTACTTCCTGCTGCTTCGCAAAGGTCCGATAGGTGCTCGTAACCGTTAACTCTTGCCCAAATTCTTCCTTGAACTCCTCGTTCAGCGCATACAGGGCTGCTGCGGGACGCACCTGCACGCGCTTCTCGGAGTCAATCGCGAACGGAATGGTGCACAGGTTCTCGTCGGAGACGTTTCCGTTCAGTCCGTCGGGACCGTAGGGAGCCCATACCACTTCTGTATCAGCGCACCCATCGGGGGTCGAGAATTGTGGAAGGTCATCCAATCCCTCCACGTTGGCGACATCCCCAACACCCCCGCCGGGCGTCGTGCAGTTATTTACATCAATGGTACTTCCCGCACTATCTAGCGACCCGGGGGACGCGCCGCCAGTCCAGAAACCGCTCCCTTCGTAATCAAGATCGAGCCCCGCCTTCTCGAGAATGGGGTCCACCTCGTCGTAGTGCTCAGCGGTCGCGGTCCGCGACTCGCTCCGCTGGACCTGCCACGCTGCCTCGGCGGGCTCCATGTCCTGCCAACCATCAACTGCGATCAGACCACCGGAGCCGTCATGCTCCGGCCCCATCAGGAATGACTTAATGGCGTGCTCCGGATCCGTCACCTGTTCCAGAGTTCCCCAGCCCTGGCTAGGGCGCTGCTGAAAAAGACCAGCGCTATCACGGTCACCACCGTCCAGGTTCGTCAGGTCGCTTTCATCAATGGCGACGAGAATAGCTAGTCGTGTTGCCTGTCCTGGGGCTCCAACCGAGCGTGCAACTTCATCAATCAATTTAGCGTTAGCTACTTGCTCATCTTGATATTCTGCCGGTGCCTCGACCGATTGATTAGAGGTTCCCACGGGTGCGCACGCCCCACCAGCTATGGACGTTGCATTATTTACGGAAGTCTGGTTCCCTCCCACCATTGCGGCCACCGCCACAATTGCGACGGCTGCAACGAGAGCGATCGCCACGACAGCGGCAATCACCGCAAGAATGATTAGTCGCACTTTCGAGCTCAGAAGTCCGATGCCAAGCCGCACTGCCGCTACTGGGAGCTGCATCGTTCCCTGCTGCTGGTCGTTGTTCTCGCTCATCACTCGTCCACCCCCTCAAGGCTGACGAGTCGAGTCACGATCCATCCGTCTTGCCCCTTCCGCGCCTCAACGCGGAACGGAAATTCGCGGGGAACATCGTTTCCGTCGATCACGTGTGCCACGGCGACCCGCTCCCATCGAGCCCCCGTGTCGGCCCCCAGCTCTTCGCTGGTTTCAAAGGTCACTTCCTCCACGGTGATGGGTGCCTCTTCGGCGTGCTGCCATCCGGCGTCGTCCCACTGTCCGAGCACATCGGCCGCGACATAGGGGGCGGTCGCCTCCTTCCACTCCTCAGAGTCCACGGACTCACGGCTGACGAGTCCGGTCACAGCACCGGTTGCGGCGACCTCGGCGTCGCTCAGGTCTGCGCTCGTCGCGGTCTCGTCCCCTCCGCCGTCCGAGGCACCTCCGCCGTCCGAGGCACCTCCGCCGTCCGAGGCACCTCCGCCGTCCGAGACGGCAGGGGCCACCCCGTCAGATGCCGATCCGGCAGTGCCCGTCTCCTGGGTCCCGTCCTGGTTGAGATGACTCATCGCCGCACCGAGCGCGAGGATCGCTGCGACCACGAGCACGAAGCGAAGAGGGGAGTAGAGCGGCCACCTCACCACCGCCATGATGATGGGCCTCACCGCCGCCCACCCCCTTCGCTCTCCTCGGGCGTCCAGACGATGAACACCTGTTCGTCGTTCTCGTTCCGGCTCAGGTTCGCCTCGGACACCCCGTCACGTTCACCCGCGACGGGGCGAGCGCTCTCGGGCATCCACACTGCGTCGGGCTCACGCACGGGCCCGTGATCACGGACCGGCACCTGCTCCGGCGTCGTTCTGCCCGCCGCACTCCCGCGCTGCTCCGGCACGCGACCCTCCGGGGCCGTGGAGGCCGCTCGGGGAATAGTCGGTGCGGCCTCTTGCGCCGCCGCGGGGGAGTACACGACCGGCACAGCCGTGCTGCCCGCGCGCCCCCGGGGCGCGGAGTCCTGCGACGCCGAGGCGGGGGGTAGGGCCCGCTGCTCCCACTGCGCACCAGGGGATGCCTGCACCCACGGATGCCTCACAGGAGCCTCTGCGGGTCGCTCCTGGGGCGAGCGCGGGGCATCGGTCGTCCCCGCTGCCGGAACGTACCCACCGGACGGAGAGGGGCCCTCCTCCGTTCGTACACCCGATCCTGCGGCCGGGCCCATGGGAACAGCCCCGTACGCGGTGCGCTGCACCCTCACCCGGCGCTGCGCTTCCGTCCCGCCAGTAGCCGACGGGAGCTGGCGACCTTCCGGAACTCTTGCGCTCTCCAGCGACCGGTCCTCAGCCACCGGCCGGACCACAGCTCGCGCGACGGGCCGATAGGACTTATTACCTCGATTCGTTCTCGATCCCGAGGGATCGTCTTGGCTCGCGTTTTCCTTCTGTTCACCACTGCTCGTATCGCTTGGCTGTCGCTGCCCTGCTCCGGCAATCTTGAACCCCGCAACGGTCGCCATCGTCCGCCGAAGCATAGATGCCCCTCGCGATGCCACTGATCCGGGTAGCACTGTGGGCTTAATAAGACCCCATAGCACGAACATGATCACGGCGGCGAAGAACACCTTTGCAGCCCATGGGAGCGACGATCTGAACAGAGCGCCGACAATTGTGACGTTGACCAGAGCTCCGGCGAAGGCGAGCGGGGCAATAACTATGTTGCGGCTGTAGCGCTGGAGAACTCCCAGCATCCACATGCGGGACGGCTCCATCATTCCTGCGAGCGCGAGCATCGGCAGAAGCATCACCACGACACGCAGAGTCACGAGCGCAACACCCACCGCTGCTATTGCCACAATGTAGAACGGGAGCGAGAGCCACGCCTGGAGAATTGCTGAAATGATTGTGCCGGTTCGCTGGACATTCTTTCCCTTGATGTGCTCGAAAGCGTCAGGGTCCGCGCTCTCGATAGCATCGACCGTCCTTTCGAAGGCGTCATTCTTGGCGTCTATAACCTCCTGACCCTTTCCCTCGGGGTCCATCTGCACGGTGCGGCCTTCCCACCACGTGAGGTGGGTTGCCTTGAAGAGCTGGGGGCCGTACTCGGTTGCGGCCACACCGTCGGCGTCTCCTAGCTGCCCCTGGAGCCACGCCCGGTAATAGACGCTGCGATTGATCGAGTCGAGGTTGCGGAGCACCTTGTCTTGCGCGGTCGCTTCCTCGTCATCGGCCGCTTCCTCTGCCCCGTCGGTGCCGTCAGGGACCACGCCGCCCGCTGTGGTGACCAGAGAGGTCACAGCGGTATCAGTCGTTTTAGTGAAGTATTGCGGGTTGGCGATAGAAATAGCCGCCACACCGATCAGGCAGACCACCCACA
>Ga0079226_10001914_pt1 | contig 15982 bp, 18 predicted proteins | sample Poulit2014_FD_76345 | JGI IMG/M metagenome (GOLD analysis project Ga0079226, IMG submission 76345) | Agricultural soil microbial communities from Georgia to study Nitrogen management - Poultry litter 2014 | ecosystem: Environmental > Terrestrial > Soil > Agricultural land | place: USA: Georgia...
AATCACTCTTTTTCTATATTTAACTACTAACACTAAATGATAATGTAATGAGAACACCGAACGATTATTTGTATCCATTTCCATTGTAACACCTCTTTTTAAGATTATAACACTGAAATGGAATAATGTAAGGATACACGCTCCCGATTCATCTGACACTTAAAGAAGTGTCAGTTTTTTCGGGCTTTCTCGATAAAACCAAGTTTAATCCCTAGTGGTGACTGCTTCATACGCTGACCTAAAACGATGTAAATCACAAACAAAACAATCGCAAATATAGTAACAATATTACGAGCCATTTCCATTAAACAACACCTTCTTTCACAATTTGTGTATCGTAATTAATCGCTTGGTTATCAATATACACTGATTTTCTTGTTTTATAAACTTTTGCATCATTAATTGAAGGTGTCGTATATATTTTACCTTGCTTACGATTGATAGCCTTGATATACATACCATCATTCAATCGTATACATGCCTTCTCACGTTTGTTCGGTGATTGATAATGTGTTATGAACGTTTGAGCAATTTGTTGAATATATTTCGCTTCATTTTCTTGATGCACATCATATCCTAAACAGTTCCAAGCATCACCATTACCTAGTTGTTTTGCAACGTCTTGTGTCTTAATCATCGCATATCTAAATTTATCGGACACTGATGTTCGTGCTTGCATCATACCACCTATGAAATCTTCTACGATACTATAAACAAATTGTTCTCTTGCTGATACATCATTTACCATGCGATATTTCCCGTAACCATCTATTGTTGTATTCTCGAATGTTTTTGGAAATACATTATTGCTTGCATGATTTAAATAAACCTTCATATTTTGAATATCTACATTTATTGATTTGATAATTTCATAACTCATATCCAAAACGCCCTTTCGTCTTTATCTTTAATTATAATATATCATATTATATAATAATTGTCAACATATTGAGTAAGAAAAAAAGCAACTGCTCATGCAATTGCTTTTTAATAATTATGGTATCGTTCAATGATACTGATGAGTGTTTGTCGGTTTGAAATATCGAAATCTTCATTAACGCTGTCATCAAAGTATGTCATCGTACCATCACACCATAATGTTAAACTACCGACACATTCTTCTTCATGATATACGTGAAATCCTTTTTCCTGACTTTCAATCAGGTCTAAATCTTCAATTAAATCATCATCTTCAGTGATATACGTTCCGTTGATTTTATCCAGTTCAATTGTTTGGTTCGATTTATTTTTCATCAGTGTCTTGCGTAATTTCATTTCAATCGTTCCCTTCGTTTTATGATTATCTATAATATATCAAAAAACATTAAAGATGTCAAGTTTGAGAATTAATAAAAAGTAAACAACCATACACATCAACACTGCGGATAGTATTCGATAAAACAAACGGTCTGCGTTATCATCAGCAACAAAGCTCATACCTAAACTTACCAAACCAAGTAACGTTAAGATGATGATAATAATGGTGCTTATAGCAATCATTGAACCATCATCTTACAACTTCATTTCATATGTGATTTCGTTACTTTGGAATGTGCGTTTATCGGCATCATAATCAATAATGTTATCTTTCGTTTCAACACCTTTGATTTGAACCACTTGCCCTAAATCCCCTGTTGATAACTTTTTGGCGTGTTTAATTTCATATTCTTTACCATTTTTTTCATCTTTTACTGTTACATTATGGTTGGACTCATTAACATTTTCTACACGAAATTCCCCTTTAAGTTTATCCACCTTTACCGCATTTTCGGAATGGTCTACCATATGTTGTGAAATACGGGCATCTAAAATATAAACTGATGCAATAAATGAACAAATGAAGCCAATCCCTATAATCGTCTTGAAAATATAGCTCGGTATGCGTCTGAATAATTCTAAAAAACTAGTCAACACGACCATTGCTAATATACCGATAACGATGGTTAGCCACAAATGGGGTTGCTCTACACTTTGATATTGGAATACGTCCATCACAAATCCCTCTCTTCTTCATTAATAACAAAAAAATAACCGCCTTGAGTTCAACAACCAAAGGCGGTTTTAAATGTCTGTTACTTCTTAACAGATTCTTTTAAAGATTTGCCCGCTTTAAATGCAGGTACTTTGCTTGCAGGTATTTTTAATTCTTTACCTGTTTGCGGGTTGCGTCCTTTACGTGCTGCACGTTGACGAACTTCAAATGTACCGAATCCAACTAATTGTACTTTATCACCTTTTTCAAGTGATGATTGGATTGCGTTAAATACTGCATCAACTGCAACGCCTGCGTCTTTTTTACTAAAATTACCTTCACTTGCAACTGCATTAACTAAATCTTTTTTAATCATATCTAACACCATACCATTTAACCATATCGGGTGATATTAAATGGCGTTCCTTTCCTTAAATATTTTTTCAAACTGTATTATCACGATACAGTCCTTATTTGTTGATTTGACAATGTTTGTTTGAATATACCCATAACTTATCGTACTTAAAGCCCGATGTCAATAGGTTTTGTATATTTTTTGTCAAAATAAAGCATAAAATCAATATTTAAGGTCATTTCAGGTCTAATGTATGCGTTCAGATGCTAATTTTTTACTATCCATATAACGAATCGAGTTACGGTTCGGGAGTTTGATTTGCTGACCGTTATAATCACTATATACAATGCGACCCCTGAAACTAACTTTACCATTGTCATGTTTATCAAGTCCTGTAACTTCAATTGTTTGTAAAATATAACCTTTGTTATTCGCCACTAGGACATTTTCAACTTGAAGTAAACGTGTTGGGTCAATATGCCATATACCCCGAGCTGCTTCATAGATTGCTTCATCAGTCATGCTTGGTTCATAACCAATGTATTTACGTCCGAGTTCATCATTTTCTACATATTGCTTATTGCCAAGTTTAATTGTTAAAAATTCGCTCACCACAATCACCTTTCCTTATTTGATGTTATATTTACTGTAGCACGATTTGAAAAATAAGTAAATAGGTTTTAGAAAAGTTTTTAGTATTTTCCTAAACCGTCAATGAGTAAAATATTAATTGTGTCAATGCCCAACGTGGTATAATGAATTTATCAAATATCGAAATCATTAAACTTCCTTATTTATTTTTTGATGTGGAAAAAGCTAACTGTATGTGACAGTTAGCTTTTTTTGTTGAGCAATCGTCTGACATGCTGTCTTGGATAGGTAGCTTTCAGATAAACACCCGCATTTTTACTTTGTTGCCAGTTGAAGTGCGTTGCTCGATGTATATCACCAACCAATTCATACCGACCGTCTTTTTCTTTTTGAACATAGTGTTCACCAACTTGAATAATATAACTATTCGTACTTCCCATTTTCATACTTAATCCCCCTTATATTAAATTAAGTGCTAAATCTTTACGTGTTTTAAATCGTGCATTTAATTCTCGCTGACCATCTAACATAATACCATCTAAAGCCAACCATTGATGACTTGAAAATGGAATTTTGAAAATAACGCCTAAATCTTGATTTTGATACTTCACACGATAGGCTTTTTGTATGATATTCATTGATTCTAAATGTGCCATGTGTTTTGTTTCATCATCACCATGTATAAAGTTAGAAACAATACAAGATTGACCTGATTGGTGGCGTTCATAAAGTGATTTTAAAACCAATGATTTATCCACTGTTTCATAACTTAAATCAGATAATCCCATACGAGTGACTTGATTTGATGCGATAGCTTCTTGATAAATTTTCGATGATTTGTTCGTTGTGAGTGACGATTGAGCTTTCGCATATTTCAGCATCATCTCAAAATCTTTATCCCCATCTCTAAAGTTCAATCCTGTTGTATAACAATACCAGTGGCATAATTCATGTCGAATAGTATCTTTTACTTCATCATCATTACCATGTAATTTTGGATTTACTTCAATGCGTAAATTTTCTTGCCCTTTTAATGCCGAAACTTGACTTCGAACAAATCTACCTTTTGCACGTTTCAAACGATAGTTGATATGAAGCGGTTCTCTAAAGTTTACACCCCACTGTTTTTGAGCAAATACTTGAGCATAATGATTCATGTCTGAACCTGTCATTGTAACGTTTGTCATAAAGCAACTCCCTTTCGTTTTGTGATTATCTATAATATATCATTATTCGTAATCAATGTCAACAAAAAGATGTAAAAATCGCTATTTTAATATTGCATAATTATAAGCTCTATGCAGAGTTTTCATTGGAATAGACATTTGTCACAACTCTAAAATGGCTCAATGAATATGGTTACAGAGATTAGTTGTGACAAATGTCTATTCCAGTGAAAATGTATAGGATTTTTAGCCATTTTTTGGCAACTTATTAGTTCACTTTTGACCCGTTATTTATTCTGTGGAATGAATTACGGTTTCGAGTCATTTTAACTTTTTTAGTAAAGTATGATTTTTGATGATTTTTGGGGTTTTTTTAGTGATTTTTGGGTAAAAAGTTTGTGAAACTTTTAACAATCTTGACACTTTTTGCATAAAATAGGGGTGTTTTATGCAAAATGGATTGTCCGATTTTTGGATAAAACACCCCTGATGGATTAATCTATAATTTGGTCAAAATACAGAATGATTTTAGCTAATGTTTTTGGATTTTCAGAGCCATCAAGATGTAAAATGATATTCGGTTGCTGGAAGTAAATATCAATTTCATTATTTTTACATATTCGGTAATGATGATACGATATACTGCGATTGGCTAATGTTTGAATCCATGCGAGTATCGGTTGTATATAGAGTTCATCAATCAGGTCAATCTTTGTTGCCATTATAAACACCGCTTTCTTTTAAAGTTATCTTCATTTTAAATCGCTTCCGTTGTGCATGCAATAGGCATTAAAAAGACAGTGACTTTTATCACTGTCTTAGCTTGCATCAATTCATTAATCTCTTGGTTCATAATCAACGACTAACACATAATCTGTTGATTCTTGTTCCCGACCGACACGCACATAATCCATATCGTGTAAATCTGTGAGTAACCAATTACTTTCGATAATGTTTTGGAATTCTTCTTCATTCTTAACATCATGTTCACGAATAATGTCTTTGATATAATCATCAATCATTTCAAAATCTGAAGGTTCGAACATTTCATGTATGAAGTCATCAGCATCATTTTCCAAAATGTCGTTAAATTCATCATCTTCTAAATAACTTGCACGTTCCATCAATGCTTCTTTTTCCATATCCATAATTTCATCACGGTATTCATCTTCTAAAAATGTTGCAATGTCCGATGCATCAATATAATCGCCAAATGTCGTATATGATTCTTCAAGATAACGCTCTGTACGCTCGCTTGCCACATCTTCATCGTAAAATTCAACATCGTAATCGATGGCATTTATACGAATTAAAGCTGATTTGAAACGGTTGGAACCTAAAAATGCTCGCCAGTTCGCTGATGATTCAATCTCAGATTCTAATCGGTACGCAATATCTGTAGGTGATAGTGGGAATCGTGGATTAACAATAACAATCTCATCTTTGAAATCGTCAAATGTGCCTGACTCCCCTTCTGATTTGATAAGTTCATTGACTTTATCTACAAAATTATCATCTTCACTCTCAATGATGCCATCAGCAACTAACTCATTTAAGAATCCGTCACTAATCCGACTTTCAAGCGATTCAATTGTACGCTCCCAGTCTAAATTTGGGTGTTCGTTAGCAAATCGTGCTGCGGTTTCATTGATTTGAATATGGATATGGAAATAATGTTTTGAAAAGCCAACTAATAAAATATCTAATATATCGCTATCGCTATGAATCATACTTTCAATTTCTTCAGATGTTTCATAGTAATCTGAAAAACTGTTATTGTACAAATCAATCCAATCTTCCAACGCTGCGGTTTGACTTAATCTTAAAGTATAATCAACATCTTCTATATCAATATCGGACGGAAAGCCTTTATCTTTAAGTGTTTCTTCGATATTATCCGTGATACCTTCATCAGATATTTCCTGTACTGCTTCGATGGCTTCTGTTTCGTCTGTTAAAAAATTATGAATTCTTGATAAAAAACGTTCTTCCTGATTCTTGTTCATTTCCATAAAAAATCACCTTTCTTTTATTTAATAGTCATTGGTTGGTACAACATCATAACTGATGGCATTAATCATAAATAAATGTTCAATGAGTGCATCATTATTTTGCATCGCAATAATGTCATCAACATTGTGTACCACATTAAGTAAATTAATACTAATGTTTTGCATTGAGTAATTGAGTTCAACATTGACAATCTCAACATCATCAACGGTTAAGTCTTGTGCTTGAAGTTCATTGTAAAAATGTTCATCTTCATAAATCTGTGGTAATTGCGAATGTTCAATTTGTGACAATAATCCATTTTGAATACTGACAATGAGTTCATTTTTAATCATTGGTACACGTACATCAGGATTTTCTTCAACGATTTCATATTGTGTCGTATTAAATGTCAGAATCACTTCAACTAAATTATCCATAAAGCCTTGCATTACAATGGATTCTAATTTTGATGAATTGTCGATGACACTTTCAACACCACTTTCCGTATTAAGTTCGTCACCGTGAACCATCATCGCAATATCTATCCACTGGGCATCATTTTTGATACCTGATGTGTTGATGTCAATGTCATAATCAAGCAAAGTTTCTAATTGAATATAATCATCATATATCAAATCAAAATAGCCTGATTCTCGAATACAGGTATCTAATGTTTCGATGAGTCCATCGGGTTCAGAATCCCATAAAGTAGTCAACATGTTGTCAGAATCATACACACGATTATAAATGGCACCAAGTAAACGTGATACATCATCTTTTGATAAGGCATGACCTGTGTCATACGCCGATTCACATGATGCAATCACATCATGAATTTCTGAATTTTCCACTTGCATAATGAAGGTATAACAATTGCCAACGGATTCGGTATCAACCGTTACATGACCACTTGCAATTAGGGCATCACAAAAATCATCAGATTCCGTGAAGTGAAACAATTCATTACGGTTCTTAATCGTTAAGTCAATCACTAACTGGCGTAATGTATCTAAAATATGATTTACGTTTTTCGGTGGTTCTAAGTCAACAAAGAATGTATCTTTGTGCTGGTCGATAATAAGTTGAATAACATCATCATCAACGCCCATTTGATTGAGTATTTTCGTGATAACTTGGTCAACTTCACTTTGAATTTCTACAGTGTTCATCGCAAAATTATCGAGTCGGTTTAAATCAACTCGTATATCTTGAGCATCTAAGGATTCGGCAAGTTCCTGTGCAAATGCGATGGCTGAATCATGTTCAGAAACGGTGTATTTCAAATCATAATCAAAATCACCCATGCTAACTAAGCGATAGTAAAAGTCATTTGATTTCAAGTAATCTCGTGTTTTACCAACTAATAATCGCTCATCATATAGTTGTGCAGCAACTGATTCACTACTGCGTAACAATGTAATATTGATAACTTCAAAATACGCAATTTTACGGTCAGACTCAGGAATATACCCCTTTGTTATCAAATTATCAATTTTAGGAAACACCTTACTGTCTTGTTCCAAAATGATTTGTTTCAAGTCTTGGGGTGATGCTCGTACTAAATTTTCAATCTGTTCAGCTAAGTCTGCGAATTCATAATCTTCATTGCTGGCATAGTATTGGTCTACGTTTTCCATAATGACAATATTTTCACGAATGAAATACTCATAATAATCTGCGAAAAATTCATAGAGTATGGAACGGTTATTTGCATATCTATCAAGGTCATCTTGATTCGACATTTGTCGCCCATAACGTTGGTTGAACATACGCTCAATATAATCTTTCGATGCGATAATTTCACGCTTCGTTTCATGTTCAACAGTTGTTGGATTTACATCAGGTGGGAACCCCGCTTCACTAATCGCACGTCTTAGTTTGGATTCGTGCAATCGGCGTTGTTCTCGGTTAGCAATGCGTTCAAGCAATCCATTGTTCCGAAATGTGATTAGATGCTCGTATAAATCATAAGCTCCCTTTGATGAAAGTTCCATAAACCCCACCCCCTTTTTATAGATTAAATATTTAACTGACTTTATTTTAACATTAAATATCCTACCTTAATACGACAAAAAAAGTATTGTTCAAACCAAGTCACTGCTTGATACGAACAATACTTACCATCATAAATTGTTGAGCAGTTGTCAATCTCCTTTATGGCAAATAATAGCAATGAAATTAATCATTGCTATCAATCCCTTCTAATATAATACCTGTCAATTTAGCTAGGTTATCTTGTTGTTTCACACCATATGTTACGGCGTTGTGTTTCACGGCGTTTGATAAGTCTTTTGCTCGAACATCTTCATAATCTGTATCATAGACAAATAGTGTGACAAGTGATTTCCCCTGTGAGCTTAGACGACATACTCGGCGTTGGGCTTGTATCATTTTGTCAATGTTTGACATAAATTGATACCATACTAATTGTTCGGCATGAATATCAATACCTACATTAACTTTATTTGGCTCAACAACTGCCACTTTATGTGTTTCAAATTGACGGTTGATGTACTCTGAATATTGGTCGGCACTCACATTATGAATACCAAATGCCGATATATCATGTTCATTGAGTACATGGATAAGTGTTTTAATCGTATCATCATCATTGGCATAAACCAGTATTTTGTCATCGCCTGAATTTTGAATAAGATTAAGTAATTTTTGGAATTTTGATGTATTTTTAAAGTTCAATTCTTTAAGGGGTAATGCTAAATCAATGTATTGTCCTTTTTTCAAAGCGTTTGTACCCACACGTCTTGATACTTTATAAACTAAATCTTTTTCAGGATTATCAACAAAGTTACTTGAAATGTTAGGTACACGTTCAGGATTAATGTTTGCCGACTCAAGTTGTGACTCAATCACTTCCATAAACAGACGTTGTTCATCTGTCAATTCAATCTTCTCAATTGGTGCAATCTCTTGTTTAATTTCTTGTTGATTTTCTTCTAATTCCTGTACATCTTCAATTGATGTTGATACTGAAATATCCGACCAGTAATTGTAAACAAATCTTGGGAAATTGTTTCTTAAATCATCTTTAATGATTGATGGATTGCCCCCATGTGTACGTGCGATAATATCGGCAATTTCTGATACTTCCCCTTCCATGATAGTGCCTGTTGCATAAACACCGTGAAAGAGATAGTTGTTATTATTTTTTAATGCTTTATATAATCGTTCAAAACCTTCATAAATTGATTTTTTCGCTTGATGAATTTCATCAAACACAAGTAATACTTTGTCATCAATTAATGGTTGGTTGTTACCTATTTCATCATCAATCTGTTGTTTCGTCCATACATTTAAGTCTTTTGATGCGATTAGTGATACATCGGCTTGACTATCGAATGGACTTTTAGCTTTCATTTGATTGATAGTTAAGTCTGATTTGAATGATTGCATCACATCATGCCATTTTGTAATAACCGTATTGGGTGCGACCACAAATACTTTAAATCCATCTTCCACATAGTCTGCAATAATTTGACTGCCCATGTATGTTTTACCTGTTCCCATTTCACAAGATAAATACATCTGATGTTTCGTTTTGTGGTATTGGTTGATTTTTTCTTCTAATTCATTCACAACGTTTTGTTGTGTTGCATATAATTGGCTCATCATTAAAAACTCCTTTGTCGTTTCATCTTTAATTATAATATATCATTATTCATAACTAATGTCAACAATAATCATAAAAAAGATAGGGTTTTCAACCCCTATCTGCGTTTATAACATTCAACAATGTAACGGATATTGATATTTTGACTGTGTGGGGCTAATACTTCATCTGTATTAAATCGAGCTACATTTTGACCGACAACCAATGAATGTGATTTTGATGGAATGTTGTTATCAAAATGTTGTGTATAATGCACGTTGTTAGGGTCATAATCAACATCTGCAATAATGAGATAGTTGGCTTGACTAGACGATATGATGTAGTTTGAACTTTTAGATGATTGGTGTAATCTTGCAAAGTAAACACCATCGCCTAGTGCATTACCGTTATATTCATATTCATAATCCCCATTGCGTAATTCGTCTGTTGTTTTAAAGCCATTTAGTAGGATAGATAATAAACTTTTATTGCGTGTACCATGTGAGCCTGTAAATCTTGCCATGCCTTTTGGTAGTGGCTTTTCATCAGATATTTTATAAATCTTACTTACCCACATACGATTTTTAAAGTGACTTTGTTTGAACATTACATGTTTTAATCGCTCACTTTCTTCGTAACTTGCTAATGTCATTTGGTTTAAATGTTGGAAGTTGTCATGATTAATAATAGATTGTTTAATATCTAAATCATTTGAGTAAGTAAACCAACGTTGTACACGTTCCGTTTGTTCTGTGATGTGTTTTTGTTTCACTTCTTTAAAGAACTCGAACAATTCACGGTATGTGAACGGTATCTTACTACTACTCACACCTGACAACATATCATTTTTAACATTTTCAAAAATCGTATTTAAAATTTTATTATCAATGCGTTCAACATCAAAATTTTGGTCTAAATCATTTTGAATTTGATGAAACCATAGTTTACGCAATGACTCTGATACTTTATTATTTTTAACATGTGTATCAAGTTGTAAAATAAGCATATTTTCAAGTAATTTCTGTGCATTTTCAATATCTACTTTGAAATAGATTAAATGCTTATAGTAACGTTTATTGTTGTTATAGTTGACTGTCAACGTACCAATGGCTTGTTTATAGTTATTTTGAACTAAACAATCTAATTCAATATTATTGATTGCTTTAGGTTTATTTTTGTTATCTGTATTATTCATTGTTTGTTTCACATCAGGAAACATATCCAAGATATGACTCACATTCTGTTTCATTTTGAAATGATGATGAATATAATCTCTCATGTTTTTATCATCTTTAGTTGACGCACCAAAATTAATACCTGTCATATCATGAATAACTGAAATAGCTTTTTCACTAAATCTCGGATTAGATATATCCATATATGGTACGTTGTATTTTGACATGTTCGTACCATCATATTCAATTTTAGCCGAGTTGATTGGCATATTTTCATCAGATTCCCAATCATTCACATTTAGGTTGATTTCATGTAAAGGTTGGTTGATTAAGTCGTTCATTAAATTCATTTTTGTTACTTCTGTTGATAAGTCTTGATTTAATATTGTTTGTGTCATTGTTAAAAACTCCTTTGTCGTTTCATCTTTAATTATAATATATCATTATTTATAACTAATGTCAACAAAAAATAGCAAAAAAAAAGACAAAGTATTGAAACTTTGCCTTAAATGCTTTCGAGTATTTGACGAATAGCTGGGATTTCAAGTTTTTGGTCATTTGTTTTACGATTTGACAAATAAAGTTGTTTGTAAAAGTATAGAAATTTCTGATTGTTGATATAATCGTTGATGTGATACAAACCATTGTCCGTAACAATGTAGCTTGCATATGTTGTATAGCGTACTTGGTCGTTATTATCTCGATTTTTAAGACCCCCTGTTGCTGAAAATTGCACAATTACAATATCATCAAATAAATTATCAATCATATACAGTTCGTAAACATCAGTAAAACGTTTATAAATGTTTTCAGGTATCATTTTCAAACAGGCTTTTACATCTTGATAATGACCGATGTATGTACTATGTGCTGAATCTGACATTTTATTTAATCGAATTACACGTTCAGGGTCGCCTTGAAATATTGATTCAGGTGTGTCTGGCTCGAATGGTGAACATGTTGCCATTTCACTTGTATTCTCATTACTATATAAAATATATGGATTACCTAAAAAAGCCATTTGTCTTAATAATTTTGAACTGTTATCAGATTTTATTGTTGGTATAGGTTCTACAATTGGAGCCATCTGTTTCAAATCGTTGTTTTGATTTAAGTGAAGTAATATATTTCTAATTAAATGATTCATATCACTATCAATTATAACGCCACTTGTCACTTCTTTTTTATCTCTCAATGATGCTTCCGAACCTACTTTAAATCGATATGTTTCATACACATCATCATAGATAAGTGAATTATAAATATTTTTCTTCAAATCTAATTCACATGAATCATCAAACACTGTTTCATAATGACTTGGTATAGGATTGATGATGCCATTATCATTTTTGTTATCTATATCAACTAAGTGTGCTTTTCTAAGCAACATGCTATCGTATTTTCCTTGAAAATCTTTAAATAATGGTTCTCGGTGATTTGTCATATAAAGTTGTTCTAATAAATCAATATGTGCTTTATCTTGAAATGTATAATATGCACCTTGATACTTAACAGCAACGACATTTTTCGTATCGAATTCACTTTCAATCCATTGTTTACGCAATCCTTCAATCATATAGATACGGTCTAATTCAAAATATTTTATCGTTTCTTCAAAAAGGTCTTGAATATGTTCTCGTAGCATATCTATATCTACAATATTTTCAATATCACCTATATTATATCTAATCACAGGTACTTTTATTTTATAAACTTGAATATCTTTCGTTTGTGCCATATCGATAACGATTTGCGGTTGTGTCACTTCATTAACTGGTTGAATTTGCATCTTAAAAACTCCTTTGTTGTTTCATCTTTAATTATAATATATCATTATTTATAACTAATGTCAAACATGAATATTAAAAAAAAGACGGTTTATAACCGTCTTAAATCGTTTCTAAAATAGTTTGCATATGAGAATGGTCTAGTTTACGTTCTTGTGTTGATAAAAGGCGTGTGCGTATTAAATCTGTGACGATATTACGGTGGGTATTGACTAAATCATTCATTGAATACACATCGTCTTGTCCTACTAAATACATATTTGAGAATAAAGCAATCGTTGTACTATCTTTACGTGCGTTGTGACGTTGAAATTCCGTTATTTCAACCACGACCATATCATCAATGATTGATGTGATTGTGTAAATAATGTCGCTATAATACTGAGAACTTAACGATTGTATTGCTTTTGTCGTAGCAATTTCTTCGATAAAGGCTTTCACATCATCATAATGTCCAATGATTTTTTCCCCATTTTTAAGGACTGCATTTGAATTGTGCCAATCATCATACGATATAAGTTGACAGTTATTTTTCACATACCATGTTCGGCGTGGATTGCCTTCAACATGATGTTCAACATCATTATAATGTGGCTCAGATGTTGCAGGTTTTCGAATTAAAGCCCCATCAATATGTTCAGTGCTTACACTGATGTTTGGATTGCCTAAAAGTGCCATTTGTCTAATCAATTTTGAATTATTTTCTGTATGTTCATTAAACGAATTACCATATTCGAGCATCGGACGGTGTTTTTTCTTAACAGATTGCATTTGATTAAAACTTAAATATTTAATCAATTGCTCGCATGATTGTATTGAAAATGATTGCAATTCTATATCGGAACGTGCGATAGCGTCCGTAACTTCAATACGTGTACCAATTTTATCATCATGTGTGATATAAGGTGTGAGTTTCGTTAAATTTTCTATAAAACAAGATACACTGAAAATATCGTTAAGATAAGCATCAACAACAAGATAAGCATTAACCAATGAGCTTGGATTGTTATAAACAATACTGCTATGTGGAATATCTGTGATAGTTTGATGATTTAATGGTTGTCGATACATTTCTTCGTATTGTTTTTTAAACATTTTATACTGTGTCTTTGATGTAAATACATAAATCACATCATCTGTGCGAACACCGTGAACGGTATGGAATGTATAGTATTTATTTAAATAAGACGGTTTATCATGAATAACGATACGATACTCATCTCTATCTAATGCCACATCTTTATAATAGTCATTTAACGTCAATATATGTTGATAACGGATGTTATCTTCTTTTGGTGTGTCTGTCAATGTTGACTTTAACGTGTTGTTATTATAAACACACTCCACATTTAATCGTACAAATTCAAAATCTTGTTTTAAAATTTCAGGTACATCATTCTTTTCAACTATCTTCACATTGTAATGCAACATCTTAAAAAACTCCTTCATCGTTTTATCTTTAATTATAATATATCATTTTATTTAGCATTTGTCAATACATAAAGCATGAAAAAAGACGGTTCGTGACCGTCCTAATCACCATTTAAGTGATGTGCCATACGATTGAGTATGTTTTCAAAATATATTAATTCTCGGGTGGTATCTTCCATACCATTCTTAATAATTTTTTTCTGAAAATGCGTCAACACATGTATGTAATAACGATAAATTTGAATATCGTACATTTGATATTTAAACTTAATTTTATCATACACGTGATAAAACATAGGTAGCAGTTGGTAATAATGGTCAATATCTACCATATTCATATCACGGTTGATACGTTCCACTAAGTGATTGCGTAAGTTATCAAGCTGATGTGTCAATTTTTCACTCATTTCATAAGTCATACATGATGATGTTTCCAGTTGTTTCATTCCACTATCCCCTTTAGCGTTTGACTTACTAAAAAAAAACGGTATTGGTTTTAAACTCTGTTCACCAATACCGTTCATTTTTTACATTTATTTATATATTCAATACATGTATCATAGCACGGTATGAATACATCTGTCAATCTCATATGAAACTCACATGAAGCATTTATCATAACTTAGATGAATGAATCCATTAGATGTTTAAATGAACTATACACCCCTTTAAATCTCAACTTCATATGTGATAAAGCCATGTTCAAGTAAATCATCATGATATTCACTTTGAATATAACCATTTAAGTCGCCTTCTGCATTAGGTAGTAGTTTCTCAGCAATGGTACCAAAATCGGAATTAACATCAATATTAATAATATCAACATCGTATTCTTCATCAAAAGCATCGTTTTCATCTAATTCATTCGCATATTCTTGAACTTCTTGATAATAATCAGGGTCATTAAGTAACATTAAACGGATTTCCCCTTTATCAAAAGCAAGTTCTAAACGGTCTGTCGCTTCTTCAAAACATTTCATCGGGAATTCTTCAATATATTCATTAATATCTGTTTCAATCTCAACATTTATATCAATTTTATCAACATTTACCATGATGAAGTGACAAATGTCGTCTATATCAACTGCATTGATGTCATCTTCTGTCATGTCACCACGTGCAATTTCGTTTTCTGAATATAAGTCAATCCATTGTTCTGTTGGTATATTGGATTCCGCATTAACACGATAAACCACTTCGTATGTAGCAACATCGTATGGGAATCCTTCGTCCATAAAGACTTCGATAATACCTTCGTCTTGCACATCATTTCCGATTTCCATGAAATCCGTAATATGCACACCTTTGTTTTCAAATGCTTCTTCAAATAAACTTTCTAAACGTTCGTTTTGGTATTGTGATAGTTTTGGCATAATATATCCGTCCTTTACTTTAATTTATTCGTCAAGTTCATTGACGACTTCTTCAATTTCTTCTTGATTCGAAACAATCACTGTTTTATATGACACAAAATCATTATCGAGTAACACATCATATAAATTATCTATGATAAACTGTCTGACGTATGTTCGGTCATTTGCTAAATCTTCATCTAATTCACGTGATATAGCATCAGCCACATCTTCATCTGAAGCGGTCACTTGAATGTCGATGTAATCATATTCTAATATCTCACGTACTTCAGGCATATTGAGTGTGTCAGCGTCAGGTAATGCACTGTCAGGATTATTTCGTTGGTTCTCAATTCCTTCATCTAAGTGCATTTCATGTGGGTCATACAACTCAATTGCTTGATACATCATATGGTCATCGTATAAATCTTGATACATCTGTTCAATATCTTGGGTGTAAACCACATCGTCCATATTCTCAACATCAACGTTTACATCATAATCAAACATCATTTCTCTGAACAGTGCATCATAAAGCTCATTTTCTAAGAAAT
>Ga0079226_10001916_pt1 | contig 15974 bp, 11 predicted proteins | sample Poulit2014_FD_76345 | JGI IMG/M metagenome (GOLD analysis project Ga0079226, IMG submission 76345) | Agricultural soil microbial communities from Georgia to study Nitrogen management - Poultry litter 2014 | ecosystem: Environmental > Terrestrial > Soil > Agricultural land | place: USA: Georgia...
CCTCATCGGGGGCGGCTACAGAACCCGCTGCCGCTACTGCCTCGGGCGCCACTGCTACCTCAGGTTCCACACAATCCAAGGGCTCGGGCACAGGCGGGGTATGGCAGGCATTGCAGTTGGGCGATACCGGCTTGGCCCAATTCCTGGGCGAGGCTGGTCTGTGGGAAATGGTCTTGCTGGCTTATTTGTTGGGGTTGTTGCTGTCCTTTACCCCTTGTGTGTTGCCCATGGTGCCCATCCTGCTCAGTATTATTGCCGGCCAATCACCAACAGAGGCGCCCCGGCGCTCACGCGATCTGGGTTTGGCTGCTGTTTATGTTTTAGGGGTATCGGTGGTGTATACCGCTCTGGGGATAGCGGCCGGCCTGGTTGGGGCCAGCCTGGCCATATGGCTGCAAACACCGTGGGTGCTGGTCCCCTTTGCGCTGATTCTGGCCTTGTTGGCCTTGTCCCTTTTTGATGTATACAACTTGCAAGTACCGGCGTCAGCCCAGGCGCGGCTACAAGGGCGGTTGGCCAAATTACCGGCGGGCCGTTACGGTGGGGTCTTCCTGATGGGCATGCTCTCGGCGCTAATTGTCGGGCCTTGCATGGCGGCACCCCTGGCCGGGGTCTTGTTGTTTATTTCACAAACTGGCAGCTTGTGGCTTGGTGGTTTGACACTATTTGCCCTGGCCTGGGGCTCTGGTACTTTGCTTTTGGTGGTGGGTGCCGGGGCCGGGCGGCTGATGCCCAAAGCAGGCCCCTGGATGAATACCATCAAATATGGCTTTGGGTTGCTGTTATTGGCCACCGCTTGGTGGATGCTCAGCCTAAGCGCCTTGCTACCTGGTTGGCTGTGGGTGTTGGGTTGGGTGGTGTTGGCCTTGTGGGCGGCATTTATCGTGGGCCTGACGCGCCCTGCCCAAGCTGATAGTGGCCCCTTTCATTATTTGGCCAAAGCCATAGGGTTTGCCTTGGCTGCTTGGGCTTTATTGTTGCTGGTTGGCCTGGGCATGGGCAATGATAGTGTTTTGCGCCCTTTGGCGGTACTGGGCAGTAGTACCCATACCAGTGCCGCGGCCGAGGTGCGTTTTCAGCGCATTCAAACCGAGGCCGAGCTGGATCGGGCGCTGGCCCAAGCCACGCAACCTGTGATGCTGGATTTTTATGCAGACTGGTGTGTGTCTTGCATTGAGATGGAGCGCTTTACTTTTACCGATCCGACCGTGGCGGCCCAGATGCAGGGCTTTCTGCTGCTGCAGGTAGATGTGACCGACATCACCGCAGAGCACCGAGCCCTGCTTAAGCGCTTTGATTTGTTTGGCCCACCCGGCATCATCTTTTTTGATGCCCAGGGCAAGCAACTGGCAGACCCGCGGGTGGTGGGTTACCAGGCGCCCGAGCGTTTTAGCGCCGAGCTGGCCAAGGTATTGCCCTATTGATTGTTTTTAAGCCACTGGGCAGCCTCAATGGCAAAATAAGTCAAAATGCCGTCGGCGCCGGCGCGCTTAAAGGCCAGTAGGGCCTCCATCATGACGCTGTCGTGGGCAAGCCAGCCATTGGCGGTGGCCGCCTTGAGCATGGCGTATTCACCGCTGACCTGGTAGGCAAAGGTAGGCATGCCAAAAGATTCTTTTACATCGCGAATCACGTCCAGATAGGGCAGGCCGGGTTTGACCATGACCATGTCAGCCCCTTCGCGAATGTCGGCAGCCACCTCGCGCAAGGCTTCGGCGCGGTTGGCTGGGTCCATTTGGTAGGTGGCTTTGTCGGCCTTGCCCAGGTTGCTGGCAGAGCCAACGGCATCTCGGAAGGGGCCGTAAAAAGCGCTGGCATATTTGGCGGAATAAGCCATGATGCGTACTTGTATCAACTGGTGTGCATCCAGTATGTCGCGCAAGGCGGCCACCCGACCATCCATCATGTCACTGGGGGCGACGATATCAACCCCGGCCTGGGCCTGGGCCAGAGCTTGCTGGCGCAGTACCTCTACTGTTTCCTCGTTGAGCACATAGCCATTGTCATCAATGATCCCATCCTGGCCATGGCTGGTGTAAGGGTCCAGGGCCACATCAGTGAGGATGCCCAGCTCGGGGAACTGCTCTTTAAGCTGGCGTACTGTGCGGGGTATTAATCCCTCGGGGTTGGCGGCTTCGATGCCATCCAGGGTTTTGAGTTCGGCTTCGATATTGGGAAACAGGGAAAGGACAGGAATGCCCAGTTCGAGACATTGCTCGGCGACTTCAGCAATGCGATCCGGGGAATAGCGGAATACCCCGGGCATGGAGTCGACTTCTTCGCGGACATTGGTGCCTTCGCGCAGAAATACCGGATAAATGAAATCATCGGTGCTGACGCGATGCTCGCGCACCAGACGGCGCGTAAAGTTATCGTGTCGGTTGCGACGCAAGCGGGTAACAGGAAAATCGGCAGAAGGAATAAAACGTTTCATGGTACGACCTTTGGTGAAATCCATTGTTCGATGCGCGTGGTGGCCTCGGCCACACCAAGGCGCTGGGTGGCAGAAAAAGGCAACACACGGGAATCGCTATAGGGAGCCCATTGCTTTTCCAGGGCGGCGACGGCTTTGACGCGCCGGCCGTAGGCCAGCTTGTCAGCCTTGGTCGCCAAAATCAGCACGGGTTTGCCTGTGGGGGCGATCCATTCGGCCAATTGTAGATCAAGTGGCGTCAGGCCGCGGCGGATGTCAACCAGCAGTACAATGCCTGCCAGACTTTGGCGCTGGTATAAATAACTGCTGATGAGCTCGTCCCATTGTTGTTTTTGGTGCCTGTCGACGGCTGCATAGCCATAGCCGGGCAGATCGACCAGATAGCCCAGATAATCTCCTTCGGTCAGGGGATCTGGCAGGCCGAAAAAATTGATCAGGCGAGTCCGTCCAGGCGTTTTGCTGGCATGTGCCAGCCGGCGTTGGTTGGTCAACACATTGATGGTAGAAGATTTTCCGACATTGGAACGCCCAACAAAGCAGACTTCCGGGGGCCCCGCAGAGGGCAGCTGCTGGACATGAGCAGCCGAGGTCACAAAACGGGCACGATACAGGATAGACATTGGCAATAGATTCCCATTACATTTATTCCAACTATTGTATAATCATAGTCTTTGAAACTGGGAACAAGCGTTTAAAAGCTTTAATTATCGTGTCGGTTAGTCATTTTGGTTCTTTTTTTACGCTAGCCATAGAACCAAAGATCGTCGAGGTCTCCATGAAGCGCATGCTTACAAAAATTGTATTAACTAGTGGTTTTATTCTCGGCAGCCTGGGTCTGGGTACCAGTTATGCTGTTGATCTTGCTCGTCCCGATGCCGAAAAAGGCGAGCAAATCTATTTACACGGTGATCCGTCCCGCGGTGTGCTGGCTTGCGTTACCTGTCATGGCGAGCAAGGCAACAGCGCACTCGACACGTATCCCAATTTGGCCGAGCAGCCTTACGAGTACCTGCTCAAGCAAATGAAAGACTTCCGCTCTGAAGATGACAAGCCTGCCAAGCGTCTGGGCACAGGGGGTAACCCCGCAGTCATGGCACCCATTGTGGCCAGCATGACCGAAGAGGAAATGCGCGACGTGGCTTTTTATGTCAGCTTGCAAAAGCTCGATCCGGAAGCCATGTCTCGGGCCTCCAACGAGGACACCATCGAACGTGGCCAACAAATTTGGCGCGGCGGCATTCCCGAGCGCAACGTGGCTGCCTGTGCTAGCTGTCACGCGCCCAACGGTGCCGGCATCCCTGGCGAGTTCCCCCGTTTGCGCGGCCAATTCCCTTCCTATATTGCCGAGCAGCTGCGCAATTTCCGTGATGGTGATCGCACCAACGAAGACATGATGGTCGACATTGCCAATCGCATGCACGAAAACGATATCAAGGCCATCGCTGACTATGCCGCTGGGTTGCGTTAATCGCGCTGGCTGTTTGCCTCCCTGCCTTCATATTCTTTAAACAGCAATGCCCACTGCAGGCATCGACACCAGGCCCGTTGAATACCAAGGTATCAGCGGGCTCGTTTGTGTCAGCAATCTGCGCTGCCCTTGATTTTTGCTAAATGCATGGTGAGCACATGGGTATGGTACGCGATTGAACTAAAGCTGCTTAACATACTCTATATAGACAAGCTGCTGCGTCCAGACTCGGCTGGCCGGCTTCCCTTCCACCAGGCTTTTGCAGGGTGACTCCCGTCGCCAGGTAACCCTTGCGTTTCGCCTCTAAATTGTTTTGTTAATGTGTCTTATAAAACTGTAGAGCGTCGTATTGGCTTTGCCGAAGTCTTTGAGCTGTTGGGCTCAATGCGCTTTGCCATTAGTTTGCTGGTTTTCATCTGCATTGCCAGTGTCATTGGTACGGTACTGCCGCAAAATGAATTGCCCAATACCTATATCAACCAATTTGGGTTGTTTTGGGTGGCATTATTTGACGTCTTCTCAATCTGGAATGTCTATAACAGCTGGTGGTTTTTAACCACCATGGGCTTTTTGGTGATTTCGACCACCCTTTGTGTGATTCGTAATACCCCCAAAATGATGCGCGATGCCCGCAATTTCCGCGAATATGTGCGAGGCACCAGTTTGCGGGCCTTCCCCCATCGCTTCGAGTTGCAAACGGATGTCCGCCCAGGTGATACTGTTGCGCCAGTGACAAGCTGGCTGAAAAAACACGGTTATGCGTACAAGGTTCGCGAAGACGAAGGCGACAGCTACCTGGTCGCCGCTAAAAAAGGCGGGGCCAATCGTTTGGGCTATGTCTTTGGGCATGTGGCGATTGTGGTCATTTGTGTGGGCGGCTTGCTGGATAGCGATTTGCCCGTGCGCTTGCAGGTCTGGCTGGGCGACAAGGCCCCCGTCACGGAAAACATGTTCATGTCGCAGGTGCCAGATAGCGGCCGCTTATCCATTCGCAACCCCAGCTTCCGTGCCAACATGCTACTGCCGCCTGGCACACGCAGCTCTAACGCCATTGTGGCCTACCAAGAGGGGGTGCTGCTGCAGCCCATTCCTTTTGTCGTTGAGCTCAAGGAATTCTTCATTGATTATTATTCCACCGGGATGCCCAGCAGCTACAAAAGTATCGTCAAGGTGACTGACCCCGACACCGATGAAAGCTTCGAGCAATTAATCGAGGTGAACAAGCCCCTGCGTTACAAAGGTGTCACGGTCTATCAATCTGGCTTTGACGATGGGGGTAGTGAGCTAAAATTGGCCATGTATCCATTGCAAGGCCAAGATTTCAAGCCCCGCACCTTCGAGGCCACGGTGGGCAATGATCAATCAGTAGCCTTCGATTTCCTGCCCGATGCCCCTGAAGTCAGCCTGCTGCCAACCGAATTGCGGGTAATCAATGTGGAAAACCTGACCGATGGCGCGCCGCAGCCCAAAGCCTGGTTAGATCATGTGGCCGAGGTAACAGGCAGTGCCGCCAACAAGCAGGATAAAAACCTGACCAATGTGGGGCCCAGTGTTCATTACCGCTTGATTGACGGTGATGGACAGTCTTATGAATACGTCAACTACATGGCACCCATTGTCCTCGATGATCATCCGGTGTTTTTGCTGGGCATGCGCGCCAATGAAAATGAACCCTATCGCTATGTGCGCATCCCGGCTGATCGACACAGCAGCATGGAAGAGTTCCTGCGTTTGCGCGCCGCCATCGAGGATCGCGAGCTGGTCAGCCAGGCGGCCCAGCGTTTTGCCATGAATAATGCCGCGGCAGATCAGGCTGGCATCATTCAGGAGGCCGCCCAAAATGCCTTGCTACGTTTTGCTGACCAAGGCATGGCAGGCTTGCTGGATCATGTTCCCCCTGAAGAGCGCGAACGCATTGCTGCCTTTACCATCCCCATGCTGCAGCTGACTTTGCTGGAATTGCGCGATTTGGTTCGGGTAAAATACGACGAGCCGGTGGTGGATTATGATGGCCCCAATGGCGAGCGCGAACAAGAATGGGTACGTCTTGGCGTCCTAGCGTTAAGCAATTTGCCCAATTATCCAGCCCCGGCAGCCTTTGCCTTGCAGGGTTTTGAGCATGTGCAGGCCAGCGTTTTCCAGGTGGCCCGCAGCCCCGGCATGTTTATTGTTTATCTGGGCTGTCTGTTCCTGATTATCGGGGTTTTTGTCATGATTTACGTTCGCGACCGTCGGATATGGGTATGGATACGTCCCGATGGGCCAGGCAGCATCATGACCGCTGCCATGACGTCACAACGTCGTAATCTTGACTTCAAGCAGGAATTTGAACGTTTCCAAAATGATTTTCAACGCTTAGCGACCTAAAGGTGAGCACATGAGCAACACTGCCTCGACAACTGTAGTCAATTGGGACGACACCATGGCCCCCAGCGGTGATCGCCGTGGTGTGCGTGGCCGGCCCGACTGGACTGATCTCCTTTATTTTATCGTTCTTGCCCTGGCGGCCGCTTATAGCCTGTATTATTACCATGATCGCATGGATGTTTACGAGCAGGGCATGCTGGTTGGTTTGGTGCCGCTATTGGCCTGGATGGGCTGGCTTTGGCGTCCGCTCCGCAGCCTGACCGTTGTGGCCTGTATCCTGGCCTTGTTGGCGGTTTGGCTGTATAGCACCGATGGCCAGCTAAGTCATGGCGACATCCAGCGCGCTGACCAGGTCTTTTTGCTCAAATATCTGCTGTCTTCCCAATCTGCCATTCTATGGATGTGTGCCCTGTTCCTGTTGGCCACGGCGGCTTATTGGTTGGGCCTGTTCAGCTCCACCGCGGCCTGGCTGGGTACCGGCCTGACCTGGGCGGCGGTGTATTTTGGCACCATTGGCTTGCTGGTACGCTGGCGTGAAGGGCACCTATTGGGCCCTGACATTGGTCATATTCCGGTCAGCAACCTGTACGAGGTCTTTGTCATGCTGGCGCTGATGACCGCCCTGTTTTATCTGTATTACGAGCGCCGTTATGCCACGCGGGCCCTGGGTGGCTTTGTATTGCTGGTCATCAGCTCGGTGGTCGTGTTTTTGCTGTGGTATTCCTTTAGCCGCGGCGCCCATGAAATTCAGCCTTTGGTGCCAGCCCTGAAAAGCTGGTGGATGAAAATCCACGTGCCCGCCAACTTTATTGGCTATGGTACCTTTGCTTTGGCAGCCATGGTGGGTTTTGCTTATTTGGTTAAGGAAAACAGCCAGACCCGCTCCTGGGCCAAATTGACCCCTTTGTTCATTTTAGGGGTCATATTATGCGCCGAGCCCTTTATTTTTGGTTCGCGCGAATTATCTGCCACCTGGATGCTCTATTTTGGTCTGGCAGCCATTATCGTTGGCATCATTCTGGCGTTCCGGGGCCCCATTGGACGCCATTTGCCCAGTCTGGAAATTCTGGATGACATCATGTATCGCGCCATTGCGGTGGGCTTTGCCTTCTTTACCATCGCGACGGTATTGGGGGCGCTGTGGGCGGCTGATGCCTGGGGGGCCTATTGGCAATGGGACCCCAAAGAAACCTGGGCGCTCATTGTGTGGCTAAACTACGCAGCGTGGTTGCACCTGCGCTTCATGAAAGGCTTGCGGGGCACCATCAGTGCTTATTGGGCCTTGGCAGGCCTGGTCATCACCAGCTTTGCCTTCCTGGGCGTCAACATGTTCCTGTCTGGCTTGCATTCATACGGCGAGCTCTAATTACGGTATGCAGGCGCGGGGGCGCCTGCCCGTCAGGGTTATTTTGCCCAAGCCGTCCTGCTGAGGTCTTTTTGCTAAAGCCATCCCGCTGAGGACCTCTTCTTAAAGCCATTGCGACGAGGTCAGCGCGCCAAAGCTACCCTGCCGGGGTCATCACGGCCAACTCGGCCAAGGGCGTTTTGCCAAGAGGCTCAAAGACTGGTGGCCTGCATTAGGGCAAGGCGGGACGAGGGGAATAGAATAAGATTGGCGCAGCGCATCAGCGTAGTTACCGATGCGATGCCGTTTTTAGTGGGGCAGTTCCTCGTCGTGATAGGAGATCAGCTCTTCGAAGATCAGGTGATCGATTTCTATTTCGTGTTGCCACAATATGATCAGGGCAATGACCTTGAGTTTGTCCAGTGACAAGGGGGGTTCCTGCACGGCAATGGCGCGTTCGATCAAGACTTCGCGCAGCAGGGGAGACAATACCCCCGAGGTTTCCAGAAAATGGATAAAGCCCAAGGCGTCTGCGTCGAAGTGGTGTTGTTCTTCGGCGGTGTATACACGCCAGCTGTCGGCATGATAAGGGTCAGCGATGGGGGTGTGGGCCAGGGTAGATTCGTCCAGGCCTTGAAGCCAATTGAGGGCCTCGTGGATTTCTTCGTTTTCAAAGCCTACGGCAGCCAGTTTGTGAGCCAATACATCGTCACTGGGGCAGGCCTGAGGGTGATAATAAGTCTCGAAGAGATAGACTAGAACATCGAACATAGCTAAGTGACACTCGCAAGATGGTTCACTAACAAGGTTAGACTTTACGCTGAAAGCCACAGGTCGGCAAATATAGGCCAAAATAAAAAAGGTTTTTAAATAAAGAGTGGGCAAAATACAACCGAGTTTGCCGGTGGCTTCAGGCCGCACAAAGGGGGTAGTGAAGATGTCCAATCAAGCAAGGAGCAACAACGTGAATCAAGCGCAATTGTTAATTAATGGCACTTTATGTGCAGCGCGTTCCGGGGCAACCTTTGAGCGTATTAACCCGGTTCAGGGGACGGTGGCAACAGTGGCGGCCGCCGCCCAAACTGAAGATGTCTCAGCCGCCTTGGAGGCGGCAGCGCAGGCGTACCCTGCCTGGGCTGCATTGGGTCCCAGTGAACGGCGTCAGCACCTGCTAAAGGCTGCCGAATTGATGGAACAGCGCCAGGCAGAGTTTATCCGCATCGCAGGCCAGGAAACTGGTTCTACTGAAGCCTGGTATGGTTTTAATGTCATGCTGGCAGCCAATATACTGCGTGAGGCGGCAGCCATGACCACCCAGGTGCAGGGGGCGCTGATTCCCTCTGATATTCCAGGCAACCTCTCAATGGCAAAGCGCGTTCCGTGCGGGGTTGTGGTCAGCATGGCGCCGTGGAATGCGCCGGTTATTCTGGCAACACGCGCCCTGGCCATGCCGTTGGCCTGCGGTAATACCGTGATATTGAAATCATCCGAGCGCTGCCCGGCCACCCATTTGCTCATTGGGCAGGTACTTAATGAGGCCGGTCTGCCACCGGGGGTGGTCAATATCATTAGCCACGCCCCGGAAGATGCCCCGGCAGTGGTAGAGCAATTAATTGCGCACCCTGTTGTCAAGCGCATCAATTTCACCGGTTCTACCCGGGTTGGGCGCAAAATCGCTGTATTAGCGGCGCAGCACCTCAAGCCGGTATTGCTTGAGCTTGGTGGCAAGGCACCTGCGATTATCTGCGCTGATGCCGATGTGGAGCAGGCCGTGGCCGGGGTTGTCTTTGGTGCCTTTTTCAATCAGGGCCAGATTTGCATGTCGACAGAACGCCTCATTGTTCATGAAGACATCGCCGAAGAGTTTCTGGCACAGCTGGTGGCCCGCATTAATGGCATTACTGCAGGCGACCCCAAAGCGGTCAAGGCGGCCTTTGGCCATCTGGAAAGTGCCGAGGCAGCGCAGCGCATACAGTCCCTGGTTGAGGATGCCCAGGCCAAGGGGGCCAAATTGCCCGTGCCGCTACAGATCGATGGGGCGTTTATGGCGCCTGTGGTCATAGCCGACATTACGCCAGCCATGCGTTTATATGGCGAAGAATCGTTTGGGCCCGTGGTGACCATGACCACCTATGGTCATGTTGAAGAGGCTGTGGCGCTGGCCAATGATACCCCTTACGGGTTGTCAGCCGCGGTGTATAGCCAGGATGTCAGCCAGGCGCTGTGGATTGCTGACCAAATTGACAGCGGCATTTGCCATATTAATGGGCCAACAGTCAGTGATGAAGCACAGGCCCCTTTTGGCGGCATGAAAGAAAGCGGCTACGGCCGTTTTGGGGGCCGCGCCGCTATCGAGGCTTTTACAGAGTTGCGGTGGGTTACGCTACAAAACACACCGCGCACCTTTCCGCTTTAAGCCAGGGTGTTCAAACTGCCGGCCTGTTAGGGGCCAGGGCCGGCTGCTTTAGTCCATGGTTTCGATGGCCATGGCCACGGCTTCACCGCCGCCAATACACAGGGTGGCAACCCCGCGTTTTTTATTGGTAGAGCGCAAAGCCCCTAACAAGGTGGCCAAAATACGGGCCCCTGAGGCCCCAATGGGGTGCCCCAACGCGGTGGCGCCGCCGCGGATATTGACCTTGTCATGGGGAATGTTCAGATCGCGCATGGCAGCCATGGTGACGCAGGCAAAGGCCTCGTTGATCTCAAAAAGGTCTACCTCATCGATGGTCCAGCCGGCCTTTTCCAGCAGCTTTTCCACTGCGCCAACGGGTGCCGTGGTAAACCATTCGGGTTCGTGGGCATGCTGGGTATGGGCCACGATTTTGGCCAGCGGGGTCACCCCGAGCTCTTTGGCCGTCGAGGCGCGCATCAACACCAGGGCGGCTGCGCCGTCTGAGATGGAGGAGGCATTGGCAGCCGTGACCGTACCATCTTTTTTAAAGGCAGGCCTGAGGGTGGGAATGCGCTCGGGGTTGGCCCGGGTTGGTGCCTCATCGGTATCGACCACGGTGTCTCCGCGTCGGCTACTGATGGTCACTGGGGTGATTTCCCAATCAAAATAACCTTTTTCTGTAGCTTCGCGGGCGCGTCGCAGGGATTCAATGGCAAAGTCGTCCTGCTCTTCGCGGGTGAATTGGTATTTGTCGACGCAGGCCTCGGCAAAAATCCCCATTGGAGCGTGCTCATAGGCATCTTCCAGGCCGTCGAGTGCCATGTGGTCATAGACCCGATCATGGCCATAACGATAGCCCTGGCGCCCTTTGAGCAACAGATAAGGGGCATTGCTCATGCTTTCCTGGCCGCCGGCGACCACCACATTGGCGCTGCCTGCGGTGAGCATGTCGTAGGCCATCATGGCGGTTTTCATGCCAGAGCCGCAGACCTTGTGGACCGTGGTGCAAGGGACATTTTTGGGTAAACCGGCACCCAGGGCCGCCTGACGTGCAGGCGCCTGGCCTTGGCCCGCCTGCAAGACGTTGCCCATCAAAACTTCATCCACCGTGCTGGGTTCGATGCCGGCGCGTTCGATGGCTGCCTTGATGGCGGCGGAACCAAGTTCGTGGGCGGCCAACGGAGACAGGCTGCCGCTCATGGAGCCCATTGGGGTGCGGGCTGCCGACACAATGACAATAGGGTCAGACATGGTGATGCTCCTAGGTAGTTAACAAATCTGCACGACGTGCAGGTAGTCTTTTTTCAAGACGGTAGGGGTAAATGGTGGTTAAACGATTTTGGCTAACGCGCTGACGGCAGTTGGCCCACCACGTTGCTGTCAACAGCTCAGCGTGGTGTTTTTTGAAAGCTGTGCGAATTTTTTCATTGCCCAGTAAAAACCATGCGAACTCTTCGGGGAAGACATCATTAGGCCCTACCGGGTACCAAGGCTCGCTGGACAGTTCGGCCTCGGGATTGGGGGCAGACGGAATGCGACGAAAATTCATTTCGGTCATTGCCTGTATTTCATCATAATCATAAAAGACCAATCGTCCCAAGCGGGTCAGGCCGAAGTTCTTGTACAGCATATCACCTGGAAAGATATTATTGGCAGCTAGCTCGCGAATGGCCTGCCCATATTGTTCAATGGCTTGTTCAATTTGTTGAGCATTGGCTTCGCCCAGGTAAATATTCAGGGGCAGCATGCGCCGTTCGATATAAACATGCTGGAGCACAATCAGATCATCGCTTTCTTCGATTTGGGCGGGCACCTCTTGACGCAGCTCTTGTAGCAATGCGGGGGCAAAGCGTTGTTTGGGTAGCGCAACCTGAGAGTATTCCCAGGTATCAGCCATGCGCCCGGCGCGGTCATGCTTTTTGACCATTTGGTAGCGGTATTTGACCTGCTCGGGGGTCATGTTCTTTTTGCGGATGTGATCGCGAATCATTTTAAACACGTAGGGATAAGAGGGCAGGGTGAATACCACCATGACCATGCCTTCAATGCCATCTGCCTTTTGGAAAAAATCTGATGAATGATGCAGATGGTGCAAAAAATCGCGATAAAACAGTGTTTTGCCCTGCTTTTGCAAGCCAATGGCATTATAGAACTCGGCCTTGGGCTTGCGGGGCAGCAGGCTTTGTAAAAAATGGACATAGGCCGAGGGAATTTCCATGTCGACCAGAAAGTAGGCCCGGGTAAAACTGAACAGGGTGCTGAGATCATCGGCCTCGTCAAGCAGGGCATCGATTTCTATATGGCCGCTTTGGGTATGCGTCAAGGCAATGGCAAAGGGGTAAATCGTGCCGTGGTTGATAAAACGGCCAACGGCATAGGCTCCCTGGTTGCGAAAAAACAAAGAGTTAAGTACCTGTATTTGGCAATCGGGCCCCAAACGGCGCCCAGGCTCGTAAGGCAGGCGCTGGCGCAGCAAGTGAATGGCCCGGCGTGCCAGCAAGCGCACATCGGCGGGCAAGTCTGCAAAGGGGGCGGCAAGACCAAAATCAGCCAATAGTTGTCGCAGTGCCGGGATTAGCCCTTGGCGGCGGGGATAATAAACCCGGTAGGCTGGTCGATGGCTGCCTATATACTCGGTGGCGATAGCCGGGCGGACAAAGATGAAATCGTTATTAAAGTAGGTGCGGTGCAACACCCGGCAAGAAACCGAATTAAAAAAGGTTTCCGCGCATTCGGGTTGGGGGTGCCCATTGAGCAAACGCACATAATCGCTTTTTACTTGCTGCCAAAAATGTTGCTGGGCCTTGCTTAACTGCGCCGCGACATTGCCCTGGGGTTGTAATTGGCTATTGCGCAAGGCCTGGGATACGATGGCGGTGCATTCGCGTACACGTTGGTCATAATATTCGATGCGTTCGCGCGCAAGCTGTTGTATGCCGTGCCAGCGGGCAGATTCAAACAAAACCTTGGCCCGCTGTGCGCTGTAACGAAACAGGGCATAGTGGCGGTTAAAACCGTCCAGTATGGTCTGTGCAATCTGCTCGGCCGCAGGAGACGGGGGGACAGGTTTTACAGTAATGTGATCAGCGGGATGCGACATGGGAGGCAAGCCATCGTAGGGTGTGCAAAAACGTTAAGGAAGCGCAGGGCAACCAAATGATCGTTATAGTGCCTATTGTGCCTGCTTTTTGTGCAAAGCAACAATTAGGGTTTTCCGAAGTCCACCAGGCATGTTTTTTGCGACCCGTGGTCTTCTTGATGGTTTTATCCTGCAACTTTGATGACGACTGGGTCTGCGCTGTGTATGGTTAAGTTTTAGGCTTCAATTGCGATCTGATGACTTATGACTGAAATTTCACAACCCTCTTTAATCTATCCTTGGGGCGATTATTTGCCAGAGTTTGGTCACCTGCATCAAGTGCATGATGGGGTATATTGGCTGCGCCTGCCCCTGCCCTTTGCGCTGGACCATATCAATGTCTGGTTATTACGCGATCATTTTAATGGCCAAGAGGGTTGGACTCTGGTCGATACCGGTGTTGCCCGCCCAGAGCAAAAGGAAATCTGGCTTAACTTGTTTGAAAAAGGGCTAGAGGGGTTACCCATTGTGCGGGTCATCGTGACCCATATGCATCCTGATCATGTTGGCCTGGCGGGTTGGCACTGCGACCATTGGCAGGCTCCTTTGTGGATGAGCATGACAGACTACATGATGGCCGCATTGTGGGTGCAGCCCCCAAGCGATAGCAATCCAATGGCCAGCCAGGTTGGGCAGGCCACAGCGCTGCATTTTCAGCGTCATGGTTATGACGATCCCGAGCTGCTGGCGGCCATCAGGAAACGGGACAGCTTTTACCCCGGGTTGGTGAGCCCCCTGCCCAATCATTTTCATCGTCTGATGCATGGCGATCAGGTGGATATCAATGGTGATGCCTGGCAGGTGATAGTGGGTTATGGCCATGCGCCCGAGCACGTATCCTTGTGGTCTGCCCAGAAAAATGTACTCATTTCGGGTGATATGGTTTTGCCACGTATTTCAACCAATGTCAGCGTGCATGCCTTTGAGCCCGAGGCTAACCCCTTGACCTTATATCTTGACTCCTTGTCACGTTACGAGGCGGTAGATGAGCAGGCCCTGGTACTGCCTTCCCATGGGCGTCCATTTTATGGCCTGCACCTGCGCATTGCCCAGCAACACCAACATCATGCAGAGCGTTTGCAAGAAACCCACGAGGCCTGTCGCCGGCCGCAGGGGCTGACCGCAGCCGAGTTGGTGCCCCTGATGTTTCAGCGGCGCCTGGACGTACATCAGCTGGGCTTTGCCATGGGCGAGGCGTTGGCACATTTGCATGCCTTGTATTATCAAGGCAAGCTGGAACGCCGTCTGGTCGATGGGGTTTATCGCTTTTATGCGCATTCAGCCTGAGCATTTTCGTGCCTCAGTCAGGAGGGGGTACACAGACTGACAGGGGGTACACAGGCCGACAACGGGCCTGTGATACTTTGGTATTTTTTTTCTGCCAGGATGGATGCCTGGCGTCTCATGTCTTTGCCGTGCTTTTGACGCTTTATCAAGCGTTTTCAAATGAGGTGTTTTCATGCCTAAAAAACAGCCACAACAGTCACAACAATCACAGCAGTCAACTCAAAAACAGCAGCCGACACAGCAGCAACCAACACAACAGCAGGTGGCGCAGCAACAGTCAACAGAACAGCGCAACCAACAGCAACGGTTACATACCTATTTGCAACATGCCGGGTTGGCCCCTTTTGGTGCAGATGGCAGTGCTGCAGTGCCTTTGCCTGCAGAGCGCAGCAGCACAGTACGTTTTCAAAGCATGGCGCAATTGGAGCAGGCCCAGGCGCAACGCGCTCAAGGCAGCAAGGTGCCGCCGGTTTATGGCCGCGCAGGGATGAGCACGCACCGGGCTTTGGAAGAGGTTTTTTGTACCCTGGAGCAAGGTTGTGGTGCCTTTTTGCTGCCCTCGGGGATGGCCGCCATCAGCCATGCCCTGTTTAGCTTTTTGCAACAGGGGGATCATGTACTATTTGCAGATTGCGTTTATGGCCCGGTGCGCCGTTTTGCCAGTACCATGCTTAGGCGCATGGGGGTGGAATACACCTATTGCGTCCCTACTGTTCAGGCCTTTGAGGCCGCCCGCCAGCCCAATACCAAAGTGCTTTATGTAGAGTCCCCGGGCTCCTTGCTGATGCAAATGCTAGATTTGCCCGCTCTGACAGAATGGGCACACCAGCATGGCCTGGTGGTCATGACCGATAACACCTGGGGTTCTGGCTATAGTTATCAGCCACTTGCCCTTGGGGTTGATATTTCCATTGTCTCAGGCACCAAATACATTAGCGGGCATTCGGATTTGATGCTAGGGGCAGTGGTGACCCGGCATGAATCCCATGTGGCCCTGTTGAACGATGTGCATTACACCATCGGTTTTGCCCTAAGCGCCGACGATGCCTGGTTGGCTTTGCGCGGGGTGCGCACGATGCCTTTGCGCATGCAGCAATCAGCCCGCTCGGCCTTGGCCGTCTGCACGGCCCTGCAGCAGTGGCCCGAAGTGCAGCAGATTTACCACCCTGCCTGGCCGGGGGATCCGGGCCATGCACTGTGGCAGCGCGACGCCCTGGGCGCTAATGGCTTGTTGTCGGTAGCCTTGTCGCTAAGCCCCGATCAAACACGCCGGCTGGTCGATGCGCTGGAGCTTTTTGCCATTGGTTTTTCCTGGGGGGGGTTTGAAAGCCTGGTGCAGTGGGTTTCTGCTGATGATGTGCAGCCCCATTCTTATTGGCCGCATGGGTCAACCGCGCAACTGCTGCGGTTGCAAATTGGGCTAGAGGACAGCGCCGCCCTGATTGCTGATTTGCAGCAAGCATACGAGCAGGCGCTGCGCGGTTAATGGCTTAAGAATGAATTAAGGCTGGCTGCGCGCCAAAGACCTTAACGGCAGCC
>Ga0079226_10001918_pt1 | contig 15968 bp, 16 predicted proteins | sample Poulit2014_FD_76345 | JGI IMG/M metagenome (GOLD analysis project Ga0079226, IMG submission 76345) | Agricultural soil microbial communities from Georgia to study Nitrogen management - Poultry litter 2014 | ecosystem: Environmental > Terrestrial > Soil > Agricultural land | place: USA: Georgia...
ACACATTGTCGGCAGTTTTTTACTTCTTCCACAACTTCTACAACTCAGTACCAGAATTTATATGAGACATAATAGAACACATTTAACCAAGGGGAAAAGGTAAAAATACCTACTATTCATTCCAATGATCACTCGTAAAAAGATAATGTGATAGATTATAAGCATTTTTATAATCGTTAATAGTACTTATAATAAAGAGAAAATTATCTAAATACTAATAATGTACGATTATATGACAACGCACAGAACTGTGATGTTCATTCGCGTATACATGAAACATGTTAGCATTAAATTTAATAGACTCATTTTCTTTCACTATATACTTCTCACCATCTAATTCAAGTGATAATACACCTTCATAAACAGTAATATATTCTTTTGATCCAGAGCCATGCGGTTCGTCCTTCATAACTCCTCCAGGATTAAACACAGCCATATAACTTTCAAACTTTTTATCAATATCAAATTTAAAAAATGGATATATTTCACATTTATTATCCTCCGAAGATAATAAATGTAAATCTGATATAGATATCTTCTGAATATACTCAGTATTTTCTTGTGTAAGTTCAGTCAAAGATAATTTTAAACCATTTGCAATCTTCCATAGAGTAGTAATAGAAGGAATGGATTCTTTGCGCTCAATTTGCCCAAGCATTGTTTTACTTACTTCAGATAAAACAGATAAATATTCTAATGAATAACCACTTTGTTTCCTATATAAACGAAGATTTTCAGCGATAATTTCGTTGATTTCTTTCATGTTAAATACACCTCTATATACAATATAGCGTACTAAATACGCACTTTAAAGCAAAATCGTTATAACGTTTTTAAAGACGTTATAACGATTTATTGGGTAGGGGAGGTATGTAGATTACTATTAAATTTGCTATCTAATGCTGTCATAACAACGTTTTAACTAAAATATATTTCTTTACTACAATAAGAGCACCTTATATTTTAAGAGCTCGATTCACTTTTTAGAATAGGCAAATATTGCATTAGCATTGATTTTATTTCTTCATCTTCAAAATAATAAAAAGCCATTTTTCCTTCTTTATAAAAATTAATTACATCATTTTTATATAATTTTCTTAAATGATGGGATGTAGAAGCAACACTCATATCTAAAATAATAGATAAATCACAAACACATAATGCTTCCTCTTTAATTAAAGATAATAATATTTTTAATTTATTTTTATCACTTATTTTTAGTAGTGTTTGCATAAGTTTTTGAGTCTTATCATCATCTAAAAAGGTTACTGCATTATTTACTTTTTCTTCATGAACACAAATTACATCACATGTTTTTGTCTTTTCCATACAGGACTCTCACCTCATTTTAAATAATTATTTCAACAATGGTTTGTAGGGTGTTATTCTCGACAACAATAAATATTCCTAGTGCTATGTACACAATAGCCATAATCCAACGGCTAAATTTCTCAACAACTTCTCCGATACCTGCAATCTCAACTAGCTTTTGCGCGGTATACACTAAGACAAAAATTAATATTAAAAAGATAACTAATGTAATAATTAATTCTCCCAAAGATAATGTTACGAAATATGGGACAAATAATCCTATATTGTCTGCACCACAACTAGCAATAGTTACTAATGCTACAATACGCATTAATTTCGATAAACCTTTTTCATTTAATTCTTTTTTAGCTCTTTTTTCTCCTTCACAATCATCAAAGATTGCAATTTTAATGCCCAAATAAATAGGTATCAGACCTAATAAACCCAACATCCATTTTTCAGGCACATAATTCAATACAAATGCAAAAAACAAACTAGCTAAAATCAAAATTCCAGAACCTAAGTATTGACCTATATAAATATCTCTATATTCATTTTTAGTAGTCGCTCTAGCAAAAAATATTAATAAAATAACTAATAAATCTACGGCTGTTGCTATGTATAATACAGTAGCAGTAAGAATAGTTTGAATCATCATACACCTCATTCAAAAATATATTTGAATGTATTGTATCATTATCACCTTGAAAAATATATAACTTCTTAATTATTATAAACGTGCATGTATATGTTTGATGTACCAAAATGAAATGTTTTAATTTTTAGCGTAATTACGTTGGTAAGCGCTAGGACTACACCCGTAAGATACTTTAAATCGTCGATAAAAATTTGAATAATCACTAAAACCACATAATGTTGCAACTTGTTGTGGGTTTTCACCATCTTTCAACATTCGTTGTGCATTTTGTAATCTCTTTTGTAATAAATAGCGATAGGGTGGATAGCCAACTAACCGGGTAAAATGATGAGTGATTTTATAACGGCTGACATAGAATTTCTTTTCAAGGTCTTCTAAAGAAATAGGATGTGCATAATGTAATTCCATATAATCTAATACTTGTCTAACTAACTCAGACTCTGGATCATCTACTACTGCTATTTTTTCATTTGCAATAGATACTCTATTTAATAGTATAAAAAATTGTGTAAGTAATGATTCTTCTGCTAATTGTTTTCCAAATTTTTCATTATCTTGTTCATTAATTATGCCTTGAAGTAAATAATATAATTCTCTTTTCTGATATTCTGACAATTGCAATAAATTTTTAAAGTTTGGAGATTTTGTATCAAAACACGCGCTCAAGTCACATGTTTCTGTAGATAATCGTTCTAATAGTTGTGCGTCAAATCTCAACCCGATACGTTCTGCGTGACCATCCATTTGTTCATTTAATTGGTGAAATTCATATGGTGTGATGAGTAATAACGAACCAACATCTAATTGATATTTATTGCCTTCGATTGTATATATCATATTTCCAGACAATGAAAAAAATATTTCATAATGATCATGGTAATGTAATTCATTTCCAAAATGACCATCGCTTATTCTATGCCAGGCCGCATATTCTCCCTCACATGGTAGTGAAATAGAATCAAATTTAAACTTAATATCTCCTTTATTTTTCATTTACATACCTCCTGCTCAAAAAACAATCTATTTACTCTTATTTACAATGTTGTTAATTTTCAGTCAATTTATAATTATATTATATCACTAAAATATGATTCACTCGAAAGGATGATTTAAATGACTGAACCACAAATTGGCGTTCAAATGATGATGCTGAAACAAAAAGTCGCTGATGAAGGTATATATAATGTATTACAAAAAGTGAGCGACCTTGGGTATCATGCTGTAGAGGTATCTCAAATTGAAATGACTGAACATAATATTAAAGAAATGCAACGTGCGATAAAAGATTTTGGTATGAATATTGCAGCAATGTCTTGTGGCGTAGAAGACATTTCTCCAGAACAAAAATATCCAGGTGACACTTTGCAAAATGACTTCGATAAAATTGTGGCAGATTGTAAGGCTGTGGACTGTACAATACTACGTATTGGTATGCTACCAATGAATTATATGGGGTCTAAAGAAAGTACACTTGAATTTGCTGAAATCTGTGAAAATTATGCTAAGCGATTAAAAAATGAAGGTATCGATCTTTATTATCATGCTCACAACGTAGAATTCGTTCGTTATAACGGACAGCTAATGCTAGATTTAATGCGTGATAACACTGAACATTTAGGTTTCGAACTTGATGTACATTGGATTTGGCGTGCTGGTATTAATCCAACTCAATTGATACCTACTTATGCAAATCGTATTCGTGCAATTCATTTAAAAGATTATCGTATAGGTGAAATAGATTGGGACCAGTATCCTGGTGAAGGTGTAGAAAAAGTATATTATATGCTACATATGATTACACAATTTGCTGAGCTAGGTGAAGGTACATTGCCATTAAAAGACATTATTGAAGCCGGCCTTGATAGTGGTAGTGAATATTTCTTTGTAGAACAAGATGAATTATACGGCGCTGATCCTTATGATTGCCTAGTTACTAGTCGTGACTATCTGATTGATTTAGGTTATAAAACATGGTTTTGATAAAAAATATCTGTTGATAGATAAAATAAACTTCACTCCAATTTTGTAAGCGATTACAAAATAGAGAATTTAAATTTATGGAGGTACTACTATGATAAAAAATATCGAAATCTCAGGGTTTTCTGATGAAATTTCATCAGAGTTGGACACCCAATTAAAAATTGTCAGCGAATTAGGTATGCGCTATATCTCACTCAGAGGCGTAGATGGTGAAAATATAAGCGAATACTCGGTCGAAAGTATTCAAAATAATGTCTTACCAAGGTTGAAACAATGGGGAATTGGTATTTCTTCTATTGGTTCACCTATAGGTAAAATATATATTAACGATGATGAAGAATTTGAAGCACAATTAAAATCTTTAAAAACATTGTGTGAGATTGCTAATATTTTAGATTGTAAATATATTAGAATTTTTAGTTTCTATATACCTAAGGAAGACAATTTTGATGAATATGAAAAAGAAGTCATTGTAAAATTAAAGCAATTTGCTGAAATTGCGCAACAATATAATATTGTCTTACTTCATGAAAACGAAAAAGACATTTTTGGAGATATTGCTCGACGTTGTAACACTATACTAAATGAAGTTGGCTCTAAAAATTTTAAAGCGATATTTGATTTTGCAAATTTTGTACAATGTGGGGAAGATACTCAAGCATGTTATGAATTATTGTCACATCACATTGAATATATTCATATTAAAGATGCTGTTTATAAAGATAACGTGAATGTTCTATGTGGTAGTGGTGATGGTCAAATTAAATCGATATTGAAACAAATCTTCAATAGTGGTTACAAAGGATTCTTAACATTAGAGCCACACCTCGTGGTATTTGATTCACTTAAAGACTTAGAACTTGAACATTCAACAGATACAATCCAAAATTCAGTAGCTAAAGATGGTGCTGAGGGTTATAAAATGCAGTACGAAGCATTATTAAAAATACTATCAAAAATTGAAAAAGAGGAGAATGCATAATGGAGAAAGTTCGTTTAGGGATTATTGGTTTAGGTGCTCAAGGAAGTACGTATGCTAGTTTTATAGATAGTGGGGATGTTGATAAAGTAGAAATTGGTGCGATTTGTGATATTGATCCTGAGAAAAAAGCTTTAAGTACTGAAAAGTATCCCAATATTCCATTTTATGATAACTATATTGAAATGTTAGAAAGTGGAGACGTAGATGCCATTGTTACAACAGTCCCACACTATCTTCATACAGAAATAGGAAAAGAAGCATTATCTAGAGACATTCATGCACTTTTAGAAAAACCTGCAGATATATACGCAGAAAAAGTACAAGAAATCAGTGACTTAGCTGCCTCTAAACCAGATTTAACATTTGGTATTTTCTTCAATCAAAGGACTAACCCCTTATACCAAAAAGTAAAAGCATTAATAGATGATGGAGATATAGGGAACATACGCCGCACGAATTGGATTATTACAACTTGGTGGCGTCCACAAGCATATTATGATCAAAGTTCCTGGAGAGCTACATGGTGTGAGGAAGGTGGCGGTGTATTAGTAAACCAAGCACCTCATCAAATTGACTTATTACAATGGTTATGTGGATTACCAATAAAAGTATTTTCAAATGTTAAGTATGGATATCAAAGAGACTTAAAAGTCGATGATGATGTAACGACTGTATTAGATTATGGTAATGGCGCAACAGGTGTGTTTATTACATGTACACACGATATTATTGGTACGGATCGTTTAGAAATAACAGGTGACAAAGGAAAAATCTTAGTCGATGATAGTAAAAAAATCACGCTCACACGCTTAAAACAATCTGAAACAGATATGAACCGTAATATGACATGGGAAGATGCTGCCGAAATCTTCAAAGGAAATGGATTAGATGATATTTATGACCAAGAAACTTTTGAATTTGAGAGCGTATGGGGCCAACAACACATCAGCGTATTAGAAAACTTTGCAGCTAACATTATTGATAATACGCCACTAATTGCACCAGGTAGTGATGGAATTAACGGTGTAAATTTTGTAAATGCAATTTATCTTTCAAGTTGGTTAGGCAAAGAAGTATCTCTACCAGTTGATCCAGAAGAATTTGAAAGTGCGTTACAAGAAAAAATCAATTCAGAATTATAAAATGTTTAAGTAAACGGAGATGGTTGTATGCTTAAAATTGGTGTGGTCGGATTAGGTGACATTGCACAAGTCCATATCCAAGCAATTGAAGCTAATCCTAATGCTCAATTAGTAGCAGTTTGTGATGAAAACGATATATTTGAAAATAAGGTTCCTTATGCTAATTTTTATAAAAGTATGAATAACATGCTTAATTCAGAAACATTAGATTGTGTGCATATATGTTTACCACACTATTTACATCTACCCGCCACAAAGACTTGTGTTGAAAAAGGGGTGCATGTCCTTCAAGAAAAACCACTAGCTCTCAATGCCAAGGAAGGGCTAGAATTAGTAAAAATAGAACGTAAATATCCAGATATAAAGGTCGGTATCTGTTTTCAAAACCGCTATAATGATACTTTCCAAACGCTTCAGCAAATTGTTGAAAATGGTAAATATGGAAGTGTAAAAGGGGTCAAAGGACTCGTAACATGGTTTAGGCCTGAAACATATTACACTGATAAACCTTGGCGTGGTCAGATGCATACTGCTGGGGGTGGCGTGTTAATCAACCAAGCTATCCACACATTAGATTTAATGCAATTACTTTGTGGGAAAATCATTTCTATTAAAGGTAGTGTTTCACAACTTTTAGATTATGATATAGAAGTAGAAGATACTGCAACAGCTCATATACAGTTTCAAAACCATGCACGTGGCATGTTTTTTGCTACCAATGCGAGTACTGGCAATTCTAGTGTTGAAATCCAAGTCCTATTTGAAAAAGGAAAATTTACAATTAAAGATAATATTTTAACGCGTGTGAATGAAGAAGGCTATAAAATCCGAGTGATAGAAGATTCAAAAGCACCTAAAACAAAATCCTATTATGGACCAAGTCATGGTAAACTAATCAATCAATTTTATGATTGTATAGAAAATGATACAGACAACTATATTCATGTAACGGATGCATTACCATCAATTGCGATGATCGATGCAATTCAAAAATCTTCTGAATCAAATCATACAGTTCAATTTGAAGAGACATCTTATTAAAATTCATAATCATATTTTAATACCACATCAATTTATTTGTTGATGTGGTATTTTATTCTTTATACATTTAAGGAAGTACATATTAAGATTGCGCTCTTATTGTGATTTTGATAACGTTTCATTACAATTAATACATAACCTAATGAATGAGGGTGTTATTTATGAACGACGAAAATAAAATTATATTAGACCTTGCTGTATCATTAGATGGTTTTATTGAAGGACCTGAAGGCGAAATTGATTGGTGTATTATGGAGTCTGACATGAATTTCAATCATTTTTTAAATCAAATAGATGCTATTATTTACGGGAGAAAAAGTTATGACATGTGGGGGACATTCCAACCACACATAGATGATGAATCATACGGTGACCAGTATATGTGGAATAACCTACACAGTAAAAAGAAATATGTATTTACGCACCAACAATTTCCTGATACTGTCAATACAGAATTTATTCAAACTTCTCATATTGCTGAATCAGTTAAACATATTAAGGCCACACATCAAAACGATATTTGGTTATATGGTGGTTCGAATATAATTACTTCTTTCATAGACAACAACCTTATTGATGAATACAAATTATCAGTACATCCTGTCGTATTAGGATCTGGCAAACCATTATTCACTAACCTAAATAAAAGGCTGAACTTGTCATTGTTAAATACGCATATTTATAAGAGTGGCGTCGTTCAATTAATTTATGGAAAATCAAAATAATTGAACTCTATCTTAGTGAGTAATATTCACCCTAGGCTACTTAAAACTCTAATATATATAACATTTTGAAACCATGTACAAACCAAAAAAATTGTCAACAAAGACATTAGTCTTTATTGACAATTAAAGGTTGTAGAATTTTATAGTAACAAAACTTTCTACATTTAAGCTTAAACAAGTTTTCTTTTGAAATATTTTTCATATTAACTCAACTTTTTCTATGCGATATACACAAAAAGTTCAATAATAGCAATAATTAAAAACACTAAGAAAACTACACCATAGATATTATTTTTCTTAGCGTTTTTAGTATTTGCTTCTTTCTGCTTTGCTTTGTTATTAATGTTAGAAAAGAAAGTAATCCCAGAATACACTGCTATAAGCACAGTAATACCGAATACTAACCATATAGTCATATTAAAACCTCCTTTTAATTCAATAAATCTATTTTCTAATTTGTCATAAAAAATAATAATCCATCATATATATTCATTTTAATACATTTTTTCATTTCATCCAATGTATAATTGTTATAATTTTGTAAAACCATTATTCATCATACAAATCATGTTGAAAGTAAGTTATAATTAGTTGAAAAGATATGAATAGAGGGGTTAATATAATGAATGGTCTTAGAAGTGTTACTACAGGGACAAATAATTTAGAACAAACCAAAACTTTGTTTAAAGATATACTTGGATTAAATGTAGCAGACAAAGGACAAGCGCTACGTTTTGGCGATGCTGAACTTAATTCTGGCACACGTTTACATTTTGTAGAAATACCGAACTATATTAACAATCATAATCATTTAGAGAATATTGGCTTACGTGTGCCTAGTGATGAAGGTTTAGATGAATATAAATCAATTTTAGAGAGTAATCGCATTAACCATGGAGGAGTGACAGATTTAAATGGTCATAAGTATTTTGATTTTAAAGACCAAAATAATCAAACCTTCAATATTTATTCAAATGAACATAACACAGGATCGCCATTAGGTATGCCGACATTTGAAAGTACTGTAAATCCTTTACATCAAATTCAAGGTCTAGGTCCTGTTATACTAAGGGTTAATGAGCTCATATTAACTCAATCTATTTTAAGTAAGGTTTTTGGCCTTACACATTTTGCAGAGTATCTACCAACTGATGATGCCGACTTTAAAGTACAAGTGTTTCGTATAGGTAAAGGTGGACTTGGTGGGGAATTACATATCTATGCTGCAAAAGAAGAAGTTAAAATGCCTCAACACGGTATAGTAGAGCAAATTGAATTTGCAACTGAATCTAAATCACAATTCCAACAAGCGTTACAGCAACTTGAAGTCATTGGTATTCCTTATCAAACATTAGATCAAGAAGGCGAACGCTCACTAAGAATTAGTGAAAAAAGCGGCATCACGTTTATATTAACGTTGGAAATTAAATAATAAAGAGAGGATTTTACAATATGTTACATGAAACATGGAAAACAAACACACCTGTTAAAAAAGTAGAAGTAGAGCATACAGATGCGAAAAAGTTCACAGTATCTGATATGCTAACTGTGGGAAAACAATATCATGTTATTAACGAGACAGAGGAATATTACCAAATCATTGATAATTCTGGCCTTGTTGGTGGATATTATAAAGAATATTTTAAAGAGGTATAAAATATAAATATATCGTATTCAATTAATTAAACTCAAACAATTTCTCATATACTTTTATGAGACTATATATTTTCTTATTAAAATAGGGCTAGGACAAAAATATGATGGTATATTCTTGTCCCAGTCTATTTTTAATGATTTCTAATCAATCTATTATGAAATAGCAATATACTATTGAAGGAGACGTTTAACGATGACAAAAGCGCAATATATTAACAGAGATGAAACAATCTTTAACGATGCACAATCATTAATGAAATTAAATAAAAACATACTTTTAAAAGGACCCACTGGTTCAGGCAAAACAAAACTTGCTGAAACATTAAGTGAAACCTCAAACCAACCCATGCACCAAATTAATTGTTCAGTTGATTTAGACGCTGAAAGCTTACTAGGTTTCAAAACTATACAAACAAATGAGAATGGTTCACAAGAAATTGTCTTTATCGATGGACCAGTAATAAAAGCTATGAAAGAAGGTCACATTCTTTATATTGATGAAATCAATATGGCTAAACCAGAAACACTTCCAATACTCAATGGTGTCCTTGACTATCGTCGTAAGTTAACAAATCCTTTCACTGGCGAGGTTGTAAATGCAGCACCAGGCTTTAATGTTATTGCTGCAATTAATGTTGGTTATATTGGTACATTACCTATGAACGAAGCACTTAAAAATCGCTTTGTCGTAATTGAAGTAGATTATATAGATGGAGATATTCTGAGTGATGTGATTAAAAATCAAAGTCAATTAAAAGATGATAAAATCATCCAACAAATTATAAAATTTAATGAAGATCTAAGGACTATGACGAAGCAAGGTCAAATTTCTGAAGAAGCAGCGAGTATTCGCGCATTAATTGATTTGAGTGATTTAGCAACAATAATGCCAATTGAACGTGCAATAAAACGTACAATTATAGATAAATTAGAAGATGAACGAGAACAACAAGCAATCCAAAATGCAGTAGAATTAAACTTTTAGTGAGGGATAATTATGAGTGATCGTTTTATAAAATTTAATGACGAACAACTTGACGCAAAGCAAGTCATGATGCTACAAGATTTAGCTCGCCTTTTACTGGAAAATGAACAAACCCAAGTTAAAATACAAAAGTTTCCGTATTATGATCCAATCAATAATACTCTCATTACAAGTTCATTTTGGTCACATAGAAGCAAAGAAGTGGAGTCAATGGGATTAAAAACAGATGTATTACTCGCCACTTACGGCTATCAAATGATGGATGAAAAAATTGTAAATGAAGTCATCCATAATCAAGAGTTTAAACATCATAAATTTTTTCAACAACTTTTCAAATTGTTAGAAGATAAACGTGTTTTAAATACCATCTTGCAATCAAGACCATCAACAAAGCCTGCAATTCAAATGCGCAACCAAGTTAGATTGAATTTTAATCAGACACAAATAAAAGTTTATAAAACCAAAACAACTTTTACAGATTTATTATTTTTATATTTGGAAGCTTCCTTATTAACTGAAAACTTTTATGACGTACCACAAATTAGCCCTCAAATAGATGATGTTCTAAATCACATGTATCAATACTTACCTAATTTCTTTTATAACGAAACATCTGAAGACAATATGTATTTAGCAGAACGCGTTATGTATCAAATTGACGACATCTTAAAAGAAGATATGCTTAATGAATATTACCATCTACCTAAAAAGGTTTATGAAGCAATTCAAGAACTTAACTTCGAAGATTTAAAACGTACTGATGCTAGTAATACAGATGGACAGTCAGAAGAACAACATGACGGAGAAACCGTAAGCGAAGAGATGGAATCCAATAATCAAGATAGTACATCAGAAGGTGGTGCTTACTTAGAAATGGAATTGCATGAAGGTGAAAATAGTGATGTCATGAGTGATAACGACACTGCACGAGAAGGCGATTCAAGTGACGATATGACTGACATGCAAACTAAAAAAGGAAAAGGCTCAACTGATAACGTTGAAGATGATGAAGGCGGTTCTGTGGGCCAAAATCAAGTGTTCGCACTTAAAGGAATTAATGAAAATGTTGAAATTAAATGGAATGTACCTGAAATAGAATCCCATTATGTTAGTGACTACCATAATGTTGAATCTGAAGTTCAATTTGAGACAAAAGACTTAATACAAATTATTAAAAAAACAATCGATAGAGAGTACCAAGATGAACGTAATAATTTAACGAAAGGTCGTCTACAGAAGAACTTACTTAATTGGTTTATTGATGATCAATACAAGTTATTTTATAAAAAACAAGACTTGAGCCAATCTTTTGATGCTACTTTCACATTATTAGTTGATGCTTCTGCAAGTATGCAAGATAAGATGCAAGAAACTATTAAAGGTGTTGTACTTTTCCACGAAACGTTAAAAGCATTAAATGTTAAACATGAAATACTTGCTTTTAATGAGGATGCCTTTGATGCTGATGAAGCTAATCAACCCAATATTATAGATGAAATTATTTCTTACGACCGTTCCACACTTGAAAAGGACGGTCCAAGAATTATGGCGTTAGAACCACAAGATGATAATAGAGATGGAGTAGCAATTAGAATTGGTAGTGAACGGTTGATGCGTCGCTCGCATAATCAACGTTTCTTAATTGTCTTTTCAGATGGAGAACCATCAGCTTATAATTACAGCCAAGATGGTATCTTAGATACTTATGAAGCTGTCGAAACTGCAAGAAAAATGGGAATAGAAGTGTTTAATGTGTTTTTAAGTCAAGAACCTATCACAGAAGATATTGAACAAACGATTCACAATATCTATGGACAATACGCTATCTTTGTCGAAGGCGTTGAAAATCTACCAAGCCACCTGTCACCATTATTGAAAAAACTTTTATTAAAATCATTTTAACTAGACTAACATTTATAAAAAATTACTATATATTTAAATATTCTGAAATTTATATGGACGTTAACTTATTAAACATGATAGAATAAGTAATATTATTTTATTGGTTTAGAAGGAGCACGTTATATGAATAAAAATACATTGATTATAGGCTTCACATTATTTGCAATGTTCTTTGGTGCCGGTAACCTTATTTTTCCGCCTAATTTAGGTTTAGATAGTGGGGAATATTTCTGGCCTTCCATTTTAGCATTTGCACTAACTGGGATTGGATTACCTTTATTAGGTGTTGTTGTAGGGGCACTAGATAAACAAGGGTACATCGGTTCTTTAAACAAAATATCGCCCAAGTTCTCAGTCGCATTTTTAGTTGTAATTTATTTAACGATCGGACCGCTTTTCGCGATTCCTCGTACTGCATCAACATCATTTGAGATGACTATTACTCCGATCGTACAAACAAATAGTAATTTAGCATTATTTATATTTACAGTTATTTATTTCTTAATTGTATTATATTTATGTCTTAACCCGAGTAAAATGATTGACCGTATTGGGTCATTATTGACTCCTTTACTACTTGTTACAATTATAGCAATGATTATTAAAGGCTTTGTAGATTTTGGTGGAAATGCTTCAAGTAAATCAACAGAAGCTTTCACTTCTAATTTTGCAGGTTTTTCACAAGGCTTTACGAATGGCTATTTAACTATGGATGCTATCGCTGCCATCGCCTTTTCAATGATTGTTGTTAATGCTGTTAAAGCTACAGGTGTAACAAACGCGAACAAAATCTTCAAACAAACATTATTAGCAGGGCTTATCGCTGCCGTCGCTTTAATGTTTATCTATATATCTTTAGGTTTCATTGGAAATCATATGGCTATATCACAAGACAAAATTGCTAGTTTAACAGCAAAAGACCAAAATATAGGAACATATTTATTAACTACGATGGCAGATGTTGGTTTTGGAACATTAGGTAAATATTTACTGGGTATTATCGTTGCACTTGCATGTTTAACAACTGCATGTGGTTTAATCGTTTCTGTGTCAGAATACTTCCATAGAATTGTACCTAGAATTTCTTACAAAATATATGTAATTGTATTTACACTTATTAGCTTTATATTAGCTAACCAAGGTTTAAACTCAGTTATTTCAATGTCAGTACCAGTACTAAGTATTGTTTATCCAGTAGCAATCACTTCGATCTTATTGATACTAATAGCTCGATTTGTACCTACAAAACCAATTGCACAACAAATACCAGTAGCAGTTGTTACTATTATATCTATTTTAAGTGTATTCCATACACAAGGTTGGATGAAATTAGCATTTATTGATAGTTTACCTTTAAAAGATTATTCTCTAGAATGGTTCCCAATCGCTGTTATCACTACAATAATTGGTTATATAGTTGCTACTATGGTCAAAAACCAAAAACCTATCGTATACGAAAAAGATTAAATTATCTTTGAACAATAAGAAGTTAAACACAACACCACAAAGCCCTTTAAAGCAATCGCTGAATCAGTGAATACTTTAAAGGGCTTTTTTACCGTTCGAATCGTTTGAATTGATGCCTACATAACCACATGCTTACTATCATTTTATAATTTCCAGTTGATATACCATATCTTTTTAAATCCTTAAAAATTTTCAAATTTTTATTAATATATTATTATTCTTTTAAAAAAAGAGAAATAATTTAAAAAAGTGTATTTGATTACTTTGGAGAAGTGGGATATAATCTAAACTTCAAGCGTTTCAACTTTGTAGATCATCAATCTCTCATCACCAGAATAAAATTGTAGACAATGTATAATTCGCTATTGCATATTTCTTCAAATAATAATTGATATGGACTTAAATTACTAATAAATGTTAGGTATTCACCGAGATAGATTGCGTTTCATATTTAATAAATTTAATTTACATATTAAAAATCAAACTCGAAAAAGAGGAGTAGAATATTATTAAATTTTCTTATTGGAAAGATAAATTAGATTGGCCAGTATTTCTTATCAGTGGTGGCATACTTGTGCTTTTTGTAATTATGTCCTCACTATTTACTACAGCAACTTCAGATTTTGTGCAAAATGGATTTCAACTTTCAATTACATATTTTGGCGCTTTTTGGCAAGTACTGTTATTAATAACATTTGCTGTTGGTGCAATTTTAGCTTTTTCTAAATATGGTCGCGTGAAACTAGGAAACTCCTCTAAGCCTGAAATGGGGTATTTTAGATGGGCGGCCATTGTCATAACATCTGGTTTAGGTGCAGGTGCTATATTTTGGGCTGCTGCTGAACCTATGTATTATTTTATCGATGTTCCACCAACCATGGATTCAAGCATTAAAGATAAAAGTACAGCTGCCATCCCTGCAGCGATGACGCAAAGTTTTACATCTTGGGGATTTACTGCGTGGGCTGTGTATGGCGCTGTAAGTGGGATTATTATCATGTATGCACACTATAATAAGGGGATGAAGATGCGTCCACGCACAATCTTATATCCATTATTTGGAGAAAAAATTGAAAATAACAAAACTGGTTCATTAATAGATGTATTTTGCATCTTAGGTGCAGTCGCTGGAACAATTGGAACGATAGGATTTTTTGGCTTTCAATTTAGTTTCTGGTTGCATAGTATTTTTGGCGTCCCCGATAATATCATTACTCAAGTGTTGTCTGTAGGAGGACTCATGGCTGTTGTCACTATCTCTGCTACGACAGGAATTGATAAAGGTATACAATTTCTAAGTAAACTAAATATTTGGTTAGCACTAGGTGTTGCGGCATTTATATTATTAATCGGCCCTGGAAGTTTTATAATAGATACATTTATATCTTCGTATGGCAGTTATATTACTAACTTTTTAGAAATTAGCACATTTAGAGGAGACAATGAGTGGGCAGGTGCATGGATGCTTTTCTTCTTTGGTTGGTTTATAGGATACGGACCGTTGATGGCAATGTTAGTTGCTCGTGTTTCAAAAGGGCGTACGATTAGAGAAATTTTTATATTAGTTTCTATCGTAGCAGCTGTAGTTTCCCATTTTTGGTTTTCTATTTTAGGTGGAAGTGGCTTATTTTATGAAACTAAAGATAGTGGGGTAATTAGTACTCCATTATCTGAGCATGGCTTACCTGCAGCTGTAATTTCAATAGCTTCACAATTGCCATTAGGCAATGCATTAGTAATAGCACTACTTATTTTAACGCTAATTTTTGTAATTACGACAGCCGATACAATGTCTTATTCCATTTCTATGTCAGTCACTGGCGAGGGGAATCCTCCTAAAATCGTCAGACTTTTCTGGGTAGCTATTATGGGTATTATATCAGTTATACTTATTAATATTGGTGAAGGAAGTATTAGCGCAATTCAGTCATTTATAATTGTGACTGCGGTGCCTATATCGATTATTATGCTACCTGTTGTATGGACAGCACCTAAAATTGCACATAAACTAGCTATCGCTCAAAATATTGTAGCTGATAATAAAAAAGATGATTCATATGATAAAGATATTTTAAATAAATAATCAACAAACAATATAAAAAAGAAACAAAATAAAAAA
>Ga0079226_10001919_pt1 | contig 15968 bp, 18 predicted proteins | sample Poulit2014_FD_76345 | JGI IMG/M metagenome (GOLD analysis project Ga0079226, IMG submission 76345) | Agricultural soil microbial communities from Georgia to study Nitrogen management - Poultry litter 2014 | ecosystem: Environmental > Terrestrial > Soil > Agricultural land | place: USA: Georgia...
CCAAGCTCCGAAATAAGTGCGGCTAAGGTTCAGTTGGAGTTAAAACTCCATCTGAACTAAGTCTTACTTTATGTTTTTCTATTATTCGCCTACACAACTGTTTGTATTTTACATAACTTATTATTGTATGGTAAATACCATGCTGATTCAAATGTGTAGCATTCAAAGGAGGAATAAATGATGAGTGGTGTATATGGTGGAGGCTTTGCGCTGATTGTTGTATTGTTTATTCTGTTAATTATTGTAGGAGCAGCCTGGTTTTAAGTAATCCGGACTTTAAAGAAGCCAGCCACATTTGCCGGGCTGGCTTCTTTATTATTTATCTTCAATATCATCATCTAATTTATCGTAAAAGTGCTGAATTTCCTCATCAACTGTACAGACCGCATACATATCTTTATACTGCTGCACAACTTCTTTTACCATTGTTTTTCCGATTCCCTGATTTCTGTGGGATGGATCGACAGAGATATGCTGAATTACTGCGTTGATACCATCTACTATTTTTAACCCGATCGCACCAAGTGTATCGTCATTTTCTTTCCATAAATACAAATGCCAATCGGGATTTGATTCATATTCTAAGATGGTTTGTTGCAATTTTTTTACATCATTTTTTTCATCTGGCATAAAAGATAGTAAACCCATTGCAATTTTTTGCATATTCTTTTTATATCGTACTAACATATGTACCCCTCATCACAAAGTTCATGAGTATATAGAAACTATATTTATCATGACATTTTTATAACTTCTTGTCAAATACCACCAACATTACCTTTATCCACTTCTATTGTCTCTTTAATAATTGAAGAATGGTGTAGCCATCTGTTCGACCTTCTCCTATTCGAAATGGTAAGAAATTGCCCACGGCCATCCAAACGTTAAACAATAAAAATAAGGTCAGATATTTATTCGGGTAAATATATAGGAAAAGGAATGATATAACCGCAAAAATTCCATTTACAGCAGGACCAAGAAATGTGATCCATATCTTTTCTTTTCGGCTGTAAGGAGGTTCTCTCTCACTTTCAGTCAGCCCACCTATAAAAAAGTGTCGGTTAATAATCAACCGTACCCTTCCTCTATTTTGTGTTATGAGCGGCTTACCTCTGCCAATCCTTAACGTGACTTTATCAGCATTTACTGACTTCGCTCCCAGAACATGTCCTAATTCATGCAAGACGGTACTAATCGGGGCTACAATTAGTACCAGGTAAAACAAAATAATTAAATTGTTCATATATAGACGTTAGATAACTGACTTGACAACTTATTCGTCAACACGAATTTCTTTCATTACATCGCCATTGCTCATATTTTTAGCATGTTCGATACCTGAAGTTACCTTTCCAAATACCGTATGAACTCCGTCAAGATGCGGTTGGGGTTCATGAACGATAAAAAACTGACTGCTTCCTGTATCTTTTCCTGCATGAGCCATTGATAAGCTGCCTTCTTCATGTTTGTGCGGGTTCCCGTCCGTTTCACATTTGATCGTATACCCGGCATCTCCTGTACCGTTTCCAATTGGGCAGCCTCCCTGACTAACGAACCCTGGAATGACCCGGTGAAACGTAAGGCCATCATAAAATTTGTCATTCGCCAGTTTTTCAAAATTCGCTACTGTATTAGGTGCTTCTTCCGGATATAATTCAAATTCTATACGATTTCCATTTTCCATTGCAACATAACCTTTTTTTGTCATTTCTACACCTCATTAAAATATATAATCTATGTATCATATTATCACTTAAGAAATACTTTTAAAAGAATTGTCATGTTTTCGTAGTAAATTATTCCTCATAGAATAAATCGTTACGCACCATATCCTTATAGGTTTCCCGTTTGACAACAAGCTTATCTTTGCCATTTTCAACAAATACAACGGCCGCATTCGGCAAACGATTGTAATGACTTGCCATAGCATACCCATATGCACCAGTCGAGAAAACGGCTAAGATGTCCCCTTTTTCCGTATGAGGAAGTGACAAATCCCATATCAGCATATCCCCGGATTCACAAGTTTTTCCTGCAATCGAAGATGTATTCGTAACAGGTTCAGCCACTTTATTAGCAAGCACAGCTTCATATTTTGCTCCGTACAAGGCTGGTCTCAGATTATCCGACATGCCGCCATCAACGGAGATATAATTTCGAATGCCCGGAATATTTTTTTCAGAACCGATTGTATAGAGTGTCATCCCTGCTTGGCCAACGATTGACCTCCCCGGTTCTATCCATATTTCCGGCATTGGAATTGCAAGTTCCTCCACGTGCCCTGTAACGGCATCTACTAAATGCTCCACATACTTTCGGTAAGGCAGGGGCTGATCGTTTTTTGTATAACGAATTCCAAACCCGCCGCCGAGATTTAATACTTCCGGTGTATAACCGTAAGCATCCTTCCATTTTTCAATTTCGTTAAAAAGAATGTCGACAGCAATTTTAAAGCCTTCTGTTTCAAAGATCTGTGATCCGATATGACAGTGTAATCCTTTGAAATTCATCCGTTCATGGTTTTTCAAAAGTTTAAAGGCTTCTTCCGCCTGACCGTTAGGCAAATCAAAACCAAACTTCGTATCTTCATTTCCTGTCATAATATAATGATGTGTATCCAACTCGACCCCCGGCGTGACCCGAATAATGACGTCGATTGTTTTATTATGTTTGGCAAGCAATTCACTTGTTAGTTCAATATCATGAAAATTATCAAGAACGATACAACCGATTTCATGCTCAATAGCCATTTCAATTTCTTCTCTGCTTTTATTGTTTCCATGCAAATGAATTCGATCTGTAGGAAACGAGGCCTGAAGGGCCGTATACAGTTCTCCTTCAGAAACAACATCTAGATAAAGGTTCTCTTGTTTTGCAACTTGAACCATAGCTATGGATGAAAAAGCTTTACTTGCATAAGCTACTTTAGCTTCTACTCCAAGTTCCTGAAATGTCTGCACAAATTCTCTTGCACGACTACGGATGATAGATACATCATAAACATATAATGGTGTTCCGTATTTTTCGGCAAGTACTGTGGCATCCATGCCTCCAACTTCTAAGTGTCCTTTATTATTTACATTAAATGGATGATGTTCAATTAGCATAAAGTGTTATCCTTTCCCTAAAATGTATCTTCATAATTAAATACATTAACACAACAGAGAAAGGAACAAAAGGAAAAACTACAACCGGGGTGAGGCCCGCTTTATTTGGGTAGACAAGGATTTGCTCGTGTAAAACGGCATCAGCTTTTTTTCATGGGTTGTCTGTAGTCGTTCGCTGGATGCACAATACTTGGTCTCGTATTTGAATAAGGTGTCGGCATTCTAAATATAATGTGTACCATCGCCATCGCGTTAAATGGAATGAATGGCCATAAATAAGGTGTTTCTAAAGAATTTAGTTTTACTAAGAATAAAATATGCACCATCACTCCAATTGTAAATCCTGGTAAACCAAACCATGCTGTCACAATAATTAACAATATACTAAATAATTTATTAGCAATACTTAGTTCATAGCTAGGTGTTACATAAGTCCCAACAGAACTGATAGCGACATATAAAATCACCTCCGGGCTAAATAATCCAACATCGATTGCAATTTGGCCAATAAGCACAGCAGCAATCAGCCCGAGCGCTGTTGATAAAGGTGTCGGTGTATGAATGGCTGCCATTCTTAAAAATTCAATCCCGATTTCAGCCAAAATAATTTGCAGTACAATAGGAATATTCCCTTCTTCGTTCGGCCCTATGAAGACCAGTTCATTCGGCAGGAGTGTCGGATCAATAGAAAACAACAGCCATAAAGATAGTAAGTACATCGATGTAAACACACCTAAAAAACGTATCCATCGTATAAATGTACCGACAGCAGGTGTTTGCCTGTACTCTTCTGCGTGCTGTAAATGATGAAAAAAAGTCGTAGGAAAAATAACAGCACTTGGGGAAGTGTCAACAAACATAATAACATGTCCTTCAAGCAAATGATTTGAAACAACATCCGGCCTTTCAGTATATCGAACAAGCGGGTATTGATTCCATCGTTGTGGAACAAGAAATTCTTCGATTGCTTTGTCAGCCATTGAAACCCCATCTATTTCTATTTCTTCCAACTTCTTTCTGATCTTATCAATTAATTCGGGATCGGCAATGTCTTTAACATAACTGAGACACACATCCATCTTAGATCGTTCTCCGACTTTTAACATTTCATGTCGAAGCCTTGTATCTCGTAGCCTTCTTCTTGTAAGAGCAGTATTTTCGATAATGTTTTCTGTATAACCATCGCGCGATCCTCGTACGACTCTTTCTGTATCAGGTTCTTCCGGAGTTCTGCCCGGATATTGTCTGACATCAATGATGAATGATTCTTTCCAACCGTCAATAAAAACAGCAACAAGACCTGACAAAATTTGATCGACTGCTTCATCCATTGTTTTGACACGTTCAATTTGTTGGTGAACGAGCCGATTTTCAATAATTTCCGGTAATTTTCTTCTGTTACTTTCCACATCATTAATCTGAATCAGCATTTCCAATACTTCCTGTATGACAGAAGTATCACAAAGACCCGTAACATAATACAGATCCACTTTTGTTTTTAATATAATCAATTCCCGAAATCCAATATCAAAAGACGTCTCGATACCGATATTGTCTTCCATATATTTTTCGACTTTTTTAATATCTGTCATCACTGCTTGTTGATTTTCTGTCGTACGGGTCAAAGTCATTCCCCTTCCAACTTATTTAATATTTAACAAAAATCGTCCATTGAAATAAAGATCCAAACACTTTTCCAAAAACCAATGCCATTAATAAAACAATCAAATAATTATTTAATCCAATCCGCTTAAATAATATCGGAAAAACATTTAGTACTTCGGTTAACGAGGCCGCAAGCATACCATTGAACATTCCATGAAAAATGCCCCATAAGGCTAACGCTAAAAATGTTTGATTCATATAAATGTCGGTAAAAGTTAGATAAGATCCCGCAAATAAGCCAAATACAACGGAGGCACTGTATACTCTGACATAACGATCCGTTTTACTTAGTTGAACCAAACGCGGTATGATGCCGAGCAATGTTATAAATGCGACAAATCCTCCTCCTACCGCAAGTCCCCCACTGAACCCAATCAACGCTTGAAACAAATTAAGCATCACGGTTGGAATCATTTATATTATTCTCATAATGTGTTAAATAATGATCAAGGTCTTGCTGGTAGTTATGAATTTCAATTTCAAGCGGACTGGGTTCTTCATTAAATCGCTTTTTAAACCAATAATTAAAAAATAATAGGGTACCAGCTCCAAGTCCAAGTGAATATGGAATTTGGATCCATAAAGGATATTTATTTTCTTGTCCGGTCAGAAGCAAATGCAACTTCTGTTGTACTTCTTGCATGCTCACGTCGTAGTGAAAGTTCATGATGGTCATTGCTGTTCCTATAAATAAAATGAGCCAAATCAGTGACACATATAAAAGAGAGGAGGATGCTTTGTTCGGTTCAACTCTTACGATTGTTTGCTCAGGACCAATCGATTGAATTTCGATTTCTTTAAAAGAGTGAATTAAGTGTTTAATTATTAAAAAACTATCAATGACAACTAAATTTTTATCTTTTTCCGTAATACGATAAATTGGACTATTCTCGATTCTCTTCAAAAGTGATTTTGATGGTGTGGATACATAGGCAATATCTTTTAGCAACAATTCTTTCATCTCTTTTAACTCTACGTTTTTTTTCATGCGCAAATAAACAAGATCTGTCATGGAAGTCATCCTTTTTCAAAAGCTGGTTATAGTATTTGCAAATAAAAAGGATTTATCCACGTTTAAAAAGAAAAAATCACCACCGGAGTGATGATTTTATGTATCCATATTTAATTTCATTTCCTTTAATATTTTCTTTTCAAGACGGGATACTTGGACTTGGGATATCCCAAGACGCTCAGCCACTTCTGTTTGAGTCTGATCTTTATAGTATCTTAAGTAGACAATGAGTCTTTCTCTTTCACTTAAGGTACGAATCGCATCTTGTAGTGAGATTTTTTCAAACCATTTTGAATTTTGATCGGCAATCTGATCAAGTAACGTGATAGGATCCCCATCATTTTCAAAAACGGTTTCATGAATTGAATGTGGTGATTTCGATGCTTCTTCTGCATGAACAACTTCTTCAGTTGTAATTTCCAACGCTCCGGCAATTTCCTGAACCGTTGGTGACCGGCCCAATTCTTTTGTTAACTGATCCTTTTTTCTCCGTACGCGATTTCCCGTTTCTTTTAAAGAACGACTCACTTTTACGCTGCCGTCGTCCCGAATAAACCGTTGAATTTCTCCAATAATCATAGGCACAGCGTAGGTAGAAAAGCGGACGTCATAGGATAAATCAAATTTATCAATCGATTTAATGAGCCCGATACTTCCAATTTGAAAAAGATCATCCGGGTCATAACCTCTATTGATAAATCGCTGGACAACTGACCAAACAAGCCGTAAATTTTTTTCTACGAGAAAGTCTCTCGCCTCTTTATCCCCATTTTGACTGTCATCAATAAGTTGCTTTACTTGTTCATCCGTTAAGGATTCCTTGTTTTTTTTAACATTTACATCCATAGTGAAGGGTCCTAATTAATAACATTTTTACTTTTAGAGAATATTTTTTTCATATAAATTGTGGTTCCCTCACCAGGGGTTGATTGAACCTTAACGGAATCCATAAAGTTTTCAATAATCGTAAATCCCATGCCAGACCGTTCAAGCTCAGGCTTCGAAGTAAATAGTGGTTGCCTTGCCTCACTTATATTGTCGATACCCACTCCTTCATCGGATATCATCAGTTCTATTTCATCTTCAACTAAAGAGCAAGTAATCTGAATGAATTGGTTCGGATCATTATGGTAACCATGAATTATAGAGTTTGTTACCGTTTCAGAGACGACTGTTTTTATTTCTGTTAGCTCATCCATTGTTGGGTCAAGCTGAGATACAAATGCAGCTACGGTGATACGTGCAAAAGATTCATTTTCACTTACGCTTGAAAATTCAATAGACATTTTATTTTTCATGAAGCCACCCCCAGCGATTCCAATGCGAATTGTTCGCTATCTTCCAATCGAATAATTTTAAAAAGTCCTGACATTTCAAATAAACGCTGAATTGGAGGGGAGATGGAACAAACAACCATTTCTCCTCCAAGTTGTAACACTTCTTTATATCTTCCCAGAACAACACCAAGACCAGAGCTGTCCATGAAAGATACTTCTTCTAAATTGAGAACAACATGTTTCACGGCATTTTTATAGAGTTTTTCTTTCCATTGCTCACGAAGATGTTCCGCTTCATGGTGATCCAGTTCACCTGAGAGCCGAACAATCAGTACGTCTCCCTTTACTTCAAATATGGAACGAAGCCCCATTGTATCTCCTCCTTAATAATCTTCTAATCGCGTATTTCTTTAAAGCAGAGGCTTATTCCTTCTATATGACAAAAGTAGTTCTTTTTCGCTAAATAAAAACAAACTATTTTGCTTTTGAAATATCCTGAATGGCTCTTTTAAGTAAAGTATAATAACCGGCTTTTTCAACATCGTGATCAACAGTTAAATCTGTTTCAGTTAAAACTTTTGTTCCCTCTTTTACATACAGCGTTCCTATTTTATCTCCCCGTTTAATCGGTAATTCAAGATTATCATTTATTTCCGTTTCGTGTACGATGTCTTCCGGGAATTCTCCCTTCTTATAAATCGTACTTATGGACTCGGAGGCAACAATATTCGTTTGCATGTTTTCTGCCTTTTTAAAGTTTAATGTCTTTATTTTTTCGTCTTTTTCAAACAGCTGCTTTGTTTCAAATTGGCTATACGCATAATCAAGCAGGTTTGAAATCATATTATTTCGGTCTTTCGGTGTTTCTGCTCCCATTACAACAGCAATAACGCGCATATCATCTTTTTTTGCAGTGGCTGTCAAACAATATTTCGCTTCATTTGTATAGCCTGTTTTTAACCCATCTACCCCAGGATAAAAATGAACAAGTTTGTTCGTATTCACAAGCCAGAATTCATTTTCTTCCCCTTTTCGTAAATAATCTTCGTAAATTGATGTGTACTCTGTGATGGATTCATATTTCAAAAGTTCTTTCGCAATAACAGCCATATCATAAGATGTACTGTAATGGTTTTCGGCTGGAAGTCCCGTTGTATTTTGAAATTTTGTGTTTTCAAGCCCGAGTTCTTTTACTTTTTCATTCATTTTTTCAACAAAAGCTTCTTCGCTTCCAGCAATCCTTTCAGCTAACGCAACACTTGCATCATTTCCCGATGCAACTGCAATTCCTTTTAACAAATCATTTACAGACATTTCTTCCCCGGCTTCAAGAAAGATCTGAGACCCACCCATCGATGCTGCTTTTTCGCTAACTCTTATCATTTCATCTTTTTTTAACGTACCTGCTTCCAATGCTTCCATAATTAAAAGAAGTGTCATTGTTTTGGTCATACTCGCAGGTGGCAGTTTTTCGTGAGAATTTTTATCAAATAAAATTTCTCCGGTATCCCGCTCCATTAAAATTGCGGATTTCGCACCATCTGCCAAGGTTTCCGGCTGAGACTGTGCGGTTTCAGCAGCTGCAGGCGTTGCTAAAATAAAGGTGAGCAGAAAAGTAATAATTATAAATAGACTGTATTTCCTCATTGTTTTTACCTCCAACCCTCAATATAAGACTATTATTTCCAGTTGGAGGTTCTTTTATACGTCGTTTAAAACACAAAAAAGCTCTTAAAAAAGCGAGAATAAATCTGCTTTTTTAAGAGCTTTTTTATTGCGTAATTGTTTCATATATTAATGTAACCGGACTTTTTGGTTCAGAGGTAATGTGAATCGCATGATATAACTTTTCTTTAACATGGGAAACATCTTTTGTATTGGAATGGATGGTTAAAATCGATTCCGCTTCTTTCACTTCATCCCCTATTTTTTTATGCAAAACGACACCAACGGATTGATCAATGATAGAATCTTTTGTCGTTCGTCCTGCTCCAAGCATCATCGCGGCATGACCGATTTCATTTGCAGTCATTTGTTGAAGAATCCCTGACTGTTTTGCAGAGAGTTCAATTTGATAAGGAGCAGATGGAAGAAGGCTTGGATCATCAATGACTCGTGGGTCCCCTTCTTGGTCTTCTATAAGTAACTTGAACTGTTCGATCGCTTTTCCTTTTTCTATGCTTTCCGTGAGCATCGACCTCGCCTCTTCAAGAGTCGTTGCCTTTTGACCTAAGACAACCATTTGACTACCTAAAGTAAGACAAATTTCGGTTAAATCTCTTGGACCATGGCCTTTTAAAGTATCGATCGCTTCTCTCACTTCCAAAGCATTTCCAACTGCCAGTCCAAGCGGCTGACTCATATCAGAAATAATAGCCATCGTATTTCTCCCCACTTCATTTCCGATTGAAACCATGGCATGAGCCAATTCTTTCGCGTCTTCTAGTTGCTGCATAAATGCACCTGCTCCTGTTTTCACATCTAAAACAATTGCATCTGCACCAGCAGCAATTTTTTTACTCATAATCGAGCTGGCAATAAGCGGAATGGAATTAACGGTTGCGGTTACATCGCGTAAACTATATATTTTTTTATCAGCCGGAGTTAAATTGCCGGATTGGCCAATAACAGCTAATTTATTTTTATTCACAAGTTCCAGAAATTGATCATTTTCAATTTCTACATGAAAGCCCGGGATGGATTCTAATTTGTCAATCGTTCCTCCCGTATGCCCGAGTCCGCGTCCACTCATTTTTGCAATCGGGACCCCGACTGATGCAACTAAAGGAGCCAAAACAAGTGTCGTTGTATCCCCTACACCTCCTGTGGAATGCTTATCCACCTTAACGCCTTCAATGGCAGTTAGATCAATCTGATCACCTGAATGAGCCATTGCTTTCGTTAAGTCTGCCCTTTCACGTGCTGTCATGTCCTGAAAATAAATAGCCATCATTAATGCACTGACTTGATAATCAGGAATCTCTCCTTCTGTAAATCCTTGAATAAAATAGTTGATCTCTTTTTTACTTAATGCACCGCCGTCTCTTTTCTTTTCAATAATATCGTACATACGCAAACTTTCTCACCTCTGCCTCACAAGGATTTAATAATTTTTTGAATCAATTTAAGAAAATCATCTTTAATCCGGTTTGTTGTATCGATGACTTCCTTATGACTGAGTGGCTTATCTAAAATACCTGCAGCCATATTGGAAATACAGGAAATTCCCAATACTTTTAAGCCGCCATGACGAGCTGCAATCACTTCGGGAGCAGTGGACATACCTACAGCATCTCCGCCGATTAACCGCAGCATATTTACCTCCGCCGGTGTTTCATAAGCTGGTCCGGAATTAGCTACGTAAACCCCTTTTTGAATGGATAAGTTTAATTCCCCTGCACTTTTTTCTGCAAGCTGAATCAACTCCTTATCGTAACATGTAGACATGTCCGGGAAGCGCTCCCCAAGTGCATCGATGTTTTTTCCAATCAGAGGATGATCCCCCATATTGTTTATATGATCGGTAATCAACATGAGATCTCCTGGATCGTATTGTTTATTTATTCCTCCTGCAGCGTTAGTAACAATCAGAGCGTTTATTCCCAGCTGTTTCATAACACGAACAGGAAAAGTGACTTCTTTCATGGTGTAGCCTTCATAGTAATGAATACGCCCCTGCATGGCTGCTACTTTCTTTCCTTGGAGATATCCAAAAACAAATTGACCTGCATGTCCCTCTACCGTTGATTGTGGGAAATGTGGTATATCTTCATAGGATATTATTATCGGATTTTCTATTTGATCAGCTAAAACCCCGAGGCCGGAACCGAGGATTAGTCCAATTTCCGGTTTCATTGTTAACTTCTCTTCAATTATTCTCGTGGCTTCTTTTATTTGATTGAAATACATGGACAACTCCCTCCCCTGTCTACATATCTTTTAAAAAACTTGCTCCATTTTCCGGCATTTTCACCTTGAAATTGTCTGCAATTGTGGCGCCAATATCTGCAAATGTCTTGCGGATTGGGAGTTCCTCACCCTGTTGTAATCCCTTATACGTAACAAGAAGCGGGACGTATTCTCTCGTGTGATCTGTACCATGATGTGTTGGGTCGTTGCCGTGATCTGCAGTAATGATTAATAGATCTTCGTCTTCCAGACAGTCCAATATTTCGGGTAATCGTTTATCAAATTCTTCCAGCGCTTTACCATACCCTTCAGGATTTCGACGATGTCCAAATTTTGCATCAAAATCCACCAAATTAACAAAACCGAGCCCATGAAATTCTTTTTTCATCGATGCAATTAACTTTGTTATTCCATCATCATTATCTCTTGTACGAATCGATTCTGTAATTCCTTCTCCGTCGTAAATGTCAGAAATTTTTCCAATAGCAAGCACATCTAAGCCTGAATCCTTTAATTCGTTCATGACCGTTCTTCCAAATGGTTTCAAAGCATAATCATGCCTGTTTGCCGTTCGTTGAAAGGATCCGGTTTGTCCGATGAAAGGACGAGCAATTACCCGGCCTACCCTGTATTTTTCATCCAATGTTAATTCTCTTGCAATCTCACAAATCTCGTAAAGCTCTTCAAGTGGGATGACCTCTTCATGTGCTGCTATTTGTAAAACCGAATCGGCGGAAGTATAGACAATCATTGCACCTGTTTCGATATGTTCTGATCCTAATTCTTCAATAATAACCGTTCCGGAAGCTGGTTTATTTCCAATCACTTTCCGTCCTGTTTTTTCTTCAAGCGCACCAATGAGTTCGGCAGGGAATCCATTCGGAAACGTTCTAAAGGGCTGCTCAATACGAAGTCCCATAATTTCCCAATGCCCCGTCATTGTATCTTTTCCATTTGATGCTTCCTGCATTTTTGTAAAATGAGCCTTGGGGTATGCTGTTCTATTCACCCCTTCTAATTGACGAATGTTTCCTAAACCAAGCTTTTCCATTGCAGGCATATGGAGACCATTCATATGTTTTGCAATATGGCCGAGCGTGTCTGCACCCGCATCATCAAATTTTTCGGCATCCGGTGCTTCCCCGATCCCTACGGAGTCCAATACAATTAAAAATATACGATTAAACTTATTCAAGGACATCTACCTCCTTTAGATCTATTCCCTCTATTGATCTAAACTATGTTTACTCTGTTTAAAAATTTTACAGGTTCCCTTCATTGATTATGCCCGCGGGTGATAGGCATCATACATATCTTTTAATCTCGTTTTTGTAACATGAGTATAAATTTGAGTGGTAGAAATATCAGAGTGACCTAATAATTCTTGCACGATTCTTAAATCGGCTCCATTTTCCAACAAATGAGTGGCAAATGAATGCCTCAATGTATGTGGTGTAATTCGTTTCGTAATCCCTGCCTCTCTTACGGCAGTCTTTAATACTTTCCAAAACCCTTGCCTTGACAATGGATTTCCATGATGATTAACAAATAATGTTTGTTCATTGGGTTTAGCGAGTTTATTTCTTGCATTCTGAATATATCTTTCCAATGCATGGATAGCAGCATCCCCAATTGGAACAATTCGCTCCCTTGCTCCTTTTCCTATACATTGAACAAAACCCATTGTTAAATGAAGGTCACTGATCTTTAAATGAATTAATTCGCTTACACGCAAACCTGTTGCATAGGCAAGTTCAAACATCGCTTCGTTTCGTATTTTTAATGGGGTATCCCCTTTACTTTGTTCCAGTAGCAATGAGATTTCTTTTTGAGATAAGATATCCGGTAGTTTTCGTTCCTTCTTGGGAACTTCTATATGTAATGCGGGATCATGTTTCGTAATTTGTTCTCTGACAAGAAATTGGTGAAACGACCGGATGGATGAAATATGCCTGGAAATCGTTGCCGTTGATTTCCCACTATCCTTGAGTGTATAAAGAAAGCCTGCAATATCATTTCGTGTTACGCCTTCCCATGAAGAAGTTTGTACGACTTTGCGAATAAATTTATGATAATTGGTTAAATCACGCCGATACGAAGTCAATGTGTTTTCCGACAACCCTTTTTCAATTTGCAAAAAATGAAAAAAGTCTTCCAATGCGTCTGATAACATGTTTTTCGCTCCTACTTGAAATGTAATCCACCCTCTTATTTAAATACTCGAATAGATGGCCCCTCCGGTGGATCATATCTATGAAACTGTTCATATTCTGTTTGCATAAGCTGCAAGCTGTAATAAAATAATAACGTACATATAATGAATATAACAAATATTTTTGTTGCATCCCATATTAATCGTTTCACGAAACATACCCCTTTATCGAATCATACTCCTATTAGAGGGTATGCCAAAAATGAAAAGTAATATACATAAAAACAAATGATTCTGTTTATTTTTTTCAAAAATAAAAAAGCCTCTTTTTCACAAAGAAGGCTTTGTTACTCAGCTTTTGAAGTTTTTATAAGGACATGCTGGCATTGCCTGCAAATTCCATGAAAAGTTAACCGGTGATCCTTTACTTGAAATCCCCAATCCTTTTGTATAATTTTTTCAACATCTTCCAATAAATCCTCTTCTATTTCCTCTACCGATCCACATTCAATACAAACTAAATGGTGATGAAAATGTTTAGCCCCTTCTTTTCTCAAGTCGTAACGGGAAACACCATCTCCGAAATTTACTTTATCAACAATTTTTAATTCAGATAATAATTCCAGTGTTCGATATACAGTAGCTAATCCAATCTCCGGGGCTTTTTCTTTTACGAGCAAATATATATCTTCTGCACTTAAATGGTCCTCTTCACGTTCAAGTAAAACGCGTACTGTAGCTTCGCGCTGTGGAGTTAGCTTATAGCTCTGGGCGTGCAGCTGTTTCTTGATATGTTCAATTCTATGTTCCACGTGTATTCGCCTCCCTCATCTCCCTTCTTTATATTATATGTCTCATTGAATAGTGTGTCAAAAATATTCAATCGCTTTTTGTATTAATAATAATTTTAATCTAATAATTGTTATTTAAAATATTGATTTAATCACCATTTTCATTGCTTCGCTTGCTACATATGTCTCAAGTACAGCTGCCAAAAATGAAGTTCCAATCAACAATAAAAACATCACCGCGTATTGTTTGAACGGCTGAAAAATAGACGGCGAATTACCACGGGCAAATAGTTTTTGAAGTAATGTTAGCGAAAATATCATCGATAAACTTCCAGCTATAATATAAATGGGTATAATGATTAAATTTTGTGGTGCGACAGAAAGCGATGCTAAAAGCAACCCTTGAACACCCAACTGATTCACAATAAAACCTACTGAAAATCCGACTACGAGTCCTTTTACAAATAACAAAATCCAGACCATAGGCAGGCCGATGACGGACAAACCTAATAAAAATAAAATGAATAAATATTTAAAATGGTAGGAAAAACTTTCTTTTAATAAAGCGGCATGCCCGATAGGCTGATCTCCTATAACCTGCCCGAAAAATTGTTCCAAATAGAAAAAAAGATCTTGCTTTTGAATGAAGCTCATACTGTTGACAATAATGGCTCCAAATATTATTCCGGTTAAAAATAAAATGACCATAAATAAGTAAATCGTTGCATGGTTCCGAATATGAGTCGTAATCTGTAATTTATCTCGATACATTGGAATCCTCCATTCTATCAATTGCTCTTAAAACAATCTATGAAAGATTCCAATAAAAAATGCTTTTCTATTATTTAAAAATCATTATTTTAGCGGACCTTTCCATATCTTCCGCCGCCTCCACCTACTATAGAAAGCTTTCCGTGTCTCATATCAACGATAGATTGCGCTAATGATTCAGGGACAATTTCTACTAATTGTTCAAATGATGCATGATGGATCACGTGCATTTCGGTACCAAAACGGGCCAGTAATTTTTCATAAGTTTTTGGGCCGAGTTTTGGTAAATATTCCAGTGGAACTTGATAAATATATGGGGGCCTATCTACATTGTCTTCTTTAGCATTTCCTAATTCCTGAATTCTGTCATAAACTCCGGGGATGATTTTATGAGAACCGCACGCAGTACATTTTTCTGTATGATAGGGCATATTTTTCATACAACTTTGACAAACCGTGTGGTGATACTTACCCAGTTTCGGGTTCATACCAAAATACTTTTTAACACCTCTCCCCTTTTCACCCTGAATCGCATGCTTAAATTCGATAAAAGAAGGTTCTTTCATTTCAATGATTTGATATTCCCTCGCTATTTTGGGGAGAGAATGCGCATCAGAGTTTGCTAAAAAAGTGTAAGATTTTAATTCATTAATTTGGTTAGCCATATGTGTATCAGCACTCAGACCCAGCTCTATGGCATCAATTAAACCAGGGTCCAATATTTCTTCCAATGTTCTATTCACAGCTTTTCCATATAAACCTTTAAAAGGGGTAAAAATATGAGCCGGAATAAATAAACCGTCTAACTCCGTTACTTTATGCTGGAGTTCTTTTGCTGTTCCATAAAAACGCTGTGAACTCAGATTGATGTTTTTCATTTTCGATGCAAGCCAGTAAGAAAAAGTTGTGATGACGTCCAAGCTTGGAAAAAAACATAAAACATGCATCGGGCCTTTTGCCTCTTTATCATACACTTCTATTTCCGAACCAGGAAGCAAAGTTACTTTTTCAAATTGAATGCCACCTTCTTTTCGTTCATTTGCCTGTCCTGCTTCAATAAGTTTATAGAGCTCTTCCTGTACAGAAGGAGCGTGGCAATCAATGACACCAATTAAGTCAATTCCTTTTCGCCGGCTTGCTTCGATTAAAATATTTGTAAGTGTTAAGTTCTTTGCTCCGGTAATTTTTACCGGCTTATGATGGATATCTCTACCGATATGAATATGCATATCGGCATAATATTGTTTGAACATGTTACATACTCCCTAAAGCGTGTAAATAAAG
>Ga0079226_10001920_pt1 | contig 15967 bp, 12 predicted proteins | sample Poulit2014_FD_76345 | JGI IMG/M metagenome (GOLD analysis project Ga0079226, IMG submission 76345) | Agricultural soil microbial communities from Georgia to study Nitrogen management - Poultry litter 2014 | ecosystem: Environmental > Terrestrial > Soil > Agricultural land | place: USA: Georgia...
AATTTTCGATAGCTTCTTCAATACTTTCCTCGAGTATGTCGAATCCTTTTTGTAACCCTTCTTTATCAATCATTAATGGTGGTAAAAATTTAAACACTTCGCCTTTCGGACCTGAAGTTTCCATTAATAACCCTTTTTCAAAAGCCCTTTTACAAATGTCACCTGCGATATTGTCCACACCGCAAGCTACCCCTTGCATTAATCCTCGCCCACGTGGCTTAGCTTTTAATTGAGGGTATTTTTCGATAATCTTATTGATAAATTGTTTCAAAAAGACACCTTTTTCACGTACATCTTCGGCAAAACATTCATCTGTCCAGTAATCAAGGGCTTCTGTAGCCGCGATAAACGCTAAATTGTTTCCTCGGAATGTTCCGTTATGTTCTCCTGGTTCGAAAACATCCAGCTCTTCTTTCATTAACGTAATTGACATCGGTAAGCCATATCCACTTAATGACTTAGAAAGGCAAACGATATCAGGTTCAATTCCGGCAGGTTCAAAACTAAAGAATGTTCCTGTGCGTCCACACCCGGCTTGAATGTCATCAATAATTAATAAAATATCTAATTTATCTGCAATTTCCTCAATACCTTGTAACCACTCGATACTAGCAGCATTAATACCACCTTCACCTTGAACGGTTTCTAAAATAATAGCTGCAGGTAGTTCGACTCCCGTACCGCCTTTTGTTAAATAATCTTCAATAAATTTTAATGACTGTTCAGTTGTCATAAACTGATCATACGGCATCGAAATCGTATGGTTTAATGGTACACCAGCACCTTTTCTAATTTCTTCATTTCCAGTAATGGATAACGATCCGATTGTCATCCCGTGGAAAGCATTTGTGAATGACATAATCGTTTTACGACCTGTTGCTTTTCTAGCTAGTTTTAATGCACTCTCGACTGAATTTGTTCCTGTTGGACCAGGGAACATTACCTTGTAGTCTAAATTTCTTGGCTCTAATATAACCTCATTAAATTTCTCTAGAAAATTACCCCGTGCAACAGTCGCCATATCTAAACTATGTGTAATTGAATCATTCTCAATATAGTCGATTAATAACTGTTTCATCTTATCGTTATTATGACCGTAGTTCAGTGTTCCAGCTCCCGCAAAGAAGTCAATGTATTCTTTACCATCTGTATCCCATAGCTTATATCCTTTAGACCTTTCAAACACGGTAGGGAAACTTCGACTATAACTTCTCACATCAGACTCTAATGATTCAAAAACATCCATAGTTACCTGTTCTTTTTCAATTATTAACATGTAGTTAATTAAACCTCCATTATTTTTATATCAAGCTTAAGTTTGTTTTAAAAAAAACGAAAATATAAGTGCAATCAAATATCAAGCTAAAGATCTATTAATTAATTGAATATTGGCCCAATTCTGAATACTGATTCAGCCTCATGTCCTTCTTCTGAAAAGTGTTCTTCTGTAAAACATTCGCTTACGATACATTTTGTATTATTTTTATTAGCTACACCTTCAAATAAACGTCTTGATGGAATATTCGACGGGGTCACAGTTGCCTCGATATAGGTAATCGATTTTTCCTGTTTAACACGTTTAAATAGTTGTTCGATTAAATGTGTTGCTAGCCCATAGCCTCTGTAATTGTTATCAACGGCAACTTGCCAAATGAACAACGTATCTTCTTTTTCTGGAGGAATAAATCCAGAAATAAAACCTATTGCCTCATCCTCACACACCGCGATTATCGAAGTTTCTTGAAAGTATTTACCCCATAACAAGTAACTGTATTCAGAATTCACATCTAATACTTTCGACTCGCGAACAATCCTAAACATTTCTTTACCATCACTTTCGGTCGGTTTCCGAAAATGAATCGTTTTATTTTTTGATTTTAATATGAGTTTTTCGTCTATCGTGAAAATACTAACGATGACGCACCTCCCAAAATTTGATTTGATTTCGATGTTAACATGCTCAGTTTATATGTCAACTGCTTAAAAAAGTCAGTTTTTAGCGAATTTTTGCAGGAAAATTATATTAAAAAAGGATATAAAAACTAGGCTGAAGGTCCGGAAAATGATCCGGATTATTTATTCAAAGGATACTTAAAATGGATTTAATTTGTAAAAAATAAAACGAGCTTAAACCTATATCGCTTTAACCAATAGAGCGAATTAACATTTCTTTTGAAAGGTATTCTTAACAAAACTTTTATACAGTTATTCTTAAATATTTTCACGTATATTTTTGAGGTTAATACGCTATGAATATTAAATATAACTGTAAAAATCAGCGATAAAAACTCAGTTTCGTTCACACAATTGTCACAGAAAGTTAACAATTGCACTTGATTTTTGGGTCTTTTCTGAATGATAGACATGAAAAACTAGTAGGATATGAAGTGTTGATTACATAATGACATTTATTTACAGTTAATAAAGCTAGTGAAAAAAAGGAAAAACGCTAATCAGTAAATTTATTAATTAGCGGTCATTTAACAGCTATTCTCGTGAATGTTCCGATTTCCTTTTTAGTTAGTTCACTTAGTTCAGCAATTTCATCCTACCGAACTTTTGTGTAGCGAATAATTGTAGAGCGATGAATTTTTAATTTCGATTGATGGAAGTAAACGGTTTTAATCATAATATCAAAGTAGATAGACGCTAAAAGTATAAGCTAGGCATTATTAGAAAGAAACGAATCGATGATACCCAATGAAAAAGCAAAGGTCGCTTACAGCAAATGTCATACGTCTTAACCCTTTTATTTTTTCAATATAAATTCTAAAGAGAATTATTTTACTGTTCAACATCTCCAGTCCACGAGGACATTCCTTCCCTCGTGTTTACAATATCAAATCCTAAATCGATTAAAATATCACTTGCTATGGCTGAACGATTACCGCTTCGGCAAATAATTACATACTTTTCATCATCTTTTAATAGGCCGGGATTACCGGTTTGTAAATCCGAAAGAGGTGCATTTACAGCTCCAGGAATATGGCCTGAATCAAATTCCTCAACCTCTCGTACATCCGCGATTAAATAACCTTGATCAACAAATGTTTCAATCTCCTCAATATTAATTGTTTCATAAGGTGCAGCAACTATTTCCGGTTTTTCTTCGGAACTTCCGTATATTCCGATATCCTTTTGCACGGAATTATTATTGCAAGCAGATAAAGCGAATAACATTGTAAATATAAATAATAATAATCTACGCATCGTAACCTCCGAAAAAATTAATCTATTTTATTATATCGTAAATAGCATTAGTTAATACTATTTATCGACCAAATGACGATAAACCTTTGATCTATCATGGTTCGATTATATTTAAATAGGGGGGGTAATTAGTATTCTTAGGATACCCCAGTTTATGTAAATGAACATTAAATATACGAATAATATAGGATCACTACGCTTAAGATAAACGCGTAAACTTAAATTTGAAAATAGGAATAATCGATAAGCATATAAGTTGATTCGATATCAGTTGACTAGTAAAGTGAAAGGTGAAGGAGGCGATAATATGTTACGGAAAAATACACGAGGATCACTTATTTGGTTACGAATCATGCGATTTACACATCAAAGTAATTTATTATCAAATGAATTTCTAAAGCAATTTGGTTTAACAACAGCGCAATTTGATGTTTTAGTTCAAATCGCAACCTACAAACAGCTTAGCCAAAGCGAATTAGCGGGAAAAGTCACGGTTACACAGGGGGGGATCTCTCGTATGCTCACACGATTAGAAAATGAGGGACTAATAAAACGTGAGCAAGAATGGAAAACAAAAACAATCTCACTAACGGAAAAAGGCAAACAGCAATTAGAAACAGCATTTGATGCTCAGCTGGAATTTCAAACATCTTTTTTCGAGAATAGTTTAACAAAAGAAGAACAAAAAACGTTATTATCGCTAATGACTAAAGTACAAAAACATAGTGAAATGAAATTTTTAAATAAATAATAGCACGTCCTATCACTTGATTAGTAAAGTAATAAAAGGAGGATAAAGTTGAATACTATTTCAGGACATCATCATATTTCCATGTTGACGAAAAGTGTTAATGAAAACAATTTTTTCTATAAAACCATTTTAGGATTACGTCGTGTGAAGAAAACGGTGAATCAGGATGACCCATCGATGTATCATTTATTTTATGGCGATCGGATAGGGAGTCCAGGAACAGAATTAACCTTCTTTGAAATGCCATATATCGGACAAACTCACCGTGGGACAAATGCATTTACACGAATTGGTTTAATTGTCTCATCAACAGAAAGTCTAGCAAACTGGAAAGAACGTTTTGAAGCGTACGACATTGATTATGAAGAAGTAGAATCATACGCGAATCGACAAGCTATCTACTTTGAAGACGGTGACGGTTTACGTTTGGCAATTCAGGTAGAACAAAACGCCCATCCACCATTATTTGAAGCCTGGGGGAATTCACCAGTTCCGGAAGAACATCAACTTAGGGGAATGGGAACGATTGAAGTAAGAGTGCGTCGGCTTCAAAAGTTAGCACGTACTTTAACGGAAATATTCCATTATACTTCTATTCCACAGTCAGATGATGAAATTGTTTTTCAGTCAAACGAAGGTAATGTTTTCGGTGAAATTTTAGCCATTCATGAAGATGGCCCAACCGAAAAACCGGGACGAGGCAGTGTACACCACTTAGCAATCCGCGCAAAAGACGAAGCCGAACTTCACCATTGGGACGAACAAATACGTCGACGGGGTTTTCAAACGACAGGCATTTTAGAACGGTATTATTTTAAAAGTGTCTATTTCAGAGAATCAAATGGTGTTATGTTTGAAATTGCAACAGACGGACCAGGATTCACTATAGATAGTGATGTTGAATCCCTAGGTGAACAGCTCGATTTACCGCCATTTTTAGAAGAACGACGTGCCGAAATCGAAGCATCTTTAACCCCACTAGAGGAGAATGAATAATGAAAACATATCGAATTGATGAATCAAAAGGAATGGAATTTGGCCTGTATTCTTTAGGGGATCACATGATGAACCCGTTGACGGGGAAAAGAATTTCCGAACAAGAACGAGTGAAACAACTAATCGAATTGGCACAGCTAGCCGAACAAGCGGGAATCGATGTGTTTAGTGTCGGGGAAAGTCACCAAACTTATTTTATTTCCCAAGCACATACCGTTATTTTATCAGCGATTGCACAGGCAACCGAAGAGATAAAACTCGCTAGTTCATCTACTGTCTTGAGTGTTCATGATCCCGTACGTGTATATGAGGATTTTTCTACAATTGATTTAATCTCAAACGGACGGATTGAAATTATTGCCGGACGAGGTTCTCGGTTAGGAGCACATGATTTACTAGGTGTTAATTTACGTGATTATGAAGAAATTTATGAAGAAAAGTTGGAACTATTAAAGCTTATTAATGAAAATGAACGTGTCACGTGGGAAGGGAATTTCCGCCCACCTTTAAATAATGCTGAAATTCTTCCGAAACCATTGCATGGGTCGCTTCCCATATGGCGAGCAGTAGGAGGTCCACCAGCAAGCGCGATTAAGGCAGGTGCGATGGGCATTCCGATGACATTGACAACGTTAGGTGGCCCAGCGATGAATTTTAAACCAGCCGTTCTTGCATATCGCCGAATGGCTGAGCAACACGGATTTAATATTGATAAGCTACCAATCGCGACAACGAGTCTCTTTTATGTAGCGGAAACCGAAAAGGACGCATTGCAAGGAATGTATCCCCATTTAAATGCCGGTTTCCAAGCAATTCGTGGGGCGGGATACCCGAAACAGCAATTCGCTCAAGCGACAGATACCCGAGATTCATTAATGGTCGGTAGTACAGAACAAATTATTGAAAAACTATTGTATCAACACGAATTATTCGGTATGCAACGATTTTTAGCACAAATCGATTTTGGGGGAGTCCCATTCGATAAGTTAATGAAAAATATTGAAATAATCGGAAATGATATTATACCGGCTATTAAGAAACATACTAAAAAAGAAGATTAACTTAATAAATAAGACTTGTAGCGAAAACAGCTATAATATATGTAGTGATTGATGAAGGGAGATGACAGCATGAATATTGTTATTTTGTCCGGATCAAATGTTGGTTCAAAAACAAAAGTTGCAACGGAAAAAGCAATGGAAATAATGACGAAAAACAATCAAGATTATGAGGTAACGATGTTAGACTTAGCAGATTATGAAATGGAATTTAGTGACGGGCGAAATTATTTTGAATATGAAGGCGATACGAAATATGTCGCAGAAACGATGATGGCGGCTGATGCAATCATTATCGGAACACCTATTTTCCAAGCATCGATACCTGCTACGTTAAAAAACGTGTTCGACTTATTACCTGTTAATGCCTTTTTAGATAAAGTCGTAAGTATCATAGTGACAGCTGGAACGGCTAAACATTATTTAATCGCTGAACAACAATTAAAACCAATCTTAGCATATATGAAAGCTCATATCGTTCCAACGTATGTCTTTATTGAGGAAGCAGACTTTTTACGTGAAGAAATAATTAACGATGACGTACATTTCAGATTAGAACGTTTAGTCGAGGATACAATACTAAATGTTGAAGCACAACAAATTATCCGAGAAAAACTAGATGAACAATACGATTTTTAATGAATATGAAAATATGCTTGATTGAACGGAAAGTGGCGGAACACACGTCATATAGAATCTAATCGTGTATTCCGCCATGTTTATTTGAATGATCATACATAAATTATTCCGCTGTATAATTACCTTCATACGGGTGAATGATAACAAACCCTTCCCCCTCAAATTTTAACTGGATAGATTCACCACTACCTCTTCCTACAAGCGTTCGCATACTAATGTCAGTTTGGATATCCGGCTTTAAATTTCCCGACCAAGCGACAGTTGCCCCAGGATCAGTAAAAACAGGTTCACCTGGACGAACGTGTAATGTTAAAGGATCAAAGTGTGTCGTGATGGCAACCTTACCAGATCCTTTTAGATGAATATTGAACAAACCACCAGCCATCATTCCTGCAACTTTCCGCATCATTTTAATATCCCACTTAATTGACGGCTCGAACGCTAGCAAATCATTGCCATTGACCGTAATAGATTCATTCGCTAAATCAAAAATAATAATTTTCTTACCTTGATCAGCTAAATAAAGTTGACCCCGGCCAGTCGCTTTCATAAGTGATGTTCCTTCGCCCGTAAAAGCCCGCTTGAACATCTTACCAACCCCATGTTCAAGCATACGCTCTCGTTCGAACTTAATTTTACCCGTGTAGGAAACCATTGAACCTAACTTTGCCCACACTTGTTCAGTTAAATTCACTTCTAATATACGTGATGTTTCTAATTCGAAAAATTCATTCTTTTCATCAGCCTGACTCGTCTCGTCGACAAATTGCCGTATCGAATATTTACTCATATGTCGTGTCCCCCTAGTTAGGATTTGTATTTAAAAAAGATTTCATAAGTATAGTATAGCGGATTTAGGAAAAGTTTATGGTTAAATTTTATTAAATAAAGGAAGAACTTTTTCAACTTAATATTAGAGCCATGTCAATCGTTATCCTCCCCGAATAACTTCTCTAACGCTTCATATCGAAATGCGAAAACTTCAGCTATTTTCCTTTTCACAGCAATTTGGTGTGCAATTTCTCCAAAAATGCCAAAGGGCAGTGCGTAATGTAATGTATCGATTATTTCAATCCCGGTAGGAGTTTCTCGTAAGCGATGTTCATGATGCCAGAATCGATAAGGACCTATCCGCTGTTCATCGATAAAATAAGAACGTTCTTTGATACGAGTAATTTCTGTCACCCATGTAAGTGGTATACCGAGTATAGGTTTTATTTGCTGGGTAATAATCATCCCTTCGTACATCATTTGGGGAGCCTCGCTCAGAAGTGTTAACTGCATCCACTCGGGAGTTAATTTTGTTAAATTTTGAGGATTCGCAAAAAACGCCCACGCTTGATCATGGGATATATGTAATAATTGTTTTTGTTTGAATGAATGAATCTTCATCTGCATCATACCTTTAAAAGGGAATTAGATTTTGTTCATTAAAAAATTTAAGACACAATCTCCTCCCCAAAAATAACGTCACGTTTAGGTAACTTTAACTATCCTATCAATGTTGTAAGCAAATCTACTATTTTGATTTTCAATGGGATGTACATGCCAATTCTGTCGTTTTAATGAATGTATCTTATTCACTTTATCATAGAGTCAGGATAGTTTATAACATTAAATAAATCGATATTTCTGGATCCATCGAGTCATCTCCTGCTTAAATTCACCTTAATAGGATGAAGACCCCCTTGCTCATCCTGGAATTCCAGAACATGCCTTCCATCATTATATAATCTTTAATCATCAATCAGAATAAATGTTCATAAAATACTTGAAAGCTCCTATTGAAAATATAAAAGTTGTCCAATCTTTGGTATAAGCGAAAGTGTGGAACGTATGATGTAGTAATGATCTTTTTTAAGTTTCGTTTTCTTGTACAACCTATATCCAAATGATGATTTAGTTTCTAAATTTGAAAAAAAATAAAGAATAACAATATGCGAGGTGATTATTTGGAAAAGAAAATTGGTCTAATCGGGGCAGTATCAATGCTTGTTGGGGCGATGATTGGTGCAGCAGTTTTCGTCCTACTCGGTCCTCTAGCTAATCAGACCGGTCCGTCTCTTCCGCTTGCTTTTTTCTTAGGGGCTTTACCAGCCTTTTTTGGAAGTGTTTATTACATACAGCTTGGCTCGATGTTCCCTAGTTCGGGTGGTACGTATGTTTATACGAGTAGATTATTAAGCCCCACCTTTGGCGTACTTGCCGCATTCTGGATGTTGTTTGCGGGTATTGGGGCAAGTGGAATGCTCGCTTTAGGATTTGTCGATTATATCGGATTTTATGTTGGTCACTTACCTATGAAATCTACTGCTATTTTAATTGTGATCGTATTTGTCATTATCAATTTATTCGGGATACGTTTTTCAAGTTTATTACAAATATATATGGTAATTTGGATGGTTGGCGCACTAGTTATGTATATCGTGTTTGGGATGTTTGGACAGGATAGTAGTGTATTAATATCAATTGATAATGGTCCCTTTTTAAGGAATGGGTTAAGTGGATTATTAATGGCGACAGTACTTTCCTTTTATTCATATGCAGGATATGGATTAATTACGGAAATTGGCGGAGAAATAAAACAACCAGAGAAAAATACCCCACGGGCAATTATCATCAGTCTAGTTTTTGTAACGGCTATTTATATGGGGGCAGCCTATGTGTCGACTACTGTAATTCCACTCGAGCAATTTATCGGATTCAAAGCATCATTACCGATGACAGCTGCGTTTTTTCTGCCGGAATGGGCTGTTCATGCCATTGCTATTGGAGGTTTACTAGCTCTGTTCACTTCTTTAAATGCGATGTTGTTAATTTTCCCCCATGAGTTGTATGTGATGGCAAAAGATCGGGCGGTTTCAACGTTGTTTTTGATGAAGTTAAAAAGATTTAATACGCCATATGTTTCATTAATATTAGTAGGGTTTATTACGATTACGTTGATCCACCTAGGATTTTCCGGAACGGCATTTGCAACGATGACAGTCGCTGGTTTTCTATTAGGAAGTATGTTGATGGGGTTTTCAGCATTAAACATATTTAAAAAGGCAAATGCTCAATATGAGGCAGCTGCGGTAAGATTGCCTAAAAGACTTTTAATTGGTTTTACTGTGCTCGGTATCTTCAGTAGTTTCATTTTTGCAATATTAGCAGTTTTAGAAGAACCACTCGTAGGAATAATGGTCATAGGAGTCGGTATTTTTGGCATCTTGTATAGTTGGATTTATATAAAGGATGAAAATACTCGGAACCTCGATATTGATGAATTCTTTCATAAAATTGAATAGAACAGAGTAAAAGCACCTAAATTCATTTTGTAAAAAGTGTTATGTTTATTTTTGTATCTTGTTGCTTTTACTCTGTTGTTGACTTTTTAGACATTTCATTAAAGGTCTCCTCGAAAACTTACAGCGATTCTTTTAATTTAGTGACTTGTTCATGGGTTAGATCCAAAATATCACAAATATCTTCAATCTCAAAATTCTTTTTCAACATTTTTAAAGCCATCTCAATTTGCAGCCGTTCTTTTGCTTCTTTTCTCCCTTCTTTCCTTCCTTCTTCTCTCCCTATCCTTTTACCTTTTTCAACATAAGGATTCGTGACTTCAAAAATTTGTTGAGCATTCTTTTGCTTCTTCACATGCTCCATTAAAATTTCCTCCTCTTCTTCATTTAAAGTTAAATAGGAATGAAAAAAACCCATTAAAATATCGCGTTTTTCTAAATTAATTTGCAAACTAGTTAAAATACGTAAAAACTCCAATTTGACTTTAATGCGTTCCTTTTCAGTATATCCCATTTTACTTAATAAAGCGGCCGAAACTGGATTGTTTTGTGAAATAAATTCTCTCCAATTCATTTTACGTAAATGTAAAGTTAAATATCGAAAACGCACTATTTCAAAATCCTCAATACACATTGTAAAATCATTAACATCCCATGATTCCTTATAACTAAATATAGCAATTGGAATAATTGGTTTATTTACTTTACGAAATAATTGACTAAAGTAATGAAACATTCGTTCGTTGAAATTAGATTGTACGTAACTTTGTGGTTCAATATGTATTACTATTAAAGCATCAGTAGATTTTAAGGAAACTTCCGCAACAATATCTAGCCGTCGTTCATTTTCGTCATATAGTGAAGGAATGATTTCTTCTGATAAAAAAGTAAGTGAATGGAAATTAATTTTTTTATATAAATTGGGGAAAAATGCCTCGATAAATTCGGCAAAAAATGTTTCAATTAAACGTTTAAACAGTAAATCATGTTTTGTATACGGTGGATTATTTTCTCTAAGGTATAATATACCATCATTGAGTATCGTGTATGAGGGGATTGTTACCATTAACGTATCATCACATCCTTGTTTAAAAAATAAAATAGCGTTATAACAACATTATATAATAAATCAGTATGGGGAACAAAAGTTGAAAAAGGTAATTTAGATGTGAAATAAATTCCGTAATTCATTTTTATTTAAAGCATAAATTAAATTTATATCATGTTTGATTTGATTTTACAGAAATCGATGAATTATCACATGACATGTTGCTAGAAAATTAAAATAGTAATTAATAAAAAAATAGCTTTAGTTATGTTGGCGTTATTGGTAAATTACACATGTATAACAACAAAATGGTAATACCGTGTGAATTTTAACTCTTTTACAACCTAGTTAAAAAGATGTGAATGCGCTATTTACTAAATTATTGTAGAAAACAACATACGATTTTAAATGTTTTAACATAAACAAAACATCACAAAATTTGAAAAAATTTCATAAAAAATAGTCAGAACTGATGACAATCAAACGCTAAGCATAACTATATATACATTAATAGTGCGAATCGGAGGGTTTATTTAAGAAATGAAGAAAATTGGGCTATTGATAACTACGGATCGAAGAAATAGCGATAGATAAACAAATGTTGAAATTTAAAATGGGGTAGAAAGGGAAGCAGATAATGATGAGGCTACAAGAAAAAATAAGAATGCAAAACCCTCCTCCTTGAGTGTTTAGAAATCATAATCAAGGTAGATGGCTGTAGGTTTTATAATAAAGGGATTCGTTTAGAAAGTTAACTAGTTTATAATCGGGATTGTCAAATCTGATATAGTCAATAGACTTCAAACACCTCACCAAAATACTCCAACCATTAACATTATTTATACGACTACTTTTATCTGAAGACATCCCTAGGGCAAAGAATAATATCTATGGTTATACAGGTTTTATCATGGAATCTTACCTAAAGAAAAATAAAACAGATAAACATCCTGGGTCATTGATACTTTTCTATGAAGATTCCTATTTTACGACATAAAAGATAATTATACTAAACTTTTTAATCAAAGAAAAATAACGGTAACTTTTCACATTTGTAAAATTCTGTTTTTTGTTCATGCATAGCTACTCAAAAAACAACCACACTTAGGTAACTAAACTATAATATGGAAAATACTTAGGGTTAAATGCGGCCTATTTTTCGCTCTTGTACACAAAGTTGTTTTTATATAGGGTATATATGTGGCAAAAATTAGCAGTGTGAAGTGAGAGCCGTGTACATAGGAATTTGTAGGTGTTTAAAAAAGTTTTTTTAAAGGAGGAAAGAAGGCTGTATATGTTTATCACTTTATTAACGCTGTTTATTCCCACTAATGAATGTAAAGAGGAGTGAATAAAGCTTGAAGAAATGGTCAATCGTTTTAATCGCTTTCATGTTAGTCTTCTACCCTAATACGACAATGGTTGTTGGGGCAAGTGGGTTGAATGAAGAAGCGAATGAAGATAATAAGGAAGAAGAAAATGTAGTAGAAACTGATGAACAAGAAACACCTGATTCAGCTGAGGCAACGGAGTCTGAAGAAGAGGAAGTTGAATCTGGAGAAGAAGTTGAATCTGAAGAAGAAGCCGATACAGATGAGGTAGTTGAAGATGAAAGTGATGCAAATGAATCATCGACAACTGAAGAGAATGAAGAATCTTCGACAACTGAAGAAGAGGTTGAAGAAGAGGAAGCTGTTGAAGCTAATGAAGATGGATCGGAAGACGAAGAGATTGATTTAAGCGATACTTATGGAACTGCTAGAGGTGACATCGTCTTTGATTACAGTAAAGGTCTGTATAAGTTACAAGGTCAATTTGGGATGACGAACTTCTCAACGACTGAAAGCTTTGATGATCCTTGGGTCGCATTTGCTTTACCAGCTGGTGTTGACGTTGCTGAAGAATTACCATCTGGTGTTGAACTTGTTAACGTTGAAGGCGAATTTTATATCGCTGTAAAACTATCAAACGTAGATGAAAGTGGTTCAGCAAGTAGATTTGAAGATATCTACTTAATTGGTGATGGGTATGAAGCAAATCCGAATTACTCACTGTATTTAGCTGAATACACGGATCAAGGATTCGTTTTTCACGGCGAGTTAAAAAGCGAAAGAAAGATTGATTTTGATGTAATGGACGGTATTCCAGAATATAATTTAGACGGAAATTTATCTGGTTCTACATCATTTGATGCAGACAACCGCAACTATACATTAAGTATCACAGGAGAAGTAACGAATAATGAAGACGTTGATATTGAAGACGTTTATGTTTCGTTTGCTTTACCAGAAGATGTAAGAGTGTTAGACAATGATGAAGATATAAACTTGCTTAATATGGAAGATGGAACGACAGAATTAGCAATCAAACTATCTAAACTTGGAGCGGGAGAGACTACTGATATTAATTTAGATATTCCGGTAATCGGAAAAACTGATGAGGTAGTTGAAACGACAGAAATCAATCTATACAAAATAGGTGAAACAGGTTACTGGCAATTAGCTTCGTTCCCGGGTTCAATTACAATTGACTTTTCTGATATGGACCAAGAGTGGACATTTGATGCTCAAGCACAAATTGTTAAGGACTTCCCTGGTGTAGAAAAGAATCAATTCGGTTTACAATTTGCTTTTGATTCTCAAAACCTAACAATCTATGATGTAGATGAAGTAGTTGTTGAGTTTAATGTACCTGATGAAGTCACGGTACACGCTCCGGATGAGTATACATCTGGTGGAGATATTCCTGATGCATTGAAAGACTTCTTAGAAGAATCATCAGGTAACGGAAACTTAGATATTGAATGGAATGGCAATACAGCAGTAATTCAATTAGATGATGTCAAAGGTTCACAGTGGAACCAAGGTTATTTCTCTGCTATTGGTGAAAGCACAAAGCCACTTGAAGAGCTATCTGGCCTTGAAGTAACTGTTACGTTATTAAAAGACGGTTCAGAAGTAGTAGAAACATTAACGGTTCCATTTGAAATCGTATCATATGACGGTGATGGTGGAGAGCCAACTGATCCAAAGCCAACTGATCCTAAACCAGGAACACCTGGAGACAATGACGAAGAAGACGACGATGAGAACAATGGCAACGATGAGAACAATGGCAACGATGAGAATAATGGCAACGAAGGCAATGGTGGAAACGGTTCAGTCACAGTTGAGGATAACGGTGATGATCAAGGTGGAACTGGTTCATCTGTAGATAACGATGACAATAAATTACCAGCTACAGCAACAACCATGTATAACATCTTACTTGCAGGTGTCTTATTTACAATTGCTGGAGGCACATTCTTCGTATACAACAGAAGGAAAAATGTAGCATAAAACACTTTAGCCCAAGCAGTAACTTTTAGGTTATTGCTTTGGTTTTTTTTATGTGAAAAATGTGCCAAAAGTCTAGTCTATTGAAAGCATATGTTATTAAAACTGTAAGAAATGAATGCTCGAATATATTCCCCAAGTATAATATGATAAATAATCCCCTTTAGTTTGCGCTCCATATTCAATTACAATTGATATTTTAACAATTTGTAGAGAAAACCCGAATTGTAAATGCAGAAAACATTAGAATCATATTTAAGACATTGTTGACTATATGGTAAAATTAAATTTGCTAGAGCGTTACGCTTCATAAAGAGGGAGTGGAGTTTATAGAAAAACAATTCCTCTTGATGATGTGCGAAGCAGTAGCCAAACAAAGACAATTGTTTATTGAACAAATGAATGGTGGTACATAATGGAAAGTAACGTAATTTATATTGAAAAATACCAAGATGCTGATGAAATAGTATTTCCAGAAATACAAATTCCTTACCGTTTAGGTTGTGTTATAGGAATCTATACCGATCCGAAGAGTGCACAGCATTTATTAAGAGAATTCTTAAAGAAAGAAAATATTGATGTCCATTTAAAAGAGGATGCATTATACCGTAAACTGACTGTAAAAGAACATGTGAATTTTTTCAGGAAAATATATGAATCAGATGAAGATACGTCAAGTTTATTAAACCTTACACGATTAGAGCATGAAAGTAATACGCGAATAAATAGATTATCGTATAGTGATGCTCATAAATTACACTTTTTGAAATATTATTTAAGCGAATGCAAGACGCTAATCATGGAAGAACCTTTCCAAAATGTGAATAATATGACGAAACAGACAATGATAAATATGATGGACACTATGGAAAGTAAAATGATTATTATAATTTCGAATAATTTAGAGGACTTAGTCAATTCATCGGAAAAAGTGTTCAGGTTGGATAAAAGTGGATTAAACATTTTAGATGTTAAAAATGATCAAGATAATGATAAATCCCCAGTAGAAGAAATAGAATTCCGTGTGGATAAAATTCCGACAAAGAAAGATGAAAAGATTATTTTATTTAATCCACCTGAAATTGATTATATTGAAAGTGTTTCAGGAGAAGTAAATATATACGTTGCTGGAAACGCCTATGTATGTTCGTTAACGTTAGCGGAATTAGAAAAGCGATTAGTGCCGTTAGGTTTTTTTCGTTGTCATCGTTCGTATATTGTTAATTTACAAAAGGTGCGGGAAATTATAACGTGGACTCGGAATAGTTATAGCTTATCCCTTGATACGACTACGAACACGACAGTACCCTTGTCGAAAAATAAATTGCCAGTGCTGAAACAAATTGTCGGAATTTAACGTATTTCCCGGGAAATATATGCGCCATTTAACGTGGAATTTCTCCTGTTAACGACAAAAATACTCTTTTCATTGAAAATATGCGGCATGAACATCAACTTTGTTTTAATGTATAGATACAAACACTTTAGGAGTTGATGTGACAGTGAATATTATTTCAGTAAATCAATTAGAAAAGAAATTTGATAATAAAAGCGTTCTGCAAAACATTTCCTTTTCTATTAATAAAGGAGAAATATTCGGTTTACTTGGACCAAGTGGCTCAGGTAAGACGACGACAATTAAA
>Ga0079226_10001921_pt1 | contig 15965 bp, 15 predicted proteins | sample Poulit2014_FD_76345 | JGI IMG/M metagenome (GOLD analysis project Ga0079226, IMG submission 76345) | Agricultural soil microbial communities from Georgia to study Nitrogen management - Poultry litter 2014 | ecosystem: Environmental > Terrestrial > Soil > Agricultural land | place: USA: Georgia...
TATTGTTACTAAAATTTCTAATACTTTTGGTGGCAAGGACCCAATTAATAAAGTGCCTTTAAAAAATCAGGCGCCAATTAGACCTGTTGCATTTAGTACGCTGGAGAGGAATGAAAGTTATGGAGAGAATAACAAATCATCAACTATTAAAGAATAAAGAAAGAAAAAAAATAAGTTTTTTCTTTAATGAAGTAGAATTAGAAGGTTTCGAAGGAGAACCTATTGCAGTTGCTCTTTTAGCGAATAACATACGAAATTTAAGGGTTCACGAAGAGAGCGGATCCACGCGGGGGATTTATTGTAATATTGGTCATTGTTTTGAATGTCGAGTCATGACACAAGATAGCGAAGTCGTTCGCGCCTGCTTAACACCTATCTATGAAAATATGAAAATTACAAGTTTAACATCACTACCAAACCCAGTGAAAGATTGGAGTGATAAACATGTATGACGTTTTAATTATTGGAGCAGGACCTGCTGGACTCGCTGCTGCTATTGAAATGAAAGAATTAGATGAAAACATTAACATTTTAATCGTTGATGAGTATTTACAAGCAGGAGGCCGACTCATCGGCCAACTATATCAAGAAAAAGATGGTCATTGGTGGAATGGTGTTGAAGAAAGTGATTCATTAATAAAAGAAATAGAGAATCATCATATCACGATGAAGTTAGGAACGAGTGTTTATGATATTGAACAAAATAATCACTGGATTGTTTTCACGAATAACGGAGTGTTCGAAGCAGAAAAATTATTGATTTGTACAGGTGCTCAAGAAACTACGAACCCCGTTGAAGGATGGACTTTGCCCGGTGTAATGACAGTAGGTGCTGCACAAGTATTAACAAACGTTCATATGATAAAACCAGGTAAAAAAGGAATAATTGTCGGAGTAAACGTTTTATCTTCCGCTATCGCGATGGAACTTGCTATGGCTGGTGTAAAAGTAGATGCTATGGTTTTACCTAATAACCTTAATATAAACAAAAAGGAAGCTATTCCTGAAATTGTTTTTAAAAACTTACTTTCAGTCGCACACATGGCCCCTTCACTTATAGCAAAATTAGGCAGTAAATTCTTATTTACCGAAAGCTTGAAAAAGCTAGGCGCTAAATTTTATCCTAGAAAAGGAATTAAAATGTGGGATATTCCCATTTTAATGAAAACAGCTGTCAAAAAAATTGAAGGAGACACTGAAGTTGAAAAAGTAACACTCGTCGATTTATATACAAACGGCAAAGAAGTTCCTAACAGCGAACGAGTGGTAGAAGTAGATTTTGTTTGTTTATCCGAAGGCTTAGCTCCTTTAACAGAGCTTATTTCACTCACTGGGTGTTCCTTTTATTATATTGAGGAATTATCCGGATATATCCCTTTACACAATGAATACATGGAAACCGAAGTTAAAAATCTTTACGTTGCAGGTAACGTCACAGGGATTGAAGGTGCAAAAATAGCGATGAAGCAAGGTGAAGTTGCTGCTCACACAATCATTTCATCATTATGTAAAAATACGAACACTAACATTAATAAGAAATTACAAGAAGTTGAAGATGCGCGTAACAATGCAGCCATTCAATTTCACCCGGAAATTAATGAAGGTAGAAAGAAAGTTCAACAATTGTGGGAAGAAACGGTTTAAATAACTAAAGTCGCTCATTAAATAGAGAAAAAAACACAGAATGATTATCTATTTGTTACCACTAATGTTACCATAAAACAAAAAAGCCTTACGCACCAAGGCGTACAGGCTTTTATATGGAGACGGCGGGATTTGAACCCGCGTCCAAAGGTATTGCCACTTAAGCGTCTACACGTGTAGTTAGTATATTATATCTCGCTTATGTTCGGCCTACTAACAGGCTTCATCACAAGCAAGTCTGGTTGGTTTCAACGACCTCTCCTCAGACGGGGGAGGATCGTTTATCCCGCTAATAGTGAGACTCGTACGCCGTTACACGGGAGATAACGAGTAGAGTCCTTTAGTGCAATTAAGCAGCTAAAGCGAAATTTTCTTCTTTGCCAATTATAGGCTTGTAACGTTTTACGAGCCGTAACCTCGACGCGCAACTTAAGCTCAACCTACCCCTGTCGAATCCAAAACGTCCCCGACTAAATAAATCAGCTCTTTAAACTGCATGATTAATCATAACATAAAACACTCATAAGTCAAGTAACATCAACGTTTATCACGCTTTAACGATTGACTTCCTTCATGGCGCGATCGATATCTCGCTTCATCTGTTTACGTTTTAAATCTTCACGTTTATCATGCAATTTCTTCCCTTTACCGAGACCGAGTAAAACTTTTGCATAGCCGCGCTTTATATATAAGCGAAGTGGTACGAGCGTATACCCCTGTCTTTGCGTCATCCCAATGAGCCGATCAATTTCTTTTCGCTTTAACAAAAGCTTTCTCGTCCGTGTTGGGTCATGATTAAACCGATTCCCGTGATCGTATGGAGATACGTGCATATTAATTAAAAACACTTCACCGTTATCAATACGCGCGTGGGAATCTTTTAAGTTCACTCGGCCTGCACGAATAGATTTTATTTCTGTTCCGCGAAGTGCAATGCCTGCTTCTACAGTATCTTCAATAAAGTAATCATGCGACGCTTTTCTATTTTGCGCAATTGGTTTATCGTACTTCTTTGACAAATCTATCCCTCCCCGTAGGAATCATTTAATCATTAACAAGTTCAAAATCAATTGAACGTTCATCAATATTCACATCAATGACTTCAACTTTTACTGTTTCACCGATACGATAAACGTTACCTGTCCGTTCGCCAATCATCGCAAAAGATTGTTCGTCAAAGTGATAGTAATCATCCGTCATATAACTGACGTGAATAAGACCTTCAACAGTATTTTCAAGTTCCACGAACATACCAAAGTTAGTCACAGAACTTATCATTCCTTCATACTGTTCACCTATTTTATCCGCCATATATTCTGCTTTTTTCAAATCATCAACTTCACGTTCAGCTTCTATCGCTGCTCGCTCTTTTATCGAACTATGCTTCGTTATTTCTGGTAATTCATCTCGCCATTTGTTCATCGTTTTCTCATCAAATTTATTTTCTAATAAATACGTACGAATGAGTCGATGAACTGTTAAGTCAGGATAACGACGAATCGGTGACGTGAAATGTGTATAAAACTCTGTCGCCAAACCAAAATGGCCAATACTTTGTGGTTCGTATTTCGCCTGCTTCATTGATCTGAGCATGAGTTTAGAAATAACCATTTCTTCTGTCAAACCTTTTACACGACTCAGAACATTTTGTAAAACTTGCGGATGAATATCATTTGCACTCCCTTTAACTGAGTGTCCAAGACCTGCTAAAAACTGAAAGAAGTGTTGTAACTTTCCTTCGTCTGGGTCTTCGTGAATTCGGTGGACAAAAGGAACGTCCATCCAGTGAAAGTTTTCTGCAATCGTTTCATTCGCCGCTAACATAAATTCTTCAATTAACTTTTCCCCTACAGATCGTTCGCGAATAGCAATCTCTGTCGGTTTACCTTCTTCATCAACGAGTACTTGTGCTTCTTTAAAATCAAAATCAATTGCCCCACGGCCCATTCGTTTTGACCTTAAAATAGCTGCTAACTTTTCCATCTGTTCGAACATAAGCACGAATGGTGCGAATGTTTCTTTTAATTGTTCATCTTCATCAACGAGAATTTTATTAACATTTTCATACGTCATTCGTTGTTTCGACTGAATAACACTTTCAAAAATTTCATGAGAAACAACTTTCCCGTGTGAATTAATTTCCATCTCACAACTTAACGTTAGTCGGTCAACATTCGGATTGAGTGAACAAATACCGTTTGATAGGCGATGCGGGATCATCGGAATAACACGATCAACTAAATATACACTCGTCCCACGTTCTGAAGCTTCTTCATCAATCGGGGAACCTTTATCGACGTAGTAACTAACGTCAGCAATATGAACACCTAATTTATAGTTTCCATTAGCTAGTTTTTTCACTTGAATCGCGTCATCTAAATCTTTTGCGTCCGCGCCATCAATCGTTACGATCATCTCATCACGCAAATCGCGACGTCCGACTAAGTCCGTTTCCGTTACTTCTTCGGGCATTTTAGCTGCTTGGTTAAGTGCTGAATCTGCAAATTCTGTTTCTAAGCCATTTTTATAAATGATTGATAAAATATCAATACCAGGATCATTTTTATGACCGAGTATACGAATAACTTCTCCTTCAGCACTCTTTCGGTCTTCAGGATATTTCGTTATTTGAACGATAACTTTATGACCCGTCACAGCGCCTTTTGTTTTGTTCTTCGGAATAAAAATGTCATGTGGCATACGTTTATCATCAGCTATAAGAAAACCGAATGAACGATTATCTTCAAACGTTCCGACGACTTCATCATTTGCTCGCTCTAATATCCGAATGACTTGACCTTCTGCCCGATTCCTCTTGTCATCTCTTCTCTCAATACGCACGAGAACTTTATCCTCATTCATTGCATTTCCTAAATCTGAATGGTGAATGTACACATCTTTTTCATTTTCATCATCGGGAATTAAAAATGCAAATCCCTTTTTATGCATTTGAATCGAACCGCGAATTAAATTCATTCTTTCTGGTAAGCCGAAACGATTTTTTCTCGTTCGCACGAGTTCTCCCGCTTCTTCAAGTTCATTTAAACTAATAACGAGTTGTTTAAAACCGTCCGCACCTTCTATTTCAAGTTCTTCTAACAGCTCATCAACAGACAGTGGTCGTGCATTATTACCATTATAATAAGCTAATATTTTTTCTTTTATTTGTTCCATAATTCCTTCACCTCTTTCTTTTTTAAAAGTTCTCAACTTACAATTACTGTTCCCAATCTAAACGGTCTAAAAACTTAAGGATATCTTCATGTAACTGTTCACGCTCTTCACCTAACGTAATGACATGACCTGATTTTTCATACCATTTAATATCTTTCTCAAGTGACTCTAAATGTTCGTAAATGTACTTGGCACTATCTGGATTAATCATTTCATCTTTCTTCGCCTGAATGACGAAAGCAGGTGCATAAATTGAATCAAGTTGTCCTTTCACTTCTGTGATCAATGTTTCAACACTTTTAAAAACGCTCGGTGTTTCAGTAAACATCTCATCTATTTCTTTTTCAATCGTCTGCTCATCTTTTCTTTCTAACTGTTTATACTCGCGCGCATGCGCTTTAAACCCATTAGTTAATTGCGCCTCATTATCAAATGACATCGGGGTACACATCGGAATCACAGCTTTTACTTTTTGTAAAAAAGATAACTTAAGTGCGAGTACACCACCTAGTGATAAACCGATAACGACAATCTCTTCGTAACCTAACTGCACTAAATGATTGTAAGCAGCTAATGTGTCTCGCCACCAACCTTCTTCACTACTTAACAAAATATCCTCTGGACGTTTGCCGTGCCCTTCATAAATAGGTGCATGGCTCGTATAGTTATTCGCTTGTAAAAATCGCCCTAACATGCGCACGTCTGCAGAATGGCCAGTAAAGCCGTGTAACAACAGAACTGCACGTGGACCTTCTTCAAATGTAAATGGTTTAGGTTCTATAATCTTCATTGTTGCAAATTCCCCTTTAAAGAATGATGAAACACATATAAAAAGCCCTTATCACAATATTTGTAATAAGGGCATTATATTATACAATATATCCTGCGATAAATGCTAATGCGAAGAATAGTACACCTGTCACAATCGTTCCACGATGTAAAAACAAGTCTAATCCACGAGCTTTTTGCTTTCCGAAAAGTTGTTCCGCTCCTCCAGAAATCGCTCCTGATAATCCTGCACTTGCACCAGATTGTAACAAAATAAACACAATCATCACGATAGCATTAATAACTAATAATATATGAACTGCACTTCCCACAAACTGCACCTCCATTACTAAAAACATACTTTTTATATGTTTTTAACGAACAAATACCTAACCATATATTAGCATATTTGTTTTATATAGCAAGCAAAATTACAACTTATTTACGCTTCCTTTAATAGTCTAAGCCCATTTAAAATAACGAGTAGCGTGCTTCCTTCGTGAATAATAACTGCAAGTGTCATATTCATTTTTCCAGTAATATTTGCAGTCACTAAAAATAAAACGACAGCTAGAGCCATCCATATATTTTGAATAACGACTTTCCTTAATTTCTTTGCTAACGAGTGCGTATAAGCAAACTTCGTTAGATCATTCTTCATCAGAACAGCGTCAGCTACATCTATTGCTATATCTGTTCCTTCCCCCATAGCTACCCCGATATCTGAAGTAACGAGTGCCGGTGCATCGTTAACACCGTCTCCGACCATCGCAATTGTTGAATAATCTTCTTTTAGCTCTGTAATAATTTCTGCCTTTTCTTCTGGCATCACATTTCCTTTCACTGCATCTAAACCGATATTTTTACCAATAGCTTCGCCAGTTCGCACCGCGTCACCAGTAATCATTACTGTATGAATCTGTTCATCTTTAAAATACTGAACCGCTTCTTTTGACGTTTCTTTCGGAACATCTTGAATCGCAATGAGTGCATATACTTTCTCATCTTTTCCGAAGTAAACGACTGTTTTTCCTTCACTTTCAAAAGTAGCTGTTTTTTCTTGTACGTCTTCAGGAATTGTTTCATACGAGCTCGGTTTTCCTATTTTATAAGAAATCCCATCTCTTTTCGCTACTAAACCAATCCCGATCATATTTTCTACATCAAGGTCAACCATCTCGACATCTGTAAAATGTTTAATCACTGCTTGAGCAAGTGGGTGATTTGATTTACTTTCCATGGAAACAATTGTTTGTAAGTAGTGTACGCGTTCTTCTTCCGTTGTTTCTGCTGCAAAATACGTGTCAGTCACGACAGGATTTCCTGTCGTTAACGTGCCTGTTTTATCAAAAGCGACAGCCTTTAAATCGGCGACATTTGATAAATAAGAACCGCCCTTAAACAAAACGCCTCGTTTCGCTAAATGACTAATAGCAGATAAAGTCGCAGGTATGTCCGTTGCAGCGAGTGCACACGGAGATGTCGCAATTAGAAAGACCATCGTCCGGTAAAAACTTTCATCAGTCGTCCACTGAAAAGCATACAGCCCTAGTAAAAAGAATACAGGTGTTAATAATAAAACAATCGTAACGTAAATTGGTTCAACACGTTTAATGAGAGCTGCTGTACGTGAGATATTATTTTGCGATTGACTCACAAGCTCTACAATTTTTGCAATAACAGTATCTGAACTACTTTTCGTCACTTGCATCGTTAATGTACCTGTTCTATTAATCGTTCCTCCAAATAAGTCATCACCTGAAACCTTTTCTACTGGAATACTCTCTCCTGTGATGGCAGATTGGTCAACAGAAGATGCGCCAGAAATAACGACACCGTCTGTCGGTATTTGATCACCGTTTAAAATAGAAAGCTCATCGTTAATGTTTAACTCCGACACTGATACAATTTCTACTTCACCATTATCTTTTATTCTGCGAGCAGTCGTCGGATTGAGTTTTAATAAGTTTGATATTTCTTTGTTACTCTTATCTTCTGCGTAATGTTCTAAAAAGTGCGCACCAGCGAAAATCAAAATAAGTAATGCTGCTTCCATAAATTCACCGATAATAACTGCACCGATAGCTGCTAACGTCATTAAAATATGGACGTTAGGTGTAAATCGCTTTCGTTCAACTGTTCGTTCATACGTATCAATAAATCCTGAAATAATGATGTGATAACCAGAAACGATTAACGTCAACGTATATAAAATCTCTTGCAGAGGATACACGCGAACAAAGAGAGCAATTAAGAAAATAACTAAACCGACAAAGTAAAAAACAAGCTCTCTGTTTTCTTCTTCAGCGGAATGACTACATGACTTTGCAGATACGTGTTCACTCATAATTGTATATCTCCTTTACGTGTTCGATCGCCATATCAAATATTTGATGCACATGATCATCATCAAGTTCATAAAAAATTTCCCGGCCACTTTTCGTACTTCTGACGAGTCTTGCTAACTTTAATTCTCTTAATTGATGAGAAATAGCACTTTGCGAAATGTCTAATTGTTCACTAATAGACGTAACTGTTAAAGGCTTTCGCTTAATAATGTATAAAATTTTTATCCGTGTTGGATTTGATAACACTTTAAATAAATTAGAAATATCTCGTTCAACATCTTTATGTAACATATTTTCTTCCATCATCTATGCCTCCTCAAACAAACATATGAACATTTGTTCATATGTAACATAATAGATGAATAGTACGTAGCTGTCAACAAAAAAATAATGTTTAAGTCTACTTGAGACTTAAACATTATTATCGCTTAATATATTACACGCGAAAGCCACCGCCAAAAGCACTCTTTATATCGTGTGTTGCGACAAATGCATGCTCATCAATTTGCCGAATAATTCGGTGTAATCGTGCCATCTCTTGCCGTTCCACAACGGCGTACAATACTTTTTTATCTTTTCCTGAATACCCTCCTGTTGCTGGAAAGACAGTTACACCTCGCTGAAAATGCTTATTTATTTGCACGAGAACATCATCTGCTTCTGTAGAAATAATCGTTACTGCTTTTCGAACGTTCAAGCCGTCGACAACATAATCAATAACCTTCGCACCGACATACACAGCGACGAGCGTTAATAATGTCTTTTCCATACCAATCACGAATGAGGATGCTGCTATGACGATAATATCTAAAACTAAAATACCTTTCGCCATACTCCAATCTAATTTTCTATGTAAAACGAGAGCAATTATTTGTGTGCCGCCAGACGTCGCCCCCGTTCTAAAAATCATTCCTAACCCAACACCGACAAGGAGCCCAGCATATAATGGAGCCAAAAGGGAGTCAGCTTGTAACGTTACACCCCACCCTTCTGTCAACCATAAGAAAAATGAAGTAGTTGTAATCCCAAATAGCGTAGAAATAATAGCGCCTATATTTAATAAACGTAGTCCGACTAAAATAAGAACCGTATTAATAAGGAAGTTAATAATGCCTGGAGACCAATCGAATAAATAATGCAAAATAATCGTTATTCCGATAGCGCCACCTTCTGATAACTGGTTCGGTATCGCAAAATAGTTAATCCCTAAAGCAAAAAGTAAAGAACCGATAATAACGAAAAGTATATTTTTAATGTTCCACTTCACCGCTATAACCTCCAAACGTTCATCATTGACAGTCGTTTTTTATTAAAAATAAATCCTCTCTCTGCACACATCATGTACAAGGAGAGGATTTTACTTTTAAAAGTTAATTATTTAAATGATAAAAAGCATCATTACCAGCGTATACACCAATACCTTCTAGCTCATCTTCAATGCGGATGAGTTGATTGTATTTAGCAACACGATCCGTTCGTGACGGTGCACCTGTTTTAATTTGTCCCGCGTTCGTTGCAACAGCAATGTCAGCAATAATTGCATCTTCTGTTTCTCCTGAACGGTGAGAAATAACTGATGTGAAGCCAGCTTTTTTAGCCATTTCAATCGCTTCAAATGTTTCAGTAAGTGTACCGATTTGGTTCACTTTAATTAAAATTGAGTTACTAATTCCTTCATCAATCCCGCGAGCTAATTTTTCAGTATTCGTTACGAATAAATCATCACCTACGAGCTGCACACGATCTCCCAGTCTATCAGTTAAGAGTTTATGACCTTCCCAGTCATTTTGATCAAGCCCGTCTTCAATAGAAATGATTGGGTACTTATTAATCATTTCTTCATACCACTCAACCATCTCTTCAGCTGTACGAACGACTCCTTCACCTGCTAAGTTATATTTTCCGTCTTCATAAAACTCCGATGAAGCAACGTCCATCGCTAATTTCACTTCATCGCCAGGTTTATACCCTGCAGATTCAATTGCTTCAATGATTGTTTGTAATGCTTCTTCGTTAGATTTTAAATCAGGTGCAAATCCACCTTCATCACCGACTGCTGTGTTTAATCCTTTATCTTTTAACACTTTTGCTAAATGGTGGAACACTTCTGTTCCTACACGAATAGCTTCTGTGACAGACGTTGCTGCACATGGAATAATCATAAACTCCTGAATATCAACGTTATTATCTGCATGGTCTCCACCGTTTAAAATGTTCATCATTGGCGTCGGTAAGACATTTGCATTAAATCCACCTAAATAATTATACAGTGGTAATTCTAAATGCGAAGATGCCGCACGCGCAACTGCCATTGATACACCTAGTAATGCGTTCGCTCCTAATTTACTCTTGTTCGGTGTACCGTCTAATTCAATCATAATACGGTCAATAATATTTTGGCGTGTGACGTCAATGCCGACGATTTCCTGAGCAATTGTTTCGTTCACATGTTTAACTGCTTGTAATACACCTTTACCTAAATAACGATCAGCATCGCCATCTCTTAGTTCAACCGCTTCATGTTCACCTGTTGACGCACCGCTTGGTACGAGGGCGACTCCGAAAGCACCTGACTCTGTAGAAACTTCCACTTCTATTGTTGGATTTCCTCGTGAATCTAGTACTTCACGTGCATAAATGTCTGTAATATAAGGCATTAAAAACCTCTCCCTTTTCTTTTATTTAATCAGTGATTTACCCGTCATTTCTTCAGGTTGCTTAATATGTAATAAATCAAGCAATGTCGGTGCTAAATCTGCTAACTTACCGTCTTCCTTTAATACAACATCTTCTTTTGTAACGATTACTGGTACTCTGTTCGTCGTATGTGCTGTCATCGGTTCGCCTTCTAACGTCACTACTTCATCAGCATTTCCGTGATCTGCCGTAATAATTGCTTGACCACCTCGTGATAATATATGATCAACAACTTTACCGAGACAATCATCAACCGCCTCTATTGCCTCTATCGTCGGTTGTAACATACCTGAGTGACCGACCATATCCGGATTGGCAAAGTTTAATATAATAGCTTCATGTCTCTGTTCATCGAGTACTTTCAGTAAACGGTCTGTTATTTCATACGCACTCATTTCTGGTTTTAAGTCATACGTTGGTACTTGTGGCGAATGAATGAGTATCCGCTCTTCACCGGAAAACGCTTCTTCCTTTCCACCACTCATAAAGAACGTGACGTGCGGATATTTTTCTGTTTCAGCCATCCGTAATTGACGTTTACCCGCTTTAGATAAAACTTCTCCAACTGTATTCGTTAAGTGCGTCGGTTCGTACGCAACAAAACCGTCAATCGTTTCGCTAAAATTCGTCAACATCACGAAATCAACATTTTTCGGAGCTAACGCCCCGCGATCAAAATGTGTGAATGAATCGTCTGTAAATGTTTGTGACAATTGAATCGCGCGATCCGGTCGGAAATTATAAAAAATAATCGAGTCTTCATCATTAATTGTCGCAACAGGTTCATTCGTTTCATCAACGATTACAGACGGATGAACAAATTCATCATGAATACCTTGTTCATATGACTCGCGCACAATTTGTTGAGCGTTCGTACTTTTTTTACCGTCCCCGTATACGAGAGCATCATACGCTTCTTTTACACGGTCCCATCGCTGATCACGGTCCATTGCATAATACCTACCACTAATAGTAGCTATTTTCCCGACTCCGATTTCTTTCATCTTTGATTCTGTTTGTTTAATATATGTGAGAGCTGTTTGTGGACCGACATCTCGTCCGTCTAAAAATGCATGTACAAACACGTTTTCAAAGTTTTTCTTTTTCGCTAATTCAAGAAGAGCGAATAAATGGTCTATATGGCTATGCACGCCACCATCAGATAATAAGCCGAGTAAATGCAATGCTTTACCTCGCTCTTTCGCATGATCAATTGAACGAATAAAAGCTTCTTTTTCATAAAACTCGCCTCGTTCAATCGATATGTTAAGTCGAGTTAAACTTTGATAAACGACTCTCCCAGCACCGATATTCGTATGACCAACTTCTGAATTCCCCATTTGCCCTTCAGGTAAACCGACAGCTAATCCACTCGCACGCAGTGTACTATGCGGAAAGCTGTTCCAATAACGATCGAAATTTGGTGTTTTCGCCTGTTTAATCGCGTTACCAACTACTTCGTCCCTCAAGCCAAATCCGTCTAAGATGATAAGTGCTGCAAGTTCTTTTTGACTCATTATTTATTCCCTGCCTCAAGCAATTTAATAAAAGATGACGCTTCGATACTTGCACCACCAACGAGTGCCCCGTCAATATCAGACTTTGCAAGTAATTCATCAACGTTATCTGGATTCACACTTCCGCCGTACTGAATAATTAATTCTTCAGCCGTCTCGTTTGAAGCAACAGTTTCAACAACTGAACGAATGTACGAACATACTTCATTTGCCTGTTCACTCGTAGCCGTTTTTCCAGTGCCAATCGCCCAAATAGGTTCATATGCGATAATAACCTTTTTCACGTCTGCTTCAGCAATATCTTTTAAGGCAGCTGTCACTTGCTCTTCTACAACCGCCATCGTTTCGTTCGCTTCTCTTTGTTCTAATGATTCACCAACACAAACGATTGGTACTAAACCGTGCGTAAGTGCTGCTTTCGTTTTTTTGTTAACTGATTCATTCGTTTCTCCGTAATACTCACGTCGCTCAGAATGCCCAATAACAACGTGTGACACGCCGATATCAGTTAACATTGTTGGACTAATTTCTCCCGTAAAAGCACCATTATCCGCTTCATGCATCGTTTGAGCACTTATTTTTATCGGTGTACCTTTCGCGCGCTCAACTAATGTTTGTAAATAAACAGCAGGTGCACAAATAATTGCTTCAACTTTTTCAGTTGCTAAATTAAAAGTTGTTAAAGTATCCATAAACGTTGCAATTTCTGCACGCGTTTGATTCATCTTCCAATTACCTGCAATAACTTTCTTTCTCATGTATACATCTCTCCAAATTTATTTATCTTCTAATGCAGCGACACCAGGTAATACTTTACCTTCCATAAACTCTAGCGATGCCCCGCCTCCTGTTGATACGTGATCAACTTTATCAATTAATCCGAATACATCAATAGCAGCTGCAGAATCTCCACCGCCGATAAATGAGTACCCATCTGTTTCTGCTAACGCCTCTGCAACTTCGCGCGTCCCACCAGCGAACGGATTCATTTCAAATACACCCATTGGTCCGTTCCAAACAATTAATTTTGATGAAGAAATAATTTCGCGATACGCTTCACGAGCCTTTGGTCCAATATCTAATCTTTGCCACCCAGCAGGCACGTTAGCAAGTGTAACAATTTTCGTGTCAGCATCTTCTGCAAAGGCATCAGCAACAACGACATCTTCTGGTATGATAAATTTTACATTTTTCTCTTTTGCTTTTGCGATAAATTGCTTCGCTAAGTCTACTTTATCTGCCTCTAACAATGAATCTCCGACATCATATCCTTCAGCTTTAATAAATGTATTCGCAAGCCCACCACCAATAAGCAAATGGTCGACGATATCTAGTAATCGATCAATGACTTCAATTTTATCCGTCACTTTTGACCCGCCAATAATTGCCGTAAATGGGCGATCAGGACTTTCTAGAACGTTCGTTAAAATGTTTATTTCTTTTTCAAGTAAAAACCCTGCGGCAGACGGCAAATGTTCAGCAATTCCTACCGTCGATGCGTGCGCACGATGAACGACACCAAATGCATCACTTACATACAAGTCAGCCATCTTAGCAAATTCCTTCGCTAATTCAGCGTCATTTTGTTCTTCACCTTTTTCAAATCGTACATTTTCAAGAACTAAAATATCACCTTCGGCAAGCTTTTCAATCGCACGATCTACTTCCTCACCATAAACCGTATCTGTTTTTAAAATTTCCTTGCCTGTTAAGTTACTTAAACGCTCAGCGACGGCGTCTAATCGGAGTTCTTCAACAACTTCTCCTTTTGGCCGTCCTAAATGGCTTGCTAAAATAATTTTAGCGCCATGATCAGAAAGGTGTTTAATCGTCGGTAATGCTGCACGAATACGTGCGTCATCCGATATTTCTTCGCCTTGCATAGGCACATTAAAGTCTACTCGGCAAAACACCTTTTTCCCTTTCACATCTAAGTCGTGAAGCGATTTTTTGTTCATTAATAAATGTCCTCCTTAACGTACTTGCAGTTTTTCCTTTATTAAAAAAACATGTTTATGTATTCGCTACCTTTAAAAAGAATGTCTGCAATTTTAACCTTCTTCATTATACCATTAAATTCAGTATTTGTTCATTGAATCATCATCATTCTTCCTGGATGAATAAAGTTCAAATAAAGACGAATACATTTCATTCTTTCGACAAACTGAAATGCTTTTGAAAAAGTGCATCAAGTGAGTGACTTGTTACTTTGTCGCTCATAAGTGTCTCATCATTCACTTCAACGACAGGTATCGCTAGAAAGTGAGCGTCTAGCCATTCGTCATTCGTTTCAATATCTCTTATTTCAATCGTATAATTATAAACGTTTTCATACATTTCGAGTAAAATCAACGCTTCCTCACAAAGTAAACAATCATCTTTCGTATAAAAAATAACTCGCCTCATTATTTTCGAACCTGCTTTCTTTTCACTGATGATAATATGTTTAGTTCATCACGATATTTCATAATTGTTCGCCTCGCAACTTGTATATCATACATTTCTTGGAGTTGTTTTCTAATAGCTTCATCTGATAACGGTTTATCTTTTTGCTCTCGGTTAATTAACTGTAACATATAATGCTTAACAGTAAGTGCTGACACTTCATGACCTGCCTTATTTTTCAAACGCGATTGTAACAGCGTATTTAGCGGAATAATGCCTTCTTCCGTCTGAATATACTTTTGGCTAATCGTACGACTAACTGTAGATACGTGTCTATCTACTTTTTCAGCAACTTCTCTAAGAACGAGTGGTTTCATATACTTAGGTCCACGTAAAAAATAATCCTGTTGCATGTGCACCATCGTTTGAATAACTAACTCTAAAGTCGTCGTGCGAAAGGCTAAAGCTCGTTGTAACATATGTATTTGTTCATACTTTTCTTTTAAATATGTATGAACTTCTTTTTCTGTTTGTAGTAAATATTTATATGAATCATCGATAACAATTGTCGGTTGACTACTTTTATAAAACATCACTTCTAGTTGCCCATCATTTACACGCACGTCTGCTTCTGGATAAATATATTCTGTACGTACATCTGCAATTAATTGCCCAGGTTTCGGGTGACATTGTTTAATCGCTTCAATGAGTTCAACTGCTTCTTCTTCCGTTAATAAATAGTCTTTCATCATCACCAATATATTTTCAGTCGCTATAAGGTTTAAATCATCTGCTAATAATTGCTGAATCGTTTGATTATAAAAGGGCGTATGTTTTAGCTGCAAAAAGATACATTCTGCTAATGACCGTGCACCAATACCAGCCGGTTCTAATGATTGAATCAGGGCGAGTGACTCTTCAACCTCTTGTATCGTCACGGAACAATCTTCTGCCCATTCCTCTAAAGATGTGTATAAATAGCCGTCCTCATTGATACAATCAATTCCATATTGCACGACTGGCCTCAAATGTTCTTCAACATCTACCATATACAAATCTTCTTTTAATCGTTCATTCATAGAAAGCTTCGTTTCATTCATTTCACCAATATCATCAATAATTTCTTGACTTGATTGGTTCGTTTGAAATGTCGGGAAGTCTTCGCCGTAATCAATCGATGCAATAAGTGGATTCTCTTCTGCCACTTTTTTTAAGTAGTCAACTAAATCAGCGCTCGCATATTGTAACAATTGAACCGATTGAATAAGCGTTTGATTCATTTTCCTTTGTAAAATCTGTTCTTGAACGAATCTTTGCTCCACTCACTGCACCACCCTCTACAAATATATTCTACTTACTATTATATGACGTTTCATGAAATGAAAAAAGGAATTCAGTTTAACTGAATTCCTTGTTCTTATTCATCATATAA
>Ga0079226_10001922_pt1 | contig 15964 bp, 18 predicted proteins | sample Poulit2014_FD_76345 | JGI IMG/M metagenome (GOLD analysis project Ga0079226, IMG submission 76345) | Agricultural soil microbial communities from Georgia to study Nitrogen management - Poultry litter 2014 | ecosystem: Environmental > Terrestrial > Soil > Agricultural land | place: USA: Georgia...
AAGGCTGTGTAAAGAATCACGTTATTCACTTCTTCTGGGGTGGGCAGAATTTGGCGTAAGGTGCCATGCCAACGCTGTGTGGTGTTACCTAGTGGTGAGAAATAGACGGGCATTCCCAGTTGCAAGCGGCTGACATCAGCCTCAGAGACCTCTGTCCAAACTGTCATCACGCTGAGATCAGCGATACGCATGAGTTGTGGCGCCTGCTGGTTCGCATTCAAAGTTTGCCCACGGCGCGCCTCTAGCGACACGACTGTACCGGCCATAGGGGCATAAATACGGGAGTAACCCAGTGTTGCTTCGTCGGCTTTGAGGCTCGATTTGTGTTGCTCTATCTGCGCTGCCAATGCTTCAATTTGGGCATCCACCATGAGCATTTCCGCGCGTGCACTTTGCAAGGCCTCATCGCTGGTGGCGCTATCCTTAGCCAGGCGCTGCTGGCGCTGCCATTTTAACTTAGCTAATTCTTGTTGCGCTTTGCGTTCGCGCAAATTCGCTTCCAGGGCTCTTAGTTGTGCACGGCTGCCCGACACCCGGGCCTCTTGCACATCGGCATCAATTTCGGCGAGCAACTGGTCTTTTTCAACCTCATCACCCACATCCACATGCAGCTCAGTGAGCTGCCCAGACACTTGCGCCCCCACATCCACATAATCCCTCGGCTCTAAACTGCCAATGGCAGTGACCAAGTGTTCTATGTCTTCGCGCACCACCTGCACGACAGCAGGGGCTGTTTCTTTTTGGGGTGCGCGGTATTGCCACACAAAGGAAGCAAGCGCCGCGAGCACAATAACGAGTATTACAACCCAGCCTTTAGTGAGCCCGAACTTCATGATGTTCTTCTCCCACACCATTAACAAACCATTAGAGGGCAATATAAATAACGAATAAGGAAAAAATATGCAGCTTAGCCCACTGTCATGGCGAGCACTTGGCTAATATGGGCAATGGGCCACCCCGATTCACTGGCCCAACGGTTAAAAGCCTCCTGCGCTGCTTGCTGATCTCTTAGGCTGGTGAGTTTATGCGGAATAATCTCCCGTGCCACTAAGCCTGCGCGCACATGTGAAGTGGGCATCCAAGCATCCCAGCCAGACATGCGCAAGAAAGCGGGGGCAGATAAGCCACCTAAGTGCTTCCCTCTTTTGCGTAACAACTCCCACAGCTGCGCACCTTCCATGGGCGACCACTGCGCTAAACACTCTCCTACACTGCCGTACTCTGCACGAATCTCGCGTATCAATTGAGCATTCACTCGAATAGCGTGCATTTTGCCGTAATGACGTATGAGTTTTGGATCTGCCATTCGTTCATCAAACATTTCATCAGGCATGAGCACTAATTTATCTGGATCAAAACCAAAGAACGCTTTCTCAAAGTATGGCCACTGAGCATCTACCCAAGCATGATTAAGCCCAGCACGAAAAGTGCGACGCGTCATTACCGATAAGTACCAAGCATCACTGCGGCTGCGCAGCGTTTCAGGAGACACCACCTGCGGCAATCGCGCTGCCACTTTATCTGCGCCGCCGTGGCGCTTACACGCCAAGGCATACATAGAAGCAAAATCAGTCATGCTCTGGCTCAAACGCTAAGGAGGCGGAATTAACACAATAACGCAAGCCAGTGGGTGCTGGCCCATCTGGAAACACATGGCCTAAGTGGGCTTCGCAGCGGCTACATAAAATTTCTTGCCGCACCATACCGTGGCTTAAATCAACCTTTTCATCTATGGCTTCTTCTTTTTTTGGTGCATAAAAGCTAGGCCACCCACATCCCGCATCAAATTTCGTATCACTGGCAAATAATGCCTCACCACAACACACACAGTGGTAAGTACCCGCATCGGTAGTGTGTAGGTATTTACCTGTGAAAGGCGCTTCTGTGCCGCCCTCACGCGTAATACGATAGGTATGCTCATCTAACACCTTGCGCCAATCTTGGTTTACAACTTTTTTAGTTGTCATCTTCGCATCTCCTATAAGGTACATTCTTCTTCACAAAGCGTTGAAGTGTAGGTTACATATACAGCTGCTAATAAGCACGGTAGAATACCACAATGCTTTTTCATTCATTATTATCAGGGCCATATCGTGGAACAGCCAGAATTTTTAAAATCAAACAAGTTACGAGGAGTATGTTACGACATTCGCGGGCCTGTCCTACAGGAAGCGAACCGTCTTGAAGATGAGGGGCATCGTATTATTAAGTTAAACATCGGTAACCCCGCCCCTTTTGGCTTCGAAGCACCTGAAGAAATTGTTCAAGACGTTAGCCGTCATCTGCACGATTCTTCCGGTTACAGCGATTCCAAAGGCCTCTTTCCTGCCCGCAAAGCGGTCATGCATTACTGCCAAGATAAAAACATCGCCAACGTTTCGGTTGACGATATTATTATTGGTAACGGGGTATCCGAGCTTATCACTATGTCCATGCAGGCCTTAGTGAATGACTGCGATGAAATTTTAATACCTGCACCTGATTATCCACTATGGACTGCAGCCGTGCGCTTAGCGGGCGGTAATCCTGTGCACTATTTGTGTGATGAACAACAAGATTGGCAACCTGCCATTGACGATATTCGTGCGAAAATTACATCGCGCAGTAAAGCCATTGTTATTATTAACCCCAACAACCCTACTGGGGCTAATTACAGCAAAGAGTTTTTGCTTGAAATTGTAGAAGTAGCGCGCCAGCACAACTTAATTATTTTCGCTGACGAAATTTACGACAAAATTCTTTACGATGAAGAAAAACACCTTTCCATCGCTTCACTCGCCGATGATGTGCTCTTCATTACTTTTAACGGTATTTCTAAATCTTACCGTTCTGCAGGTTTCCGTTCTGGCTGGTTGGTGGTATCTGGCGCAAAACACAGAGCCAAGGATTTTATCGAAGGCCTAGAAATGTTGGCCTCCATGCGCTTGTGTGCCAACGTACCTGCTCAATACGCTATTCAAACAGCGCTGGGCGGCTACCAAAGCATTAACGATTTAATCAAACCAGGTGGCCGCTTAGGGCGCCAGCGCGATGTGGCCTATGAAATGCTCAACAACATCCCTGGGGTTTCCTGTGTAAAACCCAAATCAGCGTTGTATGCGTTTCCGCGCCTCGACCCAAAGGTTTACCCAATACACGATGACGAAGCATTTGTGCTCAACCTACTGCGCAAAGAAAAAGTTCTTGTGGTGCAAGGCACTGCTTTTAACTGGCCTGATCCAGACCACTTCCGATTAGTGTTTTTACCTCGCGAAGATGATTTGCGTGAGGCTATTACGCGTATTGATCGCCACCTCAGCACACTGCGCAAGTAGTTGGAGGACACGCTGTGACAGAGCTGCACATTAATGATTTTTGCCATGATAGTGCACAAGCATTGGTGCAGCTTTATCACAGCTTCCCGCGCCCACGAGCACTTTATGTGGCCGACATTGCCGGCATTGAAGAACGTGATGAATTAGGCCTTTATCCACCACGCCACATGGCTTGCCTCAGCACCTTATTGTGGCTTGCAGACGAAGGCTTCATACGTTACACCACTTTAATTTACGAAGAAGGCATTGAGCAGGCAGTGCTCACCCACGCCACTTTTGTATTGTTAAGCCACCAACAAGTGCCCGCAGCCTTGTGCGCAGACAAAGGCACAAGCAATTGGGTTAAAAACTTAACACTGGCACTACGCGAACAAGATTCTCAGCGCCTCAGCACTCTCATGCACCATTTTTTGGCCGCGGCATTAACACTCCCTAAAGACACTTCCACCCCTCACCCCACGGTTGTGCCACCCAATAAAGATGAAAAAGCAGCGCTCCCCACTATAGAAGAGATGTTTTCTTCCTTATAAACTTGATACTTAAACCAAAAGCCCCATATTCACAGTATGTATTTATCAGCCCCAAACGGAGATAACGTTTAATGAAGAGAATAGGACTCTTTTTACTTACTAACATTGCCGTGTTGTTAGTCGCCGGCATTATGCTCAGCCTGCTGGGCGTAGGTTCCACGCTAAAACAAAACGGCGTAGATCTAGACATCGGCAGCCTACTCATATTCAGTGCTGTGTTTGGCTTCACTGGCTCTTTCATTTCCTTGTTTATGTCGAAATGGATCGCAAAAATGTCGGCCAAGGTGCACGTTATTACTGAGCCCAGCAACCAAGCAGAGCGTTGGCTAGTGCAAACCGTTGAAGAACTCGCCAACAAAGCGGGCATCGGTATGCCTGAAGTGGGTATTTTCCCCGCTCAGCAAGCGAATGCGTTTGCCACAGGTTGGAATCGTAACAACTCTTTGGTGGCGGTGTCGCAAGGCTTACTACAACGTATGGAGCCCCATCAAGTACGAGCGGTGCTCGCACACGAAATTGGCCACGTTGCTAACGGTGACATGGTGACCTTAACCCTCATGCAAGGCGTGGTGAACACCTTTGTTATCTTCTTCTCCCGCGTAATTGGGCACGTGGTTGATAGGGTTATTTTCAGAACAGAGGAAGGTTATGGCCCTGGTTATTACATTGTATCGCTAGTGGCTCAGGTGGCTTTAGGTTTCCTCGCGAGTGCCATTGTGATGACGTTTTCCCGCCATCGAGAGTACCGCGCAGATGCCGCAGGCGCCCAACTAGCGGATAGAAACAGTATGATTTCCGCCTTGCAGCAGTTAAAGGTTGAATCTGGTGTACCAGATCAAATGCCTGAAAGCCTCACCGCTTTCGGTATTAACATGGGCATGCGTGAGGGATTGAAATCCTTATTCCACTCTCACCCACCGCTTGACGACCGCATTGCCGCGTTACAAGAAAAACGCCACGGTTAATAGCAAAGCACAGCCCTCACCCGCCTGGTTTAGGGCTGTGCTTCCCTGTTTTCCCCACACCGAAACACCTTGTTACACTCGCTCAAAAGCCCTCTCTGCAAGCGCTACAGCATTTGTCACACTTCGAAACAATCCCCGCCTTGGCCTGAAGCAATAAACTTCTTATCTTGTGCACTAGCAGTTAATGAAGTGAACCAAAGGATTAAACCATGAGCGAAACTCAACAATCATTTTTAGAGCCAAACCCATTTAATGGCGCCGCCTTGATTGATGCTCAAGGTCGCGAAATTCCCATTACTGAACAAATGGTTCAGCAAGCTTGCGAACGCTTAGAAAACACATGGACTTACCCTAGTCATCTAGCAACACACCAAGCTGAGTAAGTAACGGCATCCAACGGGCATCTACTTTTGCTTTACAAGTAATGCCTGACATTTCATAACGCTGGCCATATTCTCGGCGTAAACGATCAAAAGCCTGAGCAGGATTTATCTGACTCAGGCTTTTTTGTAGCTGCTCATGGTCATCTTCAATGCGGTATTGAGAACGTAACAACTCCAACACATCTTCCAGCTGTTGCACTGGCTTCGTCCACACCCTTTCTGGCGCCAACTGTGGCATTGCTGTTTGCGTGCTAGTATCGCCACGCCATTGTTGCCACGCTTGAAATAACATCCATGTACCGCGCCACTTACCTTCCACTGAATAGCCAGCGATGTGCGGTGTGCCTCTTTTCACTAGAGCAAACAAGGCAGGCGCCACTTGTGGTTCGTGCTCCCACACATCCAGCACAGTAATAGGCCCTCGGCCATGAGTTAAAGCATCAGTAAGGGCTGCATTATCAATAACAGGACCGCGGCTACTATTAATCAGCAGCTGTTGTGGTGTGAGCTGGCCGATATTTTCTTCATTCAATAAATGATAAGTGGGGTGCAAACCCGTTTTCGTAAGGGGCACATGTAAAGTGATGATATCTGCGCTTAGCGCTTCACTTAACGAGTGCCAAGTGCGCTCTGGGTGCTCCACAGCTAAAAAAGGATCCACCTGCAGCACAGTAAGCCCCAAGGCGGCACAATACTCAGCTACCTTGCTGCCCACATTACCAACGCCCACCACGGCTAGTGTGGTGTTTTCTGGCGCTCTATTGTTTTCTACTAACCAACTTAATACCGCTTGCAGCACATATTCCGCCACCGCAATGGCATTGCAACCGGGTGCGTGGGCAAACTGAATGCCTTGGTTTTTAAGCCACTCCCTATCCACGTGATCCGTGCCAATAGTGGCGGAGCCCACAAAGCGTACTTTGCTACCTGCCAACAGTGCTTCATTTACTTGAGTAATAGAACGAACAAGCAAAGTGTCGGCGTCGCCTAAATCTGCACGGGTTAAATGGCGCCCCGCTTTTGTAGTAACGCGGCCATACTTTTGAAACAGGGCAAGTGCCGGCATATTTTCATCTGCGATGATATTATTCATTTCTTAATCTCTACACTTTAATAGGTGTGGCGCCACACTTCGCGCACTTGCTGCACGCTCACCGCGGGCCTTTGATAAGCGGTGTGTAACTGCGCTAACCACTGTGCTGCTCGAGGAGGCGCACCTTCCGCCAACATCCGCATAGCTTCTTGCCACACATTGTTGGCAAAGGCTTCGTCGCTACTGTTGTCAGCGAAATTATCGCAGGATACATAGAAACCGTGCCCAACCGCAGCACAAAATAAAAGCTCTATTGCTTGAGGGCGTATTTCCACTTGCTCAAACAGCGCTTGTTGCTCTAGGGTACGGCCTTCAGGCGCATACCAGTAACCGTAATCTTCTAGCGTACGCCTGTGCTCACCTGCGACACACCAGTGCGCCACTTCGTGTAGCGCACTACGGAAGTAATCTCGGGTATAATGAATATAAGCTGGGCTGCCAGCCTGAGCAGGCGTATACAAGGGCTCAGCAGCACCCCCTACTAGTAAGGTAGAATATTGGGAATAAAAGCAGGCATGGAATAATTGTTCTAAATGCCTACTTTGAAAACGCGGCTCTCCCTCCCGCAGTTTAATTTCTACATCATCGCAATAATTATCAATTTGAACTGCCTTCATCACTAGGAGATACCTGTTGTTTACTGCTTTACTGTCTGTGCAACGAAAAGAAGAGTTACGAGCGCTGCTAATATTAGCGCTCCCTGTGCTAGGTGGCCAACTGGCGCAAACAGGCAACGGCTTTATTGACATTATTATGGCAGGCCGAGTGAGCCCTGTGGACTTGGCCGCTGTTGCCGTGGGCGCCAGCATCTGGATACCCATCTTCCTGTTTATTACCGGTGTACTCATGAGTGCCACCGCCATTCTTGCGCGCCATTACGGCAGCACACAGTTAGAGCGCATGACACCACTTACCCAACAAGCCCTCTGGCTTGCTTTGGGGTTAAGCCTTGTGGCCATGTTGTTAGTGCGCAACATGGCTCCCGTATTGGAACTAATGGAAATTGAAGCAGCAATGCGCCCCATTGTGCTTGGTTATTTGGAGGGGCTAAGTTGGGGCATTCCCGCTGCTGCCGTTTTCTTAGCATTACGTAGCTATACAGAATCCATTGGCCACACCAAGCCTGTTTTTTGGATTAGCTTGTTTGGGCTGCTTATGAACATTCCCATTAACTACGCCCTGATTTACGGCAAATTTGGCTTACCAGAAATGGGCGGCGTAGGCTGTGGTTGGGCCACTGCTGTGGTGATGTGGATCATGGCCCTCACCATGTACATTTACGTGCACATTAGTGAGGCCTATGCCAAAGTCCGCCTCACTTTCAAACACCTTTCTTTCGAACTCAGCACTATTGCTTATATGCTGCGGGTAGGTTTACCCACAGGCCTTACTATTTTCTTTGAAGTGAGCCTATTTTCTGTGATTGCGTTACTACTTGGCCCTTTCGGAGCCATAGTAGTGGCCGGCCACCAGGTAGCTCTAAATTTCACCGGCTTACTCTTTATGCTGCCCTTAAGCCTGGCCATTGCCGTCACTATTCGTGTTGGGCATGCTCGCGGTAAAAACGACAAAGAAGCGGCGGCCTACAGTGTGGGCACCGCTTTGCGGCTCATCTTAATAACATCTAGTGTGATGGCATCGTTAATTTTACTGTTACGCCATCAAGTACCCTACATTTATACCAATGATATGAATGTACACATGATTACTTCTGCGCTGTTATTTTTTGCCGCTATCTATCAAATCCCCGACTCACTGCAAGTAACAGCCAACGGTGCTTTGCGTGGGTTTGAAGACACGACAGTGCCCATGGTACTAACACTGATCGCCTATTGGGGCATTGGCCTACCCGTTGGCTTTGTGTTGGCACGCACTGATCTATTTGGCCCCATGATGGGCGCACCGGGTTTTTGGATCGGCCTTATTGCCGGCCTTAGCGCAGCAGCAGTGCTATTAGGCTGGCGCCTACATTACCGCTTAGAGCAGCCCCTCAGTGCGCCAAAGCCTGAAGCCTTCCTGCACTAACTTTTTTTCTGAATACGATAGTGATATTCCTCGCCCACCTGCTCTTCCTTGAGCAAGGTGTGGCCTAGGAATTGGCAAAAGCGAGGAACATCACGTTGTGTGGAAGGGTCCGTGGCAATCATCGTGAGCACTTCACCTGCCTTTAATTGACGCACTTTGTTGTGCAGCATCATCACAGGTTCTGGGCACAGCAAGCCCTTAGTATCTAAAATGGCTCCTTCGTGTTCACTCACAGCACCCACCACTTACTTAATAAAAACAATGGTTTTGTTGCCATCAACAATAACGCGATCTTCTAAGTGCCAGCTCACCGCACGTAGGAGTACACTGCGCTCAATGTCCTGCCCAATTGCCCTTAAATCTTGAGCGCTATGGCGGTGTGTTACACGCTGCACATTTTGTTCAATAATAGGGCCTTCATCGAGATCATCCGTCACATAATGGCTCGTGGCACCAATCAGTTTTACGCCACGCTCCCATGCGCGTTGGTAAGGGTTAGCACCGATAAAAGCGGGCAAGAAAGAGTGGTGAATATTAATAATTCGGCCTGGGTATCGAGCTACAAACTTAGGGCTGAGAATTTGCATATAACGTGCCAAGACAATAACGTCCACCTGCCCTTCTAGGAGGTCAAGCGCTTGTTGTTCTGCTTCCTCTTTATTGTCTTTGCTCACGGGAATATGGTGCCAAGGAATGCCGAAACGCTCTACTTCTGGGCGTAAATCATCATGGTTACTAATGACCATAGGAATGGTGGCCGGCAAATCACCACGCATGGTACGCCACAACAGCTCCATTAAAGCGTGATCGTGCTTGGATACCATAATTGCCATGCGTTTCTTTTCCGAAGCCACACTTAAACGCCACTGCATTTCGTAAGGTGTGCCCACTTGATCACGGAAATGCGCTTTTAGTTCTTCAATGCTGCAGGTTAACCCAGCGGTTTGAAATTCCATGCGCAAAAAGAAAGTACCACCGATGGCATCAGTGGCGTGCTGATCAAAATCAGTGATGTTGGCACCGTAACGAAATAAAAACGTACTCACCATGCTAATAATGCCCGGCTTATCGGGGCAGATAATCAAGAGGCGAGCGGTATTTTCTTGTGTGTTCAAGGTGGTCACTCCGATAAGGTATTAATGTTTCAGCGCTATATACGTATAGAAAGCAGCGATTATACCTAAATAGGCCTTGCTTAGTAACCGATGGCTTATTTAATATTTTCTTGAATCTAGCCCTGACAGCCTCAGCCACCTCAGTTTTAGCGCAGCACTCACAGCACTAGCAGAAAGCCAGTTATTGCGTGGCTATAAAGGGCTGATGCTTTTCACTTTTTTGGCGTAACAGGCTATTATTAAAGCATTCTTTTTTTTCGGGCCAATAAACCACTCTCTTCTTCATTATTAGCGTTTATTGGTATTTTTTTCATGGGCGATAACAGCCCCTTGCCTGGAGTACCAATGTCCGATCGGGCGCATCTCACCTCACTAAGCTTCGGTGCAGCATTAAAAGAAGCATTGTTCAAAGAAAAATACACGAAGAAACACTTTAGCAAGGATTTCTTCGCCGGTATTACCGTGGGTATTATTGCCATTCCGCTGTCCATGGCACTGGCCGTGGCCGTGGATGCCCCGCCACAATACGGCCTGTATACCGGTATTATTGCGGGTATTATCATCGCCTTAACAGGTGGTTCACGCTTTTCTATTTCAGGGCCAACCGCCGCCTTTGTGGTTATTTTGCAACCCGTGGTGTACACCTACGGTTTGGGTGGCCTGCTAGTAGCCACGCTGATGGCAGGGCTCATTCTTATAGCCATGGCCATAGCGCGGCTGGGGCGATTTATTGAATACATCCCCGATTCAGTAACCCTGGGTTTTACAGCAGGGATCGCCATTGTCATCGCTACACTGCAAATTAAAGATTTCTTTGGTTTGCCCACGGGCGACTTACCGCCTAGTTTTATAGGCAAACTCCAACTTCTCATTACTCATTTGCCACAACTTAGTTGGCCCACACTTATTACTGGAGCGGTGACATTAGCAGTGCTTATTCTGTGGCCTCGTTTACGCACCCCTGTGCCCGGCCATCTTCCAGCCGTGGTCATTGGTGTAGTGGCGTCGCTTATTTTGGGCAAATACGGCCATACTGTAGACACCATCGGCAGCCGCTTTACGTTCTTATTTCCTGATGGCAGTACCGGCCAAGGTATTCCTCCCTTCCTGCCCTCTTTCAAGTTTCCTTGGTTATGGGAAACCCCAGGGGGCGAAGCCTTGTGGTCGTTTGATGTGCTAACAGCTTTAGTGCCAGTGGCCTTCAGTATTGCCATGCTAGGCGCTATTGAATCGCTTCTTTGTGCGGTTATTTTAGATGGCATGAGTGGCAAGCGTCACTCCGCTAACGGCGAACTCTTAGGCCAAGGCCTAGGTAACGTGGTAGCTCCTTTCTTTGGTGGTTTTGCTGCCACTGCTGCCCTTGCGCGTTCCGCGGCCAACTACCGCGCCGGCGCCGTCTCACCTCTGTCCGCCATTATTCACTCGCTAGTGCTACTGTTATCAGTGCTAGTGCTGGCCCGTTGGTTAAGCTACTTACCCATGGCCAGCATGGCGGCCCTACTACTTATTGTGGCGTGGAATATGAGTGAAGCGCGCAAGGTGGTCAACCTCATTAAGAGAGCGCCTGTACAAGACATCATGGTGCTAGTGGTGTGTTTATCACTCACTGTGTTAGTAGATATGGTCATTGCCATCTCCGTGGGTGTGGTGCTCGCCTCGCTCGTATTCATGCAGCAAATTGCTGAAATGACTCGTATTACCGATGTGTCCGACCAGCAAAAAATAACCCAAGGTGCAGAAATCCCAGAAGGTTGGCGCATCATTAAAATTAACGGGCCACTGTTTTTCGCTGCGGCAGACCGCGTATTCAGCAAGCTTACACGCATGAGCAAAGAGCACGAAGGTTTAGTGCTCTATATGGATGCTGTACCGCTGTTGGATGCTGGTGGGTTGAGTGCATTTTTAAAGTTCGTAGAGTACACGCGCAATAACGGTGTTGAACTGATTGTTGCCGACCTACAATTCCAGCCCTTGCGTACCCTAGCACGGGCAAACGTACAGCCAATTCCTGGTGAACTTACGTTTACCCCCACGCTTACCGAAGCCGTGGATATGCTCACCATTAAATAAACCCTTCCTCACGGGGCCCACTAGGCCCCGTTTTTCTATTGGAGCTCATTGTGCCCTCACTCTGCCCTTGCCAATCAGGCTTAGCCTACGCAGCCTGCTGCCAACCTTTGCACCAAGGTGCGCCCGCCGCTAGCGCTGAAGCGCTAATGCGCTCACGTTTTAGCGCTTTCAAGCTACAACTAAGCAACTATTTATTAGCCAGCTGGCATTCTGAAACTCGCCCAAGCACACTATCTCTCGATGACACCGAATGGGGCCGTTTAGCTATTCATCACAGCGACAACCCGCATCAAGTTCATTTTAGTGCTTACTTCAAGGAAAATGGGCAATGGTTTGTACAATCAGAAGTGTCCTCTTTTCGCCATGAAAACGGACATTGGTTTTACCATTCCGGAGACCCAGTGCTAACACCTTGGGCGCCCAAACGTAACGAACCCTGCCCCTGCGGCGCCGCTAAGAAATTCAAACAATGCTGCCTCAAAAAGTGAAGCTCATGAATTTATCCGCAAACACTAAGTCTGATTTATATTTAGTGCTAGTAACCGTGATCGCAGCTATCAGCTGGATGTTTTCTAAAGAAGCTATCCTCGGCATGCCACCTATATTGTTTATGGCTGTGCGCTTTCTTATAGCAGCACTGTGCTTACTGGTGGTGAGCGCACCTTTTTTACGTCAACTGAATGGCGCACTGCTCAAACGCAGTATTGTGGTGGGTAGTTTTTTTGGCTTGGCCATGACGAGCTGGGTACTTGGCCTCGCTCAAGGTGAAAGCATGGGTGAAGGCGCTTTTATCACAAGCCTCGGCGTGGTGTTAGTACCTATCATAGCGCGGGTGGGCTTCAAAGAAATCCCACCACGTAGCACTTGGGTTGCCTTACCAGTAGCGGCAAGCGGGCTCGCCTTGTTAGCTTTACAGCACGGTTTCAAACTCTCTGCTTCGCAATTGTATTACGTGGGAGCAGCCACTTTGTTTGCCACGTTTTACACCTTAAATACACGCGCCACAAACACTGATACAACAGGCACGCGTGCTCCTGTGCACCCGCTCGCGCTAACCACTATTGTGATGCTAATGGCCACCGTGGTCACTACGCTAGCGTCCTTAGTGTTAGAACGCCACGAATGGCGTCAATTTACTATTACCCCTAGTTTAGTGGGTTGGGTGATCGCCAGTGCCACTATTGGCACAGCGCTACGTTTCTTCCTGCAAACCTATGCACAAAGCCTCAGCACAAGCACCAATGGGGCTGTGATTCTTGTGCTTGAACCCATCTGGGTTGCGCTATTTTCTGTTTTTTGGTTCAGTGAGAAGCTCACAGCCTTACAAATGTTAGGCTGTTCTTTAATTTTTGCAGCGTTATTAATCAATCGCTGGAACGTTATTAGGCGAGGAATAATAAAATGGACGTCTTAGACTACAATCCGCCTAGCACAGTGCTTTCACCGCTACGCTCGTGCTTAGTTCTTGTGGATTTGCAAGAAAGCCTTATGCCCTTTATTCATAACCATGAAGAAGTCGTCAAAGAGGCTTTGCGCCTCACTCAAATAGCTCACACACTCGATATACCTACCATTGGCACGGAACAAAACGCTGCGCGCCTTGGCCCTAATGTGGCGGCGCTGAAAGCACTGTGCAGCACTACACTGGATAAAGAACATTTTAATGCTTGTGCGCTAGAGCAATTGCCACAGGCTATCCCCACCGGCCGCTCACAAATAGTGCTGGCTGGCTGCGAAGCCCATGTGTGTTTAATGCAAACGGGCTTAGGGCTACTGCATCAAGGTTATGATGTGTTTGTAGTGGCAGAAGCCTGCGGCTCGCGCCGTGCACAAGATAAAGAAAGAGGATTGCGCCGTCTTGAACAAGCAGGCGCGGTATTAATTTCGCCAGAAATGGCTGGATTTGAGTGGCTAAAGAGCTTTAAGAACCCGCGCTTTAGAGATGTTTTAGCGCTGATTAAACCTCTATAACACCCTTGGCAGGGCTAAAGGCTCTTGCTCCAAGTGCACGCCAAACTGGCGCCACACGCTTGCTTTTACTTGCTCTGCCACTTTTTCAACATCCGCTGCCACCGCATCGCTACGGTGGTTCACCATCACTAAGGCTTGCTGGCTATGCATGCCAATACCATCAGGCTGGTGCCCTTTCCACCCCGCTTGCTCAATTAACCAACCGGCCGCTAATTTATACTGGCCATCAGGCATAGGGTAAGCAATAAGATTGGGGTGCTGCTCCTTCAGGGTTGCATGTTGAGCCGCTGCCACAACAGGGTTTTTAAAAAAGCTGCCTGCATTGGCTAATTGTTTAGGGTCCGGCAATTTTGCGCTACGAATAGCACAAATAACTTGGCGCAACCCTTCAGCATGCTGTTCCTCTTCAGGCAAGCGAGCAAAAGCTTCGGCCACGTCTCCATAACCTAGCTTTAAAGCCTCTGGCTGAGCGTTTAGCCGTAGCACTAATTCTGTGATGAGCCATTCCCCTGGCGCGACACTTTTGAAATAACTGTCTCGGTAAGCAAACTCGCACTCTTCTACACTGAACACTTTCTTTTCTTGTGTGGCCAGATGAATGGCAGTTACCGATTCGAGCACATCAGCCAACTCCACCCCATAAGCACCGATATTTTGCACCGGTGCTGCACCACAGTGGCCAGGAATTAACGATAGATTTTCTAGCCCTTGCCATCCCTGTGCCAGTGTCCACGCCACCACTTGGTCCCACTCTTCCCCTGCTGACACAGCCACCCACACTTTGCCTGCTTCTTGGCGCAAACATTGCTTGCCATGCAAACAAGGATGCACCACTAAACCAGGCAAATACTCAGCCAACACTACGTTACTGCCCCCACCGAGCACGGTAATAGCATGCTGTGGAGCATATTCTTGCAATAAAGCCAGTAGTTCAGCTTCTGTGGTGGGTGCGGCAAACCATTGCGCCTGGCTGTGCAGGCGCAAGGTATTGTGTGTTTGTAGGGGATACTGTGGCGTTATCAAGAGAGGTGGTTTTCCTTAATGTGTTGTAACAGGGCCGCGCTGGCTTTTTCCACCATATCCAACACAAGGGTGAACCCTTCTGGGCCCCCATAGTAAGGATCAGGCACTTCTTTTTCTTGCACGTTTTCTGCAAATGGCAGAAATAAGCCTAAATAACCTTCGTAGCCTGCGGGCTTCATCGCCTCAAGGTTTTTCAGGTTTTCTTCATCCATCGCAATAACGTAATCAAATTTAGCAAAATCAGCCGAGCTCACTTGGCGCGCACGCAATGCGGTTAAATCATAGTCGCGAGTGGCTGCTTCTTGCACAGTACGTGGGTCTGGCCCTTTACCAATGTGCCAATCACCAGTGCCGGCACTATCAATGTGAATGCTATCTGTTAGGCACGCCTGCTCTACAGCATGGCGAAACACCCCCTCCGCGGTGGGTGAGCGGCAAATATTACCTAAACAAACAAACAACACATTAATACTCATGAAGTTTCCTCTAACATCTGTCGTATGTGAGCCAGATCATCTGGCGTATCTACACCTGCGGGCACGGTGGCACACGCAGGTGCAATATGAATCGCAGCACCATAATACAAAGCGCGCAATTGTTCTAATGACTCCTCAGCCTCCAAACTCACCTGAGGCCATGCGATATAGTCATTAAGTAAAGAAACTCGGTAGCCATAAATACCAATATGGCGCCAAAATTTACCCGTTGGTAGTTGGCCAGTAGTGGGTTTGTTTGTTGCAAATTGGTCTCGCTGCCAAGGAATAGGAGCACGGCTAAAATAAAGCGCACGGCCATCTTCTGCGAACACTGCCTTAACAACGTTAGCATCCCACACCTGCTTCCAATCTGTGAGGGCTTCACACAAAGTAGACATATGGAAATTAGGTTGCTGCAACAGGTTTTGCGCCACTTGGTCGATAACTGCAGCGGGAATCAAGGGCTCATCGCCTTGAACGTTCACCACCACTTCTTCGTCAGCCAACCCCAGCTTCTGCGCCACCTCTTGCAGACGATCTGTGCCAGAAGGATGGTCGGCTGCTGTCATAATAGCTTTTCCGCCATGCTGCTCAACGGCTTTTGCTATGCGCTCATCATCGGTGGCCACCCACACTGCCTTGGCTTGGCTTGCTAAGCAGCGTTCGTACACATGCACAATCATTGGCTTGCCGGCGATATCAGCTAAAGGCTTACCAGGCAAGCGGCTGCTGCCATAGCGAGCGGGGATAATGACGGTATAACTCACGGTTTATGTCCTTGTAATAAGGTAGTAAAAACTGAATCAAAAAAACCTATGGGCAGCTGTGCCACCACAGAAAACACCCAGCCACGCTCATCAAGCCATGCCTCACATTTCACTGCATCTTTTTCTGTCATCACAATGGGAAGTTCACCGCCTAAAGCGAGGTCGGCGGCGCCGAAAGCATGATGATCCGGAAAAGCGTGAGGAATCACTTGTAGCCCTTGCTCATTCAACG
>Ga0079226_10001923_pt1 | contig 15963 bp, 20 predicted proteins | sample Poulit2014_FD_76345 | JGI IMG/M metagenome (GOLD analysis project Ga0079226, IMG submission 76345) | Agricultural soil microbial communities from Georgia to study Nitrogen management - Poultry litter 2014 | ecosystem: Environmental > Terrestrial > Soil > Agricultural land | place: USA: Georgia...
AATTCCACTTGTACATCAAAATGGGTGGCAAGCTGTTCACCCAGGGCTTTGACCCCATAGCGCTCGGTGGCGTGATGACCGGCCGCCATGAAAGCGGTTGGGTTTTCGCGAGCATAGTGAAAGGAATGCTCTGAGGCTTCGCCCGTAATGAACAAATCGACCCCGGCCGCGATGGCTTCGGGCATGAAACCCTGCCCACCTCCGGTGCACCAGGCGGCAGTGCGAATAACTTGTTGCGGGTTGCCAACATATTGTGGGGTCCGCTGCAAAGCCTGCTGCGTTTGTTTGGCAAAGGCTTCCAGGGTCATGGGTTCGGGCAGGTAGCCAAGCTGCACCAGGTTTTGGGGGCCACGTCGAGCCAGGTTGCCTTCCTCGTCGCGGCTTAGTTCCAGGCCCAGTACGGCCCCGAGCTGGGTGTTGTTGCCGAGTACGGGGTGGGCATCCAGCGGTAAATGATAGGCAAAGATATTCAGGCCATGCGCCAAGGCTGCTGCAATGCGGCGCTGCTTCATGCCTACTATGCAAGGGTCTTCGCCTTTCCAGAACCATCCGTGATGCACCAGCAGGCAATCGGCATCGCGCTCGACGGCGAGATCAATTAGGGCCTGCGAAGCGGTGACCCCGGTAATGATGTGGCGAATGGTTTTGCGGCCCTCAAGTTGCAGGCCATTAGGGCAATAATCTTGAAAGCGGTGGCTTTCCATCAGGTGGTCTAGCCACTGCTGTAATTCTGTGCGATCCAGACTCATAGCTGCGTAGTATCAATCAATGTGGTCAATGAAGGAGTGTTGGTGCTGCCAAGGGCAGAAGGCTTGGGCCCATCCTTTGGCGGGCCGCCTTCATTATTTAGGCCTTGTCCATTATTTATGGCCGCCTTCAGTATTAGGCTGTGCGCATAGTTTAGGCCGTATGCATTATTTAGGCGTCGGCCGGGCTTTCTGCCGTATCGGGGGTTTTGACAAAGCGCCCCACCAAAATACCAACCTCGTAGAGCAGGCACAAGGGGCCAGCCAATAAAAACTGGCTGATCACATCAGGTGGGGTGACAACGGCAGCCACCACAAAGGCGCCGACAATGACGTAACCACGCACCTCTTTGAGTTTTTGCAAGGTGACAATGCCGGCCTTAAGAAGCAGTATGACAGCCACAGGCACCTCGAAGGTGATGCCAAAGGCCAGGAACAAGGTCATCACAAAGCTGGAATAAGCCTCGATATCGGGTGCCGGGGTAATAGATTGGGGGGCAACCGCAGTAATGAACTGAAAGACCGTGCGAAAGACAATAAAGTAGCAAAACATCATGCCCAGGATAAAAAGCACCGTACTGGACACAATCAGGGGCAAGGCCAGTCGTTTTTCATGGGTGTACAGCCCTGGCGCAATAAAGGCCCAGGCTTGATACAGCACATAAGGCAGGGCAATGATTAAGGCGGCCAGCAGCGTCACCTTGATGGGCACCATGAATGGTGTAATGACCCCGGTGGCAATCATGGTCGTACCCTGGGGCAATGAGGCCAGCATGGGCTCAGCCAAGGTATCGTAAATGAATGAAGCCCCGGGATAAATAAAAAGCACAATAAATACGGCGATCACACAGATGGCAGCGCGCAGCAGTCGATCGCGCAGCTCAACGAGGTGTGAGACAAAGGTTTCATTATGTGCTTCTTTGGTCATGGCGCATCAGGTACACAGGGGAGTAGGCAAAAAAGCTACGAGGTTGAGTTGATGGGTTTATGCTCGGCCTCGACAGACGCTTTGGCGGAATCTGCGGTAGCCGCAGCGGTTTGCCCGGACGGGGCAGCGGGCTTGGCTTCGCCTTCAGCGTGGGCCTGGGTATCGCCACTGCCACTGGTGCTGCCATCGGTGCTGCTTTCCAGATCTTTGGCAAACGCCTCGGTTTGTTGTCCCAGGGATTCAACACTTTCCTGGGCCTCTTTGAGGGGGTCAGAAAACTGTTTTCCCAGGTCAGAGACGGAATCCTTGACGGTGGTCGAGGCCTGTTCCATTTCTTTTTTCAGGCGCTGTACCTCGTCAAGGTCCATTTCTTTTTGGATATCACTTTTGACATCATTCACATAGCGCTGGGCGCGACCCAACAGATGCCCCACGGTACGGGCGACCTTGGGCAGACGCTCGGGCCCCAGAACGATCAGGGCAACGACTGCAACAATCAGAAATTCGCTAAAACTGATATCAAACATAGGCGCCTACCGGCAAAAAATGTTCAAGCGTCGGTTTTTTCTTTGGCTTGTACATCGACCGTTTTGTCATCCTCGGCAGTACGCTGTGCGATGCTTTCGGGGCTCTCTTCCTGGGCTTCGCTAATGCCTTTTTTAAAGCCCTTGACGGCACCGCCAAGGTCTTCGCCAATGTTGCGCAATTTTTTGGTGCCAAAGACCAAGGCAACAATAAGCAATACGATAAGCCAGTGCCAAATACTAAAAGTACCCATACAGGTCTCCTAAACTAAGCCAAATCTTGGGTTGTTCCATGGCCGTTGCCCGCCAAGGATATGTAAGTGTAAATGATGTATCTCTTGGCCGCCATCGTCGCCGCTGTTGATGACCAGCCTAAACCCGCCTTCGGGGCCGGTGCGACAGCCATTTTCTGCAGCAATTTTGGGTGCGAGCGCCATCATTTTGCCTAGCCACTCTGCGTCTTCTGCTGTCACATCTTGCATGGAGACGATGTGGTGGCGCGGAATGACTAAAAGATGTACGGGGGCTGCGGGGTTGATATCCTTGAATACGACAAAGTCATCATCCTCATAGACCTTGGTCGAAGGGATTTTATCCTCGACAATCTGACAAAAGATGCAATTTTCGCTCATAAGCTTATACCAAAAATACCAGTGAGTTTATCTAGTCGTAATCCCTATATCAGCAGGGTGCCCCGGGTTCAAGGCTTGGGCTGTCGTTGGGCTTTTTCCTCGAGTCCAGACAGACCCTGGCGACGAGCCAGCTCGGCCAGTACCTCTTCGGGGCGTACATGATAATAACTTAACACAACTAAGCTATGAAACCATAAATCGGCCGTTTCGCCAATAAGTTGCTGGCGATCCTCATCTTTGGCTGCCATGACCAATTCGGTGGCCTCTTCGCCAATTTTTTTCAAAAAGGCATTGGGTCCTTTGTGAAACAGCTGTGCGGCATAGGAACGCTCAGGATCGCCACCCTGATCGGGCAAACGTTGATAGAGAACATCGGCCAATTGGCTCAAAATAGTGCTGTCGTAGTCATTATGGGACATGGAAAACCTGCCTGGGACAGTAAACAATGATAACCAGTCATGCGCTGGATGCCTGCCAACCGCCTTAACCTGCTGGCTTGGCCATTGGCTGCAGATCAAAGGTGGCAGATGCAGATGCGGATGAATGGTTACGGATTAAAGGCTACTGATTAGGGTTACAGATGGATGGTTACGGATTAAAAGCTACAGATTAGGGTTACAGGTGAATGCTTGCAGATTAAAGGCGACAGATTAGGGGCTACAGTAAATGGTTATCGGTAAATGCTTTTGGGGTCTTTAAGCACGGGGTCAGTGTCTGCCCATTGCAGGCCTTCGGGGCCTGGCACCAGCTGTTGGTAAAAACAGCGGGCCCGCCCTGTGTGGCAAGCAATGCCGCCTTTTTGTTCTACTTGCAGCAAGATGACGTCAGCATCGCAATCACGGCGAATTTCGTGCACGATTTGCTCATGCCCTGATTCTTCGCCTTTATGCCACAATTTTTGGCGAGAGCGAGACCAATAGGTTGCTTTTTTATGCTGTGCGGTTTGTTGCAAGGCCTGGGCGTTCATCCAGGCAACCATTAACACTTGGCCTGTTTGCCAGTCTTGGGCGATGGCCGGAATAAGGCCTTGTTCATCAAATTGTACGTCTTTGATCCAGTCCGTGCTCATGGCCCCCTCTGTGGTCGTTAATCAAGCTTGGTTGGGCGGGTGTGAATGCCTTGTTGTTGCAAAAAGGCTTTGGCTTGCGCAATGCTGTAGTGTCCGTAGTGAAATATGCTGGCCGCCAGCACACCCTGGGCCCCGCCTTGTAGCACACCGTCGGCCAGATGTTGTAGATTGCCGACCCCGCCCGAGGCAATCACGGGCAGTTTGACTGCGTCAGACACCGCGCGGGTAAGTTCAAGATCAAAACCCGACTGGGTGCCGTCGCGATCCATGCTGGTCAGTAATAATTCACCGGCGCCCATGGCTTCTACCTGTTGGGCCCATTCAAGCACATCGATATCGGTGCGTTGCTTGCCGCCCTGGGTGCATACCACCCAACGCTTGGGTTGGGTGTGCTCGTCAGCGCTGAGTGCATCGATGGCAATGACAAGACGCTCTGAGCCCAGCGCTTGGGCAGCTTCGCGTACTAACTCGGGCCGGTGGACAGCGGCGCTGTTGATGGAAACCTTATCGGCTCCGGCCTCGATCATGGCTTGCATGTCTTTAAGGTGACGCATGCCGCCGCCCACAATAATGGGCAGATCGCTTTGGGCTTTGAGCTGTTGTAAGACCCGATGGATGACTTGATTATTGTCGGCCCCGCCGGTGATATTTAGCAAAACGAGCTCATCGGCCCCTTGCTGGTTATATTGCAGGGCGATCTCAACCGGGTCGCCGGCATCTTTGAGGTCAACAAAATTAACGCCTTTGACCACGCGACCATTGGCAAGATCAAGGCAGGGGATGATGCGACAAGTGGGTAGGCTCATGATGGTGGTCTTTACAGTAGTAATCTTGGGGCTCAGGCTTGACCCAGGCGTTCGTCAACATATTGCTGGGCTTCAGCAAAATTGACTGCACCCTCGTAGATGCTGCGTCCCAGGATCACCCCCTGGACGCCCTCGTCTTGTACGTCACACAGGGCTTTGATGTCGTCTAACGAAGACACGCCGCCCGAGGCGATAACCGGAATAGCTACGGACTGGGCCAGATGAACGGTAGCGGGGATATTCACCCCAGAGAGCATGCCGTCGCGGCCGATGTCGGTGTAGATAATGGCTTCGCAGCCATAATCCGCAAATTTTTGTGCCAGATCGACGACGTCATGGCGGGTGAGTTTGCTCCAGCCATCGGTGGCGACTTTGCCATCGCGGGCATCTAGCCCCACAATGATTTGGCCCGGAAAGGCACTGCAGGCGTCGCGCAAAAAGCCCGGGCTTTTGACCGCGGCAGTACCAATAATGATGTATTCCAGCCCCAAGTTTAGATAATGTTCGATGGTATCCAGGTCGCGGATGCCACCACCCAGTTGCACGGGGATGGCCCCATCTACGGCCTCGATGATGGCGCTGATGGCTGCCTGGTTGACAGGTTTGCCCGCAAAAGCCCCGTTCAGATCGACCAGGTGCAAGCGCTGTGCGCCCTGTTCAAGCCATTGCTCGGCCATGGCAGCCGGATCATCGGAAAAGATGGTGACCTCGTCCATGTCACCTTGGCGCAGGCGTACACAACGCCCATCTTTAAGATCAATAGCGGGTATCAACAGCATCAAAGTATTTCTTTGGTGGATGGGATCACCCCTTCGTTACGTGGATCGGCCTCTAAGGCCATGCGCACGGCACGACCAAAAGCCTTGAAAATGGTTTCGCACTGGTGGTGGGCGTTTTCACCGCGCAAATTGTCAATATGCACGGTGGCCTGGGCGTGGTTGACAAAGCCCTGGAAAAATTCGCGTACCAGTTCGGTATCAAAGGTGCCGACTTTATCTCGCACGAAATCGGCATAAAAGTACAACCCGGGCCGCCCCGAGAAATCAATGACTACGCGGCTAAGCGATTCATCGAGCGGGACATAAGCGTGCCCATAGCGGCGGATGCCGGCCTTATCGCCAATGGCTTGGGCAAAAGCCTGACCCAGGGCAATGCCGATATCCTCGGTAGAGTGGTGATCGTCGATATGGGTATCGCCATCGCAGTAGACGGATAGGTCGATTACCCCGTGGCGGGCAATCTGGTGCAGCATGTGATCCAGAAAGGGCACCCCGCTATTGAGATCGTGGCGGCCGGTACCATCGAGATTGATGGCCAGCTTGATTTTGGTTTCGTAAGTATTGCGAGTGATTTCAGCAGTACGCATGGAAAAATGACAGTATCAGTAAGAGGTGGAGGCAATTCGCAGGCGGGCGCTTTGGGCGTGGGCAGTGAGCCCTTCGCCATCGGCCAGGGTCGCCGCGATGGGGCCCAGGGTTTGGGCGCCGGTGTGCGACATGCGAATGACGCTGCTTCGTTTTTGGAAGTCGTAAACCCCCAGCGGCGAAGAAAACCGCGCAGTTTGGGCCGTGGGCAGCACGTGGTTGGGCCCGGCACAGTAATCGCCCAGCGATTCAGAACTGTAGGGGCCCAAAAAGATGGCGCCCGCATGACGAATGCGCTGGAGGCAGTAATCGGGGTCCTGGGTGGCAATTTCCAGGTGTTCGGGGGCAATGGTATTGGCAATATCACAAGCCTGGTCAAGGTGTTCAACCAGTATCAGTGCGCCACGGTCGGCCAGACTTTGGCGGATGATATCGGCCCGTGGCATGGTGGGTAGCAGGCGTTCGATTTCGCCTTGTACCGCATCAAGAAAGCCCTTGTCATTGCTGATTAGGATGGCTTGAGCGAGTTCATCGTGCTCGGCTTGCGAGAACAGGTCCATGGCCATCCACTGGGCCGAGACGCTGCCATCGCTGATGATCAGAATTTCGCTGGGACCCGCGATCATGTCGATGCCAACGGTGCCAAATACCCGGCGTTTGGCCTCGGCCACGTAGGCGTTGCCGGGCCCGACAATCTTGTCAACGGGAGGAATGGTTTCGGTGCCATAGGCCAAGGCGCCAATGGCTTGGGCACCGCCAATGGCAAAGACCCGGTCAACCCCACCCAGGGCTGCTGCCGCCAGGACCAGATCGTTGCGTTCACCTTGGGGGGTGGGGGTCACCATGATGAGCTCGGGCACCCCAGCGACCTTGGCTGGAATAGCATTCATGAGCACCGATGACGGGTAGGCCGCCTTGCCCCCAGGAACATAAAGCCCGACGCGATCCAGCGGGGTAATGCGCTGGCCGAGCTCGGTGCCGTTGGCCTCGGTATAAGACCAGTCGGACTGGCGTTGGTGTTCGTGATAGTCGCGAATGCGTTGGGCCGCCGTTTCCAGGGCGGTACGTTGTTCGGTAGGCAGGCTGTGCAAGGCTTGTTGCAATACCTCGGCAGGAATTTCCAGCTGGCTGGCCTGCGTAACCGATAGCCCATCGAATTGATGGGTGTATTTCAGCAGGGCTGCATCGCCCTGTTGGCGTATGGCCTGCAGAATATCGCGGCAGGTGGTTTCAATAGAGGCGTCTTGCTCGTCTTCGTAGGCAAGCAGGGCCTGCAGCTGTTGCTCGAATTTGAGGTCGCTGGCACGAAGGCGTCGAATGAGGGTCATGAGGTTGTCCTGGTAAGCCAATCAAACAGTGGGGCCTAAAGCTTGATTGTAACCTTTTTTACGCCTGCCTTATACTGCTGTTTTGGGCGGCACAGCCGCGCGCATCAGGGCATTCATCAGGGGTTGCAGCTCGGCCTGGCGGGTTTTCAAGGCGGCCTGGTTAATAATAAGGCGTGAGGAAATCGAAGCAATTTGCTCCACCTCGGTCAGGTGGTTGGCCTTAAGTGTGGTGCCTGTCGAGACCAGATCAACGATGGCATCAGCAAGGCCAACCAAGGGGGCCAGCTCCATAGAGCCATACAGCTTGATCAGATCAATGTAGACCCCCTTTTTGGCAAAATGCTCGCGGGTGGCGCGCACATATTTGGTGGCGATGCGTAGCCGGGCGCCTTGATGAACCGCGTTATGGTAATCAAAGTCATGCGGCACGGCCACACTCATGCGACAACGGGCGATATTAAGATCTACCGGCTGGTACAGCCCCCCGGGGTGGTGCTCCATGTGCTCGTACAACACATCTTTGCCAGCGATGCCAATATGGGCTGCCCCATATTGGACATAGGTGGGCACATCGGTGGCACGCACGATGATGATCTGCAAGCCGGGCTGGCTGGTTGGCAAAATCAGTTTGCGCGAAGTTTCCGGGTTTTCCAGAACCTCGATCCCGGTTTCGTTCAGCAAGGGCAGGGTTTCATCAAAAATTCGCCCTTTGGACAGGGCCAAAGTCAGTGGCGTTGGGGTGTTGGTTGAGTTCATGGCAGTGTTGCGTGATAAGTCTCGGTTTGTTTGGGTGCAGGCAGCGGCGTCGATTAACTGTGTAGACGCTCGATATGGGCCCCCACTGCAGCCAGTTTGGTTTCCATGTGTTCGTAGCCGCGATCCAGATGATAGATGCGCTCAATAATGGTATCACCTTGGGCCGCCAAACCGGCAATCACCAGGCAAGCAGAGGCACGCAGATCGGTCGCCATGACGCGGGCGCCAAATAATTCATCAACCCCGCGCACATAGGCCGTATGGCCCTCGATATCAATATCAGCACCCATGCGACGCAATTCCTGAACATGCATGAAGCGGTTTTCGAAAATATTTTCGGCAATGACCGCATTGCCCTGGGCGATGGCATTCAAGGCCATTAGCTGGGCTTGCATGTCGGTGGGCAGCCCGGGGTGTTCACTGGTGCTAAAACTGATTGCCTGGGGCCGTTGTGTCATGCGGGCTTCGATTCGGTCGGGGTGCAGCTCGATGCTTAAGCCTGCCTGGCGCAACTTGTTGATGGTTGCCGTCAGGGTATCGGCCTGCGTGTGTAGCAGGGTCAAGGCCCCACCAGTGGCGCCAACCGTACATAAAAAAGTGCCTGTTTCGATGCGATCGGGCATGATGGTATAAGTGGCCCCGTGCAGTTTGTCTACCCCTTGCACCACAATGCGATCCGTGCCATGGCCCTGGATACGTGCGCCCATGGCAATGAGCAGTTGGGCCAAATCGACGATCTCGGGTTCCTGGGCTGCATTTTCGATGACGGTTTCACCTTGGGCCAGCACGGCGGCCATCAGCAGGTTTTCTGTTCCAGTGACCGTAATCATGTCTGTGCGGATGGTGGCCCCCTGCAAACGTGGCGCCTCGGCAACCACAAACCCGTGCTCAAGACGGATATCAGCGCCCATGGCGCTTAACCCCTTGATATGTTGATCGACGGGGCGCTGCCCGATGGCACAACCACCCGGCAGGCTGACTTTGGCCTCGCCAAAGCGGGCCAGCAAGGGGCCGAGCACCAAAATTGAGGCCCGCATGGTCTTTACCAGCTCGTAAGGGGCCTCGAGGCTATGGGGCTGGTCTGCGCACAGCGTAATGGTATTGCCAGAGCGTTCGATACGCACCCCTAGCTGACCAAGCAGGGCGCAGGTGGTATCAATATCGCGCAAATTGGGCACATTGTGCAGGGTGACCGGTTCGCTGCTTAGCAGGCTGGCACACAGGATGGGCAGGGCAGCGTTTTTGGCCCCGGAAATGGTGATCTCGCCCTGTAAGGGGCGCCCGCCCTGTATGCGCAGCTTATCCATTCGCCCCTGCCTTGTATTCCTCGGGGGTTAGGGTACGCATCGAAAGGGCGTGAATTTCGCCACTATCGACCCGGTTGCCCAGAGCCGCATAAACCAGCTGGTGACGGCGAATACGATTTTTGCCTTCAAAGGCGGGGCTGACAATCAGGGCTTCGAAGTGGGCGCCATCGCCCTCAACCTCGATATGCTCACATTCAAGGCCGCTTTGGATGTAATCGCGGACGAGTTCTGGTGTAGGTAAGCTCATGGTTAATTCCGTAATTTATAGCCGCTTTTGAGTAAGCGTAAAGCAATTAAAGCCAAAAGGATAAAGGCGGTACCGACTACGGCCAGGCTATGCCAGGGCGAGACGTCGGATACTGCAAAAAAGCCATAACGAAAGCCATCAATGGTGTAAAAGATGGGGTTCCATTGTGACACCCCCTGCCAGAAAGGGGGCAGGCTGTGGATGGAATAAAAAACCCCGGATAAAAAAGTGGCGGGCATAATCAAAAAGTTTTGAAAGGCAGCCAGTTGGTCGAATTTTTCAGACCAAAGCCCGGCGATCAGCCCCAGGGTGGCCATGATGGCGCAAGAAAGGATGGCAAAGACCAATACCCACCCCCAGGAGGCCACGGGTAGCTTGACAAAAAACAATGAAGTAATGCCAATGCATAGCCCTACCAGCAAGCCGCGAGTCACGGCCGCCAAGACATAAGCCGAGAAGATTTCCCGATGGGAAATGGGCGGCAGCAAGACAAAGACCAGGTTGCCTGTGATGCGACTTTGGATCAGCGATGATGAGGGGTTGGCAAATGAGTTTTGCAGCATGCTCATCATCATTAAGCCCGGAATCAGAAAAGAGGTATAAGGCACGGTGCCATAGACCTGCACCCGGCCTTCAAGGACCTGGGCAAAGATCAACAAATACAGCAGGGCGGTGATCACCGGTGCCGCCACAGTCTGGAAGCCGACCTTGATAAAACGCATCATTTCTTTGTGCAGCAAGGTCGGGAACCCCGAGCGATGTGTGGTTTGGGGCTGCATGATGGGGGGAACACCGGCCCCCTGAGGGGTATCCTGGGGCACGCCCCAGCGTTTATTGCGTTGTGGGCTCATGGTCTGACTCATGCGGATAACCTTTTGGATTGTTCGTCATGCATAATGCGGACAAAAGCGTCTTCGAGATCAGTGCTACCAACATTTTCCAGCAGGGCCTGGGTGGTATCCAGGGCCACGATAGAGCCCGATTTCAGCATGGCAATGCGATTGCATAAGGCCTCGGCCTCTTCAAGGTAATGGGTGGTGAGCAAAATGGTATGCCCTTGTTGGTTCAGACGCGAGATGAATTCCCAGAGGTTGCGGCGCAGGTCTACATCAACCCCGGCGGTTGGCTCGTCAAGAATGATCACAGGCGGCCGATGTACCAGCGCCTGGGCAACCAGCACGCGGCGTTTCATGCCGCCAGAAAGGGCGCGCATATTGGTTTCACTTTTGTCGCTAAGCCCCAAATGATGCAGGATTTCGTCAATCCAGTCATCGTTGTTGCGCAGGCCAAAATAACCGGACTGGATACGCAAGGTTTCACGAACTGTAAAAAAGGGGTCGTATACAATTTCCTGTGGTACCACACCCAGGGCCCGGCGCGAAAGCTGGTATTGCTCGACCACATCGTAGCCACAAACACTGGCACGGCCGGTGCTAGCGTAGGTCAGGCCTGCCAGAATGGAGATCAGGGTGGTTTTGCCCGCCCCGTTGGGGCCTAACAGGCCAAAGAATTCGCCATGCTCGATCTTGAGATCGATGGATTGCAAGGCTTGTAAGCCTCGGTGGTGGTCTGTCTGACCAAAAAAACCCCGTAGGCCTTTGGCCGGGGGGTAAAAAGTTTTGCTGATATTTTCAATAACAATAGCTGTCATAAGTAAGGAACACACCCGGCAGCGCCCAAGGCGCGGGCTGGCGGGTTAGTTGGTGTGCAGGGTTGGAGTGTCGGCGCAATGAAGCAGGCCAGTATCAAGGCCTGCCAGAGACCGGGCGCACCATTAACACACCCCCAGTGCCATGGCCCGGGGGTGTACGCCTTTTACGAAAGGTTTAAGCCTATAGGATTATAAGGCGCAAAAGGTCATTTTAACGACTTTGCTTGTTTAATGCATCGATAAGCCCATCAAAGCCGCGTTCATTAATCATTTGGCCGAATTGATTACGATAGTTTTGAATAAGCCAAATGCCCTCGACATTGATGTCATAAATTTTCCACCCTTCGGGGGTGTTTTCCAGGCGGTAGTCTACCGCCACGTCGGGGTTGCCGCGCTGTTCAATCAGGCTACGCACAACAACGTCGTCAGCGTTGGGGTCCCCACGGAAAGATTTCACTTTAATCTTGGAAAGTTGGTCAGCCTTGTCCAAAGCCCCGCTATAGGTGCGGATTAGGGTATTTTTAAATGCCTCGACCAGCGCATCGCGTTGCTCGGGGCTGGCCTGGCGCCAGTGATGGCCAGCCGCCAAACGGGTGGTTTTTTCAAAATTCACGTAGGGCAGCACATATTCATCGATCAGCGCATCGATGGTGGCGCGATCCCCTTCCTGGGCCTTTTTACTATTTTGTACGGCCTCGAGCGCTTGATCAGCGACAGCCTGGACGAAATCTGGCGGTGAGGCCTTGGGATCAACCTTGGCTTGTGCGCTGCCCACCCAGAACAGGACGCAAAGCAGGGCAAGCATGAATGAGTGCCACAAAACGGTATTGGGCTTGGTGTGCAGGTGCTGATTGCTGTGCATAGAGAAGTCCTTTGCTGTTTTGCGAACGATGACCTTAAAAACAGGCCCATCTATGAGTTAGGCGATCAAGTGGGTAATTAGTTTCCCAGCGGTCAGTCGCATCGTCAAGTCCCGATGACCCCAAAACCCCAAGATCTGATGACTTCAAGGCCCGATGAATCCAGGGTCTGAGGACCCAATGACTGAATCGTTCGACGGTTCCAGTCACTGGGCTACAAGGCGGAAAGATCAGGGTTGTTCCTCCGGATCGTCGTAGTCGGGCAGGTCATCTGGATCATCGTAATCCGGAAGATCGTCGGGATCGTCATAATCGGGCAGGTCTTCAGGATCATCATAATTAGGTAGATCGTCTGTGGCCTCTTGTAGGTAGTCTTCGTATGTAGGTAGCTCAGTATAGCTGTCATCATCAAAAGGCGCTTTTTTGCTGCGCACAAGGGATTCGCGGCGTTGCAAATAGGCATCACGAATAAAGCTATAACGATCGAGGGCGATGCTATCGACCAAGTCCTCGGCATCGATAAGGCCGGCCCGCTTGTTTACCAGATAAGTAGCCAGTATCGAGTTTCTGACGGGCACATTGCTGATTTCCGTGATGGGGCTGGTTTCGCTAAAGGTGATGGCATAACCACCAGCCAGAGCGGTGGTATCCCGCACGGTGCTGGGCCCAATCACGGGCAAGACCAGATAGGGTCCGGCAGGTACCCCCCAGACGCCCAGGGTCGTACCAAAGTCGTTGGGTATGTGCTTGGAGCCGTTCATGGAGGCTACATCAATACAGCCGCCAAGCCCCATGGTCGTGTTAAACAGGACACGGCCCAGGCTGTTGGCAAAATCATGTGGGCGTCCCTGGAAAAAACTGTTGACGGCAGACCACACATCGCCCAGGTTGCTAAAGATGTTGCGAATACAGTTTTGTGCCGGTTCGGGGGTCAGGGCCCGGTACATGTTGGTCACGGGCAAAATCAACGCGTGATCGACGTTGTAGTTGATTTTGTCCATGGTGCGGTTGTAGCTTTCGAAAGGATCATCCGGGTTGGGATGACTCACGGTGGCACAGCCCGCGGTCAAAGTCACAGCGACGGCAGCAAGGGATAGGCGCAGTTTTGTGGCGGAAAGCATATTGTTTTGGCGTGACGAGGGCATGGTAACTGTCGGTCAAAATATAAGAGGCCGGGCGAGCGCACCGTTGGTGCGGGTCAACCGTGATTAATCGCTGTGATCAATCGCCTGCCATATTGTATAGGAATTTACTGATTAATTCCTCGAGCACCACAGCGCTTTGGGTATAGGTAATAGTAGAACCATTATGCAGGTTTTTATCATCCCCCCCGGGGGTGAGGCCAATATATTGTTCGCCCAGCAGCCCTGAAGTTAAAATTGAGGCCGAACTATCAGCTGGGAATTCAAATTTGTCTTCGATTTCCAAAGTGGCAGTAGCGCGAAAGTCTTGGTTATCGAAACCAATGTCGACTACGCGGCCAACCACAACCCCACTGCTTTTGACGGGGGCGCGCACCTTGAGGCCACCAATGTTATCGAAAGAGGCTTTGACCTGATAAGTGGGGGCAAAAGAAAAACTACTAAGGTTCCCAGCGCGCAGCGCCAAAAACGCCAAGGCGACCAGGCCAAGAAAAACAAATATACCTACCCAGAAATCAGTTTTGCTTTGAGACATAATGGGTTCCTGTGGATTAACTAAACATGAGGGCCGTCATGAGGAAATCAAGACCAAGCACCGCTAATGAGCCGCTGACCACGGTACGCGTGGTGGCCCGTGAAACCCCTTCGGGGGTGGCGCGTGCTGTCCAGCCGGTATAAAGGGCAATCAAGGTAACGACCAGGCCAAAAACGATGCTTTTGATGACCCCGTTCAGGATATCGTTGATGACATCAACGCCGTCTTGCATCTGCGACCAAAAAGCGCCGGGGTCAACGCCGATCAGTACCACCCCGACCACCCAGCCGCCAATGACCCCTACCGCTGAAAATACGGTGGCCAAAACAGGCATGGCAATGATGCCGCCCCAGAATCGGGGCACCAGCACCCGGCGCAAGGGGTCGACCGCCATGACTTCCATGGCTGCCAGCTGTTCACCTGCTTTCATTAGCCCAATTTCAGCCGTCAACGAAGTACCGGCCCGGCCGGCAAAGAGCAGGGCAGTGACAACGGGGCCAAGTTCGCGGGTCAGCGAGAGGGCCACCAGCAGGCCCAGAGCTTCTTCGGATCCATAGCGTGTCAGGGTGTAATAACCCTGCAGGCCAAGTACAAAGCCGACGAACAGGCCTGACACGCTAATGATTAGCAAAGAATAATTGCCAATGAAATGAATTTGCTGAAAAACCAGACGGGGGCGCTTGAAGATCACGCCCGAGCGCTTGAGCAGGGCAAAAAACAATCGCGTGAACGCGCCCAAAGTATAGAAACTCTGTATGATGGCGTGCCCAAAGGCAGAGATTTTATTGAACAGAAGATTCATGGGTGCTTTGAGATATGTTCGAGCCAGGCCTCGAAGGCTGGCGTGACGGGATAATTAAAGGCAATGGGCCCATCGGGCAGACCTTGCAGAAACTGTTGTACAAAGTCATCCTCGGCTTGTTCAAGCTGGGCAGGGGTGCCCGCGGTGATCATTTTGCCTTGGCCAACAATATATACATAGTCGGCAATCTTGAAAGATTCGGGCACATCATGAGTAATAATGATCGAGGCACAGTCGAGTTCGTCACTGAGATCGCGAATGAGCTGTGCGGTAATGCCCAGGGAAATGGGGTCTAACCCGGCAAAGGGCTCGTCATAAAATATCAGCTCGGGTTCAAGCACAATGGCACGGGCCAAAGCCACCCGGCGGGCCATGCCGCCCGAGATTTCGCTAATTTGCAGATGGGCCGCAGCACGCAGACCAACCGCATCGAGCTTTTCCAACACCTTGCGGGTGATTTCTGCCTGACTTAGCTGGCTGTGCTCGCGCAGCGGAAAGGCCACATTTTCAAAAACGTTCAGGTCGGTAAACAGGGCCCCCTGTTGAAACAATACCCCCATGCGCTTGCGCAACTGTTCAAGTTCGCGGTGGCTGCATTGGGCCAGGTCCGTATCAAAAACGGTAATTTTTCCTGCCTGCGGCAGGATCTGGCCGGTGGCACCGCGTAGCAGCGTGGTTTTGCCCGAGCCCGAGCCCCCCATCATGGCAATGACCTGGCCACGATAGGCGGTAATATCGATGTGTTCCAGCACGGTAAAATCGCCATAACCCAGGGCGACATCATCGAACCGGATTAAGGGCGTACTATTGGGAACGTGATTTGCTGTGCTTTGGCTCATAGTGATGTACAAAGAGAGTGGGCCGTCTGAATTGAATCCATACCGCCAGCCATTGTACCTTGAAATCTCAATGCTATAGTGCAGGTAATGTAAAGATTTGCTGGTTGGAAAAATACGCTGGCCAGATTCTCTGTTGTTTTAGCATCCTGTAAAGTAGTTTGTCCTAGGTGCCCTAGGTGCGGTACCAAGCAACAGGTGCCAGCCGTTCAACATAATATAGCCCGTAGCCTCTGGCGAACGGTTGCCAAACATTTTTTTGGGTAAGAAAATGGAACCGTTGACCTCTACTTCCTCTGCTTCCTTCACCGCGGCGCAGGTGCTTGAAGGGGACGAGGCAGATATCTTGTTTGCCCGCAGTGATCAGGATTTTTCCCATCTGGACAAAGAGGCGGTGGTTACCGCCCTCAAAGATGTGTTGCCCGCCGAG
>Ga0079226_10001924_pt1 | contig 15961 bp, 23 predicted proteins | sample Poulit2014_FD_76345 | JGI IMG/M metagenome (GOLD analysis project Ga0079226, IMG submission 76345) | Agricultural soil microbial communities from Georgia to study Nitrogen management - Poultry litter 2014 | ecosystem: Environmental > Terrestrial > Soil > Agricultural land | place: USA: Georgia...
GCTAAATATTCGTTCACAGTAACAACATGTACACCTTCACCACTAATAGCATTTAAATAAACAGGCATCGTGGCTGTTAAGGTTTTTCCTTCACCTGTCCTCATCTCGGAAATATTTCCGTCATGTAAGACGATTCCTCCCATTAATTGAACATGAAAGGGATATAACCCTAAAACGCGTTTTGAAGCTTCTCGGACAACCGCGAATGTTTCTGTCAATAGTTCATCTAATGTTTCTCCTTGTTTGTAGCGTGCTTTAAATTCTTCTGTTTTTGCACGTAATTGTTCATCAGTCAAGGCATTCATTTGGTCAGCTAGTTTTTCAATCTTATTTGCCATAAGATCTAACCGTTTTAATTCTTTTTTGTCATTTTCAATCAATTTTTTAAAAAAGTTGGCCATTCTTATTTTCTTCTCCTTTTGCTCCATTGCTTCTATTTCTTAATGGAATATCTTCAATCCATTTTATCACTAGTTCTTAACGATTACCACTGTTTTTAAAAGCTTCTATATCCGAATTACAATTGCCTATCTATCACACAATTTTGAAAAAAGTATATTTTCAAACACTAGCTTCCTATTTTCTTTTTTTAGACAGTCGGACAAGCTTTATTAGTGAACCACTCTGAATTATTCTTTATTAACCTATCACAAACCTTTTTTTCATACAAATTTTCTCATTATTTTTAAGAAAATATTTGATAATCTAGGTAAATTACGATGATTTTTATACGCACATCAATTATGCTTCACAACAAAACAGATCTGACGTTGATTTGTCAGATCTGTTTTGTTTATTTTACTTATTGAGCGATCAGTCGGTCTCGATAAGTCCGTATTTCCCGTCTCGACGACCATAAACAATACTAATCCCATTTGTTTCAGCATCTTCAAAAATGAAGAAATTATGTCCTAGCATATTCATTTGAAGGACAGCCTCTTCACTATCCATCGGTTTTAATGAAAGTCGTTTTGTACGTACGATTTCTAACTCATTTCCATTTTCTTCCGTCCCATTTTCTTCTTTAAAAATGGATTCATGGTCAATATCAGGCATCGCCGTTTCTCGACTCTTGCGATTGATTTTTGTTTTGTATTTGCGAATTTGTCGTTCGAGCTTGTCAACCACAAGATCAACACTTGCATAAAGATCTGGAGATGTTTCTTCAGCCCGTAGTACAAGATAAGGTAGTGGTATAGTTACTTCCACTTTTGCTGTCTTTTCAGTATAAACTTTTAAGTTTACATGAGCTGTTGCTTCAGGAGAATCACTAAAATAACGTTCTAGTTTCCCCACTTTTTTCTCCACATAATTACGAATAGCTTCAGTGACCTCAATATTTTCTCCGCGTACATTGTATCTAAACATATCAATTGCCCCTTTCATCTACCAATTCAAGAGAATCGAATTTATCTTTCCTCTTATATCCATTATATCGAACTTTTGTTGAAATGCAAAAGAAATCGGTAACACGATTCCATTTTTTCGTTTTTTTATTACCTTGCTAATGAAAAGGTACGGATTTGTTTAGGGTTATAAGAAATCAAAGCTTGTGCAGCGTAAAACATCGTTCTTCCTGTCGTATAGACATCATCAACGATCCAGACCTTCTTATCTTTGATTTCACTTGCCCATTTTGTTGCAAAAAATGTTTGAGGTGTTTTTAGACGTTCTATCTTATTTTTTTGCGATTGTGGAATCTCATCCTTATCGTCTATTTTACTTAAAAGTGGAACCGTCTTAATATTGGCCGCAACAAAAATAGCTTCTACTTGATTGAACCCTCTTTGTTCAAATCGTTTTTTTGAAACCGGTATACAACAAATAATATCCTCTTCTTTTCCTTTAAAAAAATTTTTTATTTCTGGCACAAAAGTCGAACGTAAACGATAATCTCCCCTGAATTTATATTGATGGATCCATTCCTTGAAAGCTTCATCATAATCAAAAAGAGCTTGATGGCAAAAATCATACGTAGGATATCTTTCTTTCCATTTTAAACAATCTTCACATGGGTCCTGAAGTCCTGGTTTACAACATGTAGAACAACAAGGCTGTTTAATGACAGTTAGTCTTTGTTGACAATTTTCACATCTTCTTTCTTTGATTAAAAATGGCCAAAGAATTTCTTTAAGTGTTAAATTTCGAATGATTTCTTTTTGACACCAACTACATTGCATCTGTTTGCCACCTCTTTGCCAGTTGATTCATTTCTTTTATTTCGACACAAGCACTTTTAACAGCTGTCGTCATTTGATTATAGAAAAAAATAGCACGTCCATTATGGAATTCTCCCTTGCGATCAACACGTCCTACTATTTGCACCAAGGCTGATTTTGAATATACCGGATGATTAGATCCCATGATTATAACGGATACTCGTTCAAACGTAACGCCACGTTCAAGGATAGTGGTAGTAAACAATACTCTATATTTTTTATCTCTCATGTTTTGAACTTTTTCTTCTCGTCGTTCATCTTGGGAAGAAACACTAGTCATCTCCATCTCAGGAAGAAATAATTTGACTTTATGGTATAAAGTCTGCATATATGAAATACTTGGACAAAAGACCAAGACGTCATTATCAATAAGCAGTTCATTTAGATAGCTTATGAATTTCTTTAACCGACGTCTTTTTGAATAACAATGTTGCCAATTTTCATACCATATCAGCTCGGGAACAATTAATGGTCGTTTATGAAACCGAATTGGTAATTTCTCAATAGAAAAATCATCTTTTATCTCTTCTAGTAGATGATTCGGTGGTGTTGCCGTTAAGTAAATAAATTGTCCGTCTTTTTTTATTGCTTGTGACACAAAAAAATGTAAGAGCAAATCTCCTTCATAAGGAAAAGCATCAATTTCGTCTATCACGACTAAATCAAAAGCATGGTAAAAGTTTGCAAATTGATGAATCGTACAAATTGTTAAATAAGAAAAACGATATTTCTCTTCAGAATCCCCATATAATAGCAAAGCATTTTCTTTTGGAAAAACCGCCTCAAGCCGTGGAAACAATTCACGACACACATCTATTCTAGGGGATGCAATGGCGACTCGCCCACCTGTTGACAAAACAGCCTGTATCACGGGGAAGATCATTTCTGTTTTTCCAGATCCCGTTACTGCCCAAACTAAGCTATTTTTCTTAAGCGTCACATTTTTCACTAGACTTTTAGACACGTGGTTTTGAGCAGAAGTTAGTTGTCCTTTCCAAGTAAAAGCGACTTCTCGTGGCATCTTTTCCTTGATATCTTCAGAGGCTAACCAGTCGAAGCTTGTGATTCGTCCAAATTGAATACAGTTTGGGCAGTAATTAGCGCCGTTTTGAAGTTGATACTGATCCTTTGCATAGCTACTTCCGCAACGCGTACAACGAATTTTTTCATTTCTAGTCATTGCCGGTCTTAACGTGATATTTCCCTTCAAAAGATTTTTTTCTTTTTCATCGACAACCACTTGTCTTCCTATCATTTCTTGCATTTTTTTCACCTCAGATATAAGGTACGCAAAAATATCTTTTATTCCCAAAAAAGGAAGACAAATTTAAGACTTTTCAAGAAAAGGTTAGTGAAATAAGCGCAAAAAAATAGAATCCCTTAAGAAGGAGTTCTATTTTTCGTTTTTATCTGATTGATCTAACGTTCTTTTTATTTTCCTGACAATTTTAAAGCTTGTTCCAAAACTTTTTCGCCATTCATCATGCCGTAATCAGTCATGTTAATAACATCTAAAGCAATTCCTTTAGGTTCTACTCGTTTAGCAAAATCATCTTTCATAAAACGAACTTGAGGTCCTAATAATAAAACATCAACATTTTTATTTGCTAAATTATTATCTGCATCAGAAGCAGAGACTGCGAATATATCAGCATCAATATCTTTTTCTGCTGCCGCTTTTTGCATTTTTGTTACTAATAAACTTGTACTCATTCCTGCAGAACAAACAAGCATAATTGTTGTTTTGGCCATTTTTAAAACTCCCTTTCCTTGTTCCATTAATTAAAATGTACCTTTATTATAAAAGATTATTTTTGTTTGTCAACGTTTTCCAGGAAAGGAATCGTTCACAAATAAATTTTCCTTTACTAAAGGTCTAAAAATAACAAATTCTTTTTTTAAGTCGACACGAATCACTTCATAATTAGCATTTATCCATGCATACGCTCCATTTTCCGGATACAAATAATCATTGACCCACCAATCTTTGGTTTCTCGGGCAGTTTTTGGTAAGCCTTTTGAGGGAAACAATAACTCATCAAATTGAGTAAAGGTTAACGTCACTTGACTACCGCCATTATGGACTAAGTATTGTGTGATCGCATCATATTTTCTTTTTCTTACAGTCATTTTACCCCTCCATGACTCCTTATTTTTGAGTAGCATGCCCTTTAACATTGCAAAAAAACTAGTTGTTTTCTATACTAATTGGTAATAGGAGGTTATTTATCGTGTTTGACAAATCGTACCGAACCATTCGAAAAAATGGACAATCAGAAATAGAAATCAAAAAATCTAAATTTATCTGTTCGATAGCTAGAGTCTCTTCAGAAGACGAAGCAAAAGAATTTTTACAAGTCATCCAAAAAGAGCACTGGAAAGCAAACCATCATTGCTTTGCGACAATACTAGGAAAAAATAGTGAAATTCAACGATTCTCAGATGATGGTGAGCCAACTGGAACTGCAGGAATTCCCATGTTAGAAGTTCTTAAAAAAAATCAGTTGGTCAATGTTGTAGCAGTCGTTACGAGATATTTTGGTGGCACAAAACTAGGAGCTGGTGGTTTAATTCGTGCTTACACTCATAGTGTCTCTCAAGCTATCCAAAAAATTGGAATCATTGAAAAAAAACTCCAGCAAGAAATTTTTGTTAAAATCAACTATGCACAATTAGGAAAACTCCAGCATTTTCTTGAACAAAATAAGTACGTCATCAAAGAAACAACGTTTTTAGCAGATGTTACCTTATGCGTAATCGTCGATAACTTTGAAGACTTTGAAAAAGAACTCATTGAGTTATTAAATGGAAATGTTACTTTAACAAAAGGTGAAAAGGTATTTGTAGAAAAAATCGTCACTTGACTTATCTTTCTAAAAAAAATTCAAATCGGTTTCCCGCATACTGACTGCGCACATACTCAAATGGGGTGCCATCTGTCAAATAAGATATTTGCCGAAGTCGTAACAGAGCATCCCCTTTTTTAAGCTCCAAATATTCAGCAATCCTTTCTGAAGCATTAAGTGCTGTAATGGTTTGGTTGGCGGCACCGATTTTTCGATTTCCTTTTTCTTCTAGTATTTTATATAAAGAAGATGAGACTTCATCTTTACTAAAGCCATCAATCAAATATCCTGGAATACTTGCTATTTCATAACAAATTGGAACATCATCAGCAAATCGAATTCTTTCCATTTTTAAGATTTCATCTTTTTCGGATAGGTGAAGTTTTTCTTGCTCACTTGTACTAGGTTTTGTCATAAAATAAGTGATCGTCTTGCTTGACGGTTTTTTTCCTTGAGCAAGCATGATTTCAGTGAAACTCGTGGTTCCTGCCATTTTTTCTTGAACTTTCTGGCTGGCAACATAAGTCCCTGAACCAATTTTACGCTCTAATATTCCTTCATCAGCCAATGTTTGGATGGCTTGTCGTAATGTCATACGGCTTACTCCAAATTTTTCAGAAAGCTCTCGTTCAGAAGGAAGTCGATCGCCTATTTCCCAATAATGAGATTCTATTTTTTCTTTAATTGTATCATGTATTTGTAAATATACAGGTAACTTATCTGCCATCTTATTCTCCCCTTCTCTCTTATTATAACTGGTATAGACTTCTTTTACAAAACAAAACAAAGAAATATACCAAATTTATGCAACTTATTCCAATTGGTCTAAAAAAATAGACTTCTAACAGACGATCGTATCATCTGCTAGAAATCCATTTTTTAATGGTTTTTCGCTTGCCATTTTATTCGTTGTTTCGTAGGCCGTTTTTCTTTTGTTTGAATACCTTTTGGTGAAATATCAACTCTTACGTCTTTCTTACTCAATTCATAAATCGACTCTGCCCGATCTTTTACTTGTTGTTTCCATTTTTTTATTACGCTCATAAAATTCATTCCTTTCTTAATAAATGGATGTATTTCTTCTATCTTACCACATTTTCTAAAAGGGAATCAAAAAAAGACACCGCTCAAACGATGTCTCTAAATACTGGGGTAGCTGGATTCGAACCAACGCATGAGGGAGTCAAAGTCCCTTGCCTTACCGCTTGGCTATACCCCAATGGTGGAGGAGAGTGGATTCGAACCACTGAACCCGAAGGAACGGATTTACAGTCCGTCGCGTTTAGCCTCTTCGCTACTCCTCCAACTGTCTAAAAAAACCTGACTAGCTTATGATACAAAAATCTTTGTCATTTTGCAAGCCTATTTTGTGTTTTTTTCATCTTTTCGAATAGGAAACGATTACTAAACACAATCTAGAATATTCGCCACCATAGACAGTTAATCTCTTATGATTTTTAGGAATGCCTATTTATACTATTTCACGACAAGTTCATGTATGACAAACTTGTTTTTTTATCATGGATCGTAATAAGCTAGCTCACTTCAGGAATCATTCCATTTTATCTTGCTTATTCCGAATCCTTTTCCTCAAATTCCAGACAGGATTCTCGATAAATTTGGGAGAATTCTTCAATATGTCGATCATGCTTTTTAGATATTTCTAAAATAGCATGTGATAAACCGTTTAAGGCACTAATATCCTCTAATGTGATTCCTTCTGTGCCAACAAAACGATCATCAATAAATAAATACAAACCTAAAATACCTCCTGTTAATTCATAAGTTTCTGTCATTATATCATCCATCGATAGATTTTTATTCATTTCATCTTCTCCTTTTCAAGTCGGTTTGAGTCGGTATATGAATATTATAGCAAACATCCGTTCGAAGTCAAGAGAATTGCGTAGGTTTACGTAGCTTTTTCTAAAAAAATATGAGATACTATAAAAAAGGAGAAAAAAATGAAGACAGATAAAAAAACTATTGGGAAAAGAATTCAATTGATTCGCTTAAAACAAGGGAAAAATACGAGAGAATTTGGTGAGCTTTTTGATCCTCCAGCAAGTGATAGTATCGTTTCAAGATGGGAAGCGGGGAAAAGTTTACCGAATGCTCCTCGGTTGAAAAAAATTGCCGGATACGGGCAAATGAGTATAGAAGAATTACTGTTACCCTCTGTTTCTTACTTAATTGATGACTATGTGGGGCATCTGACTTCTTCTAATAAAGAAGAAACGAGCAAAAAAGCTTTACACCCTTTATTAACAGATGGAATGTTAAAAAAACAACTGAGTCATTACTTAAAGAATCAAGACTATTCGAAGTTAACAACACCTTATGAAATCAAGGGAAAAATCAAGCGGCTCGCAAACGACTATATGAATGAACAGATCGCTTCTGATAACTATCTACCATTTTCAGACCAACATGCGCGTTTATATGCAAAAGATCAATTGCAACAAGCATTACAACGTATTGAGCAATATTTCTTTTCAGCAAATGAATTGCCTTTAGTGAATGAATTACCAGACAAAGAAGAAATGGTTCGCGAGGAACTTTCTCTGGAACTTTACCAAAACATGACGGCAGCCATCAGAGAATGCATTCAAAAAATAGACCTTTAACCTCTTCAAAATAATCAGAAGAGTCTAAAGGTCCATTCATGCATTTGGATAGAATGTATGTCTAGTCTGTTGTCAAATTCCATTGAAGAATAACTTTTTCAACCGCATCATCAAATTTGCGCACGGTTCCCAAATCCTCTTCACCTAAAAAAGCTTGATATTTCTTTTCATCTAATTGAAGAATCTGGCCAATTTTTTTATTGCCAATAGATAATTCGGAAACAGGTATAGAGACACCATTTCTCTGAATTTTATTTTCATCTATACGGATTTGAATATCTTTATTTTTCTTCACTGCATTCACCTCGTAGACCATTTTACCATATTATTTAGTAATTGCTATCATTTCTGCCACGAAGCTTTTAAAAAAACTGCCCATTTTTATATATGATTGGGTTTTGTTATCACGGCATTTACTACTGTGTAACCAGCCTTTTCTAATACATCACCAATCTCTTTTGACTCTTTTGAATCCACCTGTATCTCAATGTAGGTAGCTTCTACCGTCCGATTAACAACTAAGGTGGAGATACTAAAATCATGGTCTGCCAACGTTTGGGCAACACGAGCGAGAATTCCTTTATGATCTTCTTGAATTGAAATAATTACTCGTGTCCCATCAGAATCATAACTTGTAATTTTTAAAAAGGCATCAAAAATATCATTGTTTGTTATAATACCTACTAATTGACTGTTTTCCACCACAGGTAAAACAGCAATATTGTTTTTTCTCATAGACCAAATCGCATCTTCTAAAAGAGCATCCGGTTCAATGGTTTCAACTTCTTTTATCATACAATCTGCAACTGTTGTTTTATTCAATAGATAATTAATTTCATAAACACTCAGACTCGTTGCCTTTGACGGCATTGCTTCTTGTATGACGCCTTCTGTTATTAGCCCAACTAATTGATTCTCTTTTAAAACAGGTAAACGATGAATCGTATGTTTTTTCATTAAATCAACAGCATCAAAAATTCGTATATCTGGTGTAACAGTGATTAATTCTTTTGTCATAAAATCACGAACACTCATGGTTTAACCTCCTAAATAAGCTTTTTTAACAGCTTCACTTGTTAAAAGTTCTTTACCAGTACCTTCTAATACAATTTTTCCGGTCTCTAACACATACCCACGATCGGCAATTGACAAGGCCATTTGTGCATTTTGCTCAATTAATAAGACAGTTGTCCCTTGTTTTTGGATTTCTTCAATAATTGAAAAAATCTCTCGAATAAAAATAGGTGCCAAGCCCATTGAAGGTTCATCTAACAATAATAACTTGGGTTTTGACATTAACGCCCGCCCCATCGCTAGCATTTGCTGTTCACCTCCGGAAAGAGTGGCCGCATCTTGATTTTTTCGATCTTTTAAAATCGGAAATTTTTCAAAAACTTGAGAAAAGCTCTCTTTTAAGTCTTCCTTTCGTAATTAAGCCCCCATTTCTAAATTTTCCATAACTGTCATTCCAGGAAAAACATGACGTCCTTCTGGCACTTGTGAAATTCCTTGTGAGACAATTTTTTGTGGAGGTCGTTTACTAATCGTATGATCTTCAAAAAGAACGGTTCCCTTAGATGGATGAATCAACCCTGAAATAGTTCGTAAAATTGTCGTTTTTCCAGCACCATTCGCTCCAATCAAAGAAACAATTTCTCCTTGATTGACATTAAAAGAAATATCATGTACAGCTTCAATAACTCCATAATGCACCGAAAGATTCTTCACAGTTAGCATGTTAAACATCCCCTCCTAAATAAGCTTTAATTACTTGAGGATTTTGTTTGATGGTTTCAGGATTACCTTGCGCAATGACGCGGCCATATTCCAATACATAGATTCGTTCACATATTTTCATCACTAAACTCATGTCGTGTTCAATCAAGACAATGGTCAAATCAAATTTTTCATGAATCTCATAAATTAATGTGGTTAAATCAGCTGTTTCTTGTGGATTCATTCCAGCTGCAGGTTCATCTAAAAATAAAATTTTGGGTTGAGTTGCTAAGGCTCGAACAATTTCTAAGCGTCGTTGCTGACCATAAGGAAGGTTTTTTGCCAAGGTCTCCGTTTTTTTCTCCAAACCAAACATCTCTAACAAATCAAAGGCTTTTTTTCTAATCGCTTCTTCTTGTTTATAAAATTTTGGTAAACGGAAAATAGTGGTAAGAAAATTTTCCGGGTGTTTTCCGTTCATGGCAATTAAAACATTATCCATAACGGTTAATTCTTTAAATAAACGAATATTTTGAAAGGTTCGAGAGAGTCCTAATTTGGCAATTTTATGGGGACTTACGCCATTTAATCGTGTTTCTTTGTCATTTCCTGAATATAAAATATCGCCCTCACTTGGTGTATACACCCCTGTCAAAAGATTAAATAAGGTGGTTTTTCCCGCCCCATTTGGTCCAATGAGTCCAACTAACTCATTATTATTTAAGGTAATATCTACGTTTGAAACTGCAGACAACCCACCAAAGTTTTTTGTTAAATTACTTACCGTCAGTAGAGGCATTTATTTCTTCCTCCTTTTTCCCAAATTTTGCAAAAATAGCTTTTATTGAAATTTCCTTGGTTCCTAATAATCCACTTGGTTTAAAAATCATGATGATGATAATGGCCAAGGCATAAATAATCATTCGAAGGCTCCCAAAGTCTTGAAGATACATATTCAAAACTCCGAGGACAACGGCTGAAATAACAGCACCTGTTGTACTTCCCATTCCACCAAACACAACAATAATCAAAATATCAATGGATTTCATAAAACCATAATCATTTGGAAAAACAGATTGTTGATATCCAGCAAAAAGACTGCCACCAACACTGGCTAATACAGCACCCAATACAAAAGCAACTACTTTATATTTCGTAGTATTTATTCCCATAGCTTCTGCTGCAATTTCATCTTCTCGAATAGATAAAACTGCTCTTCCTGAAGCACTATGAATAAAATTTGTGACAACTATTAAAGAAAATACGACAAACAAATAAACAATCTGCCAATTACTGAAAAAAGGAATTCCAAAAATTCCGGCTGGGCCATTGGTAACCGAATCCACATTGACAATCAAAATTCGAATAATTTCGGAAATTCCTAAGGTAGCAATAGCTAAGTAATCCCCTTTTAATCTTAATGTCGGAATACCAACCAAAAGAGCTATCGCACCAGCAACAATAATGCCAGCCAAAATACCAACAAAATAACCAAGCCAGGTTGGATTTTCACGAGTAATAATCGCCACAGCATAGGCACCAATGGCCATAAAGCCGGCATGACCTAAAGAAAATTGGCCTGAAAAGCCAATAATCAAATTCAACCCAATGGCTAAAATAATATTGATACCAATATTTACGATAATTGCGTCTGTAAATATTGTAATAATTCCCGCATTATACAGACCAAATAAAACAAAATAAACAAGAACAGCGAGTAATGTCCAGATTAAATTATATTTTAGATTTTTTTTCACCATTCTCACCTACACTTTCTCTTTGATATGTTTCCCTAATATTCCTGCAGGACGTACTAACAAAATAATAATCAAAACACCATAAACCAAGGCATCTTTGTATTGAGATAAGCCCACAGCAGTTGCTAGTGTCTCAATTAGGCCGATCGCAAACCCACCTAAAGCAGCACCTGGAATGACCCCAATTCCTCCTAGTACTGCCGCAACAAAAGATTTTAAGCCCGGCGCAACACCCATCATTGGGTTGATTGAATTGTAATAAAGTCCAATTAACATTCCTCCAGCAGCAGCTAGGGCAGACCCAATGGCAAATGTGAAAGAAATGGTTCGATTCACATTAATTCCCATCAACTGTGCCGCATCACTATCAACGCTCACAGCTCTCATAGCCTTACCCATTCGTGTTTTCTTGATGATTAACTGTAACAAAACAATCAGAATCAAAGAAACAAGTAAAATAAGTAACTGTACATTACTAACAGAGATAAATCCTATCGAGTAAGACTTCCTAGCAATTGACTGTGGAAAAGAGCGTGAATCTGCAGAAAAGAAATAGATCATTAGATTTTGTAATAAATAAGAAACACCTATTGCTGTGATCAGTGCCGAAATTCGCGTTGATTTCCGAAGCGGTCGATAGGCCAAAAATTCAATAACCATCCCAATAACAGCACTTAACACCATAGAAAGAATCATTGCAATAAAAAATCCCCAAGCATTAGGCAACACGTTATAATTATTAAATGTATGTATCAAAAAATAACCAATAAAGCTTCCAATCATATAAATTTCACCATGAGCAAAATTAATCAAATTGATAATGCCATAAACCATGGTATAGCCAAGTGCCATCAGAGCATAGACGCTTCCTAAAGATAATCCATTGATAAATTGTTGGATTATAATTTCCATATTTTTCACATCCAAATTCTTCATTTTTAATAGAATTAGGCTGCGACAACATCTTTTGAACAAGTTGTTTGTCCCAGCCTAAGCCTTGTTTACATGATTATGGGTTGATAGTTTCAGCTGAGTCTTCTTTCCCATCTTCAAAACCGATCACAACAACTGATTTTTTCGGATTGTGATTTTCATCCATTGTAATGCTACCTGTGACCCCTTCAAAATCTTCCAAAGTAGCCAGTCCTTCTGTAATTGAAGCCGAATCAGCAGAATCTTTTGCCTCAATCGCTGCTTTGATCATAAACATTGCATCATAAGACAATGCGTTAAATGTAGATGGTTCTTTTCCATATTTTTCTTTAAAATTATCAATAAATGGTTGAACTGTGTCATTAGCAGGTGCTAAAGAAGAAAAATGTCCTGTATAAAACACATTAGATACATTGATGGCACCAGCCAATTCGATCATTTTTTCGTCACCAAAACCATCAGCACCAAGAATTGGTTCCTCAATCCCCATTTCACGAGCTTGTTTAATAATCAAGCCTGCTTCTTCATAATAACCGGGAACGTACAAAACATCATAATCACTGTTTTTTATTTTTGTCAATTGCGCTTGGAAGTCTTTGTCACCAGTGGTAAAGTTTTCTTTGGTTACAATATCACCATTAAATTCACCTTCAAAAGCTTTTGAAAGACCCTTAGCATAATCACTCGAATTATCTCCTAAAATAGCTGCTTTACTGGCTTGCATTGTATCTGCAGCATATTGGGCTAATATGACTCCTTGAAAACTATCTTGGAAACAGGAACGGAAAACATACTCTTGAACCATATCTCCATTGACAGTGATCTCATCTGCTGTCGCTGACGGAGTAATCATTGGAACCCCCGCTTTGGTTACATTTGGAATAGCTGCTTTAGTAGCTCCCGAAGTTGCTGGGCCAATAATTGCTACAACTTTATCATTCGTAGATAAATTAGCCGCCGACGTAGCTGCTTCATTATTATCTGATTTATTATCCTTTTCAACGGCTTCAACTTGCTTTCCTAAAATGCCACCATCTTCATTGATCTTTTCAATGGCCAAAAGAGCTCCTTCTTTCTCTTGAGAACCATACCCGGCCACAGCTCCTGATAATTCAAGATTCAAGCCAATCTTAATTGTATCGCCTTCAGATTCATTTCCAGCTTTAGCACTGCCTCCTGCTGAATTTCCTCCGCTTGGTGCTGCACTACAAGCTGATAGTAGTGTTAGACTGGCAAATAAAAACATAATTTTTTTCTTCATTTTAACTCCCCCTTAATTCTTATGAATATGATACTAAATATACAAAATATTCTAATAATTGTCAATAAGTTTTCTGAATATTTCTAATCTTTTTTCATTAATTTCTTAATTAAATAAATATGAAGTCCTTTATTATCTAAAAGTTCATAATTTTTCAAATAGTCAGTGTTGGTTTGGTCAAATAAATAATATTGTATAACTGAAGCTACTAAAAAAACAAGTAGCTAGCTACTTGTTTTTTTTACGAAAGGGTCTATTCTTTTTTCCCGAAAAGTAATTTGGTCGTACTTTGTCTGTAGTGTTTTTTCGTAATGAGAAATGCTCTGGAACGTAATCCAAACCACCCTTTGCCCATGGATGACATCGAAAGATTCTCGAAATTCCCATTAAGATCCCTCTCAAGGAACCATGAACAGTAATTGCTTCGATCATATACGAAGAACAGGTAGGGTAGTATCGGCAACTTGGTGGCGTTAAAGGAGAAATAAAGCGCTGATAGCCACGAACCAATTGAATCAGTATTTTTTGCACTTTCTTCACCTATATCCTATTTAACTTTTGATCAGTGCATAAATTCCATAATATGTTGCCATAAAACCGGACTAAAAACATCTTTGGGAGAACCATTTCCAAAGATACCATAACCAACCATTAATCCAACAAAAAATAAAACAATCGCCAATACCATGACAAGCAATATTTTTGCTAAAGAAATAGTGATATAACGGAGATTTTGCATGTTACCACCTCTTATGATTGAGAAACTAATGTTTTTTCACTTTTTTCGTCATCTGAAGAAACTCGTTCTACTTTTGCACCGAGACTTGATAATTTTTCATGGAATTTGTAATAACCTCGATCCAAATACTTCAAGTTTCGAACCCGAGTGATTCCTTTTGCACGCAAACCAAATAAAACCAAAGCTGCAGCAGCTCTCAAATCAGTCGCATAAACAAGTGCACCTTGTATATCTTTATTGCCTTCAATGATTGCAACATTTCCATCTATTTTAATTTTTGCATTCATTCGTTGCATCTCTTCTAAATGCTGGAATCGATTTTCAAAAACAGTTTCAGTTATTATACTTGTTCCATCAGCTATTGCTTGTATGGCAGTCATTTGGGCTTGCATATCGGTTGGAAAACCCGGATGTGGCATCGTTTTAATGTCTGTTGCTTTAATGGCCTCTGGACCAATCACACGAATGCCCTGATCTTCTTCAGTAATTTTAGCTCCCATTTCGATTAGCTTAGAAATCAAAGGACGGTTGTGTTCAGAAATAGCATCTTGAATCAGTACATTTCCTTGTGTCATAGCTGCAGCTACCATGAACGTCCCTGCTTCAATACGGTCTTGGACAATAGAGTGATTCACTGCGTATAAATGAGAAACACCTTCGATTCTCATCGTCTCTGTTCCTGCCCCATGTATTTTAGCTCCCATTTTATTCAAAACATTTGCTAAGTCAACAATCTCAGGTTCTCTAGCTACGTTATCGATAGTTGTGATACCCTCAGCTTTTACTGCAGCCATCATAATATTTTGTGTAGCTCCTACACTTGGAAAATCTAAATAAATACTATTTCCATGCAGTTTATCAGCAATAGCTTCAATATAACCATCTTTTTGGATAATTTTAGCTCCTAAAGCTTGAAAACCTTTTAAATGCAAATCAATTGGTCTTTTCCCAATCGCGCATCCACCAGGCATGGCAACTTTAGCATGTCCATTGCGTGCTAATAATGGACCCATAACAACGATAGAAGCCCTCATTTGACTTACATATTCGTAGGGTGCTTCAACTTTTAACGGACTAGATGCATTGATAGTCATTTTATTTTTTTCTTGATCAAATGTAACCTCTGTATTCAAATGTTTGATTACTTGTTTCATCATAAAAACATCAGATAATATTGGAACATTATATAATGTTGTTACTCCTTCTTCAGCTAACAAGCTTGCAGCTAAAATGGGAAGAACAGCATTTTTTGCTCCCTCTATTTTTACGGTTCCCTTTAGTTTATTTCCACCTTGAACGATGATTTCTTCCATTGTATTCCCTCCAGCATTTCCTTTAAGTGACCCCTCACTCAAACCATTTTATAGTATAACACAAAAAAATTTACTGTCACACTAATTAAGAAATTGATAAAAAATATTTTTACTTAGTTGTATAAGTTCTAAAAAGAACGAACTAGATATATAACCTATCACAATTGATAATAAAATAAAAAAGATTCGAATTTGGGAGGTATGGTAAGCTTTAAAGAAAGTATCTGTTCTTATCGACCCCAATGCTCGAAAAGCAAGACAGATAAAAGCAAAATGACTGATTATACGAAGTAACGCGTCGATACCATAAAATTGCAAAATGAACATCCTCTCCTAATTACCTCAATAGAAATATCATATCACAAAATAAGTCGATAACAAACTATTCTTTCTTTTACAGTTTTTTTAAAGTCTTTGCAATTATTTCGTAAGCGCAAAATGAAACGGTATCTTTAACAGACCTCACTTTCATTCTATACTTACTCTATAGTAAACGAGTTGGAGGAATGATGATGAATAAAAAACAAGATATCGTAGCTATTTCATTGCA
>Ga0079226_10001925_pt1 | contig 15951 bp, 14 predicted proteins | sample Poulit2014_FD_76345 | JGI IMG/M metagenome (GOLD analysis project Ga0079226, IMG submission 76345) | Agricultural soil microbial communities from Georgia to study Nitrogen management - Poultry litter 2014 | ecosystem: Environmental > Terrestrial > Soil > Agricultural land | place: USA: Georgia...
CATAAATAAAAATGAACCCTTCAACCTATTAAGTGGCTTAATAGGTTGAAAGGCTAATTTTAGATAAATATAGTAATATCCGGCATTATTCTTTTAAAACTATTCCAATAAATCTTCTCTCAGCGGTGTGAATGTGTCTAATAAACGTCCCTCTACATGTGCTTCTACACCATGTTCTACATTTGAAGGAATGAAAATAGTCTCTCCCTCTTCAACAATATAATACTTATCATTTAAATTGAATTTAAACTTTCCTTCCAATACATACGTAAGTTGTTCATGCATATGCTTATGTTTTTTTCCAATCGCACCTTTTTCAAATCTCACCTCCATCATCATAATAGAAGTTCCTGGAGGAAAGATTTTCCTTTGTACACCCGGTTCTACATTAATCCATTTATTATCCAACACAAACCACATCCTTCACAGTGCACCTTACTTTAATAACACTAATTCCTTCTTTCCATCTCAATTCGCTCTTGTAAAACTTTCTCAAAGTAATCCTCTTCAACAGGAAGTGTAACCTCATTTTCTGTCCACCCTGATAAATATGCTGCATTTAATATCTGTACACTATTAATTCCTTCTAAACCTGGAGCAATAAGAGGTTCTCGATATAAAATATTATTAGCGAAGTTTTCAAACACTTCTACATGTTGCTCTCCCCAAATATCCTTGAAATACAACTCTTCTTCTTCATATATACTTGCTACATTGTTACTTTGTACAATTTTTGGGATATCTGCTATTTTCGTTTCAAAATTCATCTCCTTTTCAGGTTTATGCAAACTTTTAATGATAATACTCTTATTGTTTTCCACAAGTATCTTCCCTTTATCACCCAAAATTTCTAAACGATCAGTTCCTAACAAATCATGAGTACGTGTAACAAATATTCCTGTTGCTCCATTACCATATTCAAAGATTAATGTCGCATCATCTTCTACAGCAATTTTTCTCTGGTATCCAAATTTTAACTTTGCAAAAAGTTTTTTTGGAACGCCAAACAACCATTGTAATAAATCTATTTGATGTGCTGCTTGATTAATTAGAACTCCTCCACCTTCTCCATACCATGTTGCACGCCACGTATTTTGTTTGTAATAAACATCTGGGCGCCAATGCACCGTATTTAACCAATGTATATTACGAATATTTCCAATACGTTTTTCATCTATTACTTTTTTTAACTCTCTATATAAACGGTTTGTTCGTTGATTATAAATTAGACCATATGCTAAGTTTGAATACTGATCTGAAATATCATTTAATAAACGTACATCTTTTGCTGCAACACCCGCTGGTTTATCTACCAAAATATGGACACTTTTTTTCAACGCAGCTTTAGCAATTTTCGGGTGAGAATAATGTGGAGTACATATAATAACCGCATCAACATTACCACTATCAAACATTTCGTTATAATCTTTATAAAACTCAATGTTCTTAAACTTTTTTGAGAAATATGTTCTTTTTTCTTCGCTCCTACTACATAAAGTGGTTAACTCCATATTTTTCACTTTTCCACTTTGAATGACATCTGCATAAAAACTTCCCTGAGAACCCATCCCAATGATTCCTACTTTTATTTTCATTATATAATCCCACCAACTTTATAAATGGTCTCTAGAACATTAATGTCTAATCTTGTCTAAAATATCTTTATACTCCACCTCATATTTCTCATAAACAGGTTGAACAGCATTTTTCCATGCATCTAAATCATTTATTTCAATAATTTCATTTCCATTCTTTTCAATTTCTTCTAAAGATTCATCTACCAATGCATCCCAAGCTTCTCGTTGAACGTCAATTGATTCAATTGCAGCTTCTTTAAATAATTTTTTATCCTCATCACTCAGATTATTCCATACTTTCTGCGAACCAATCAAAACTTCCGGTACTGACTGATATCCAGGGATTGTTAAATATTCTGCAACTTCATAATGTTTAGCTGTATAAACACTAGGTAAACTGTTTTCTCCACCATCAATAACACCTGTTTGAATAGCGGAATATACTTCATCATATGACATCGGGGTTGCTGATCCCCCTAATGCTTCTACTGTATCAATAGCCATTTCCGATTCCATAACACGTAATTTTTGTCCTTTTATATCTTTTAAATTTTTAATAGGTTTTGCATCACTATAGAAAAATCGGTCTCCATTATCATAAAACGCTAAACCAACCATATTACTATCCTCAAAAGAGGATAAAATTTCTTCTCCAACATCTCCCAACCAAACGTCCCATTTTTCATTAGCATCTTCAAATAAAAATGGTAAATTTAGTGCTCCAATTTTATCGTTAAATTCTGTCAAAGGTACCCCATTTACACGAGCAAAGTCCATCGAACCTAATTGAATCTCTTCTATAATACTTTTCTCATCGCCAAGTTGCCCACCTGGAAAAACATCAATTTTATAACGACCTTCTGTTTTTTCTTCTACTAGTCTAGCAAATTCTTGTGCACCTAAAACTGTTGGATATCCTTCTGGTTGGATATCAGCTAACTTAAAAATAACTGTTTCATTCGATCTATTATCATTCCCTCCATTATTTGCTTCTTTTGTCGAGGCCTTATTACCACATGCTGACAATACTAATAATCCAATTAACATTATAACCTTCAGTACCATACGATTTTTCATGAATGATATACCTCCATTTTATAAATGTTCATATAGTAGTTACTTAAAAAAAACGCTCGGTAAATATAAAGAGACACTTGGTACATACGCAACGATTAAAACCGCTACTATCATTGCAGCATAAAAAGGAATTAATCCTTTACTAGTTTTTTCAATCGGTAATCTCCCTATAGCAGAACCAACAAATAAAACGGTTCCAACTGGTGGAGTAATTAATCCAATTGCTAAACATAAGATTAGTAAAACTCCAAAATGAACTGGATCCATTCCAACTTCCATTGCAACCGGCAATAAAATAGGAGTTGCGATTAAAATTAAAGGAGCCATATCCATTATCATTCCTAATAATAACAATATAATAATAATCATTAAGATAGTTACGGCTGGACTTGGTGATATACCAATAAGTAGTTCTGAAACTAATAATGGCACTTTTAATAATGCTAACATGTGCCCAAATGCTGCCGATGCTCCTACTAAAAACAAGACCATTGATAAAACTTTGAAAGTATTTTTCAAAATAATTCCCATTCTTGTAATTTTAATATCTCGATAAACAAAAAATGTAATAATAAAAGCATACAATGTTCCAATAGCAGCTGATTCTGTTACGGTAAACATACCTGTTAAAATACCACCCATAATAATCACTATTGTAAATAACCCCAATAAGCCATCGAATAATATTTTAGGAATTTCTTTTTTATCAATTGCCTCACCTTTTGGATATTTTCTCTTTACAGCAAGTACATATGTGATAATCATGAGTACAAAACCAAGTAATAATCCGGGTAATAATCCCCCCATAAAAAGTGCCCCTACAGAAACACCACCAGCTGCTGATGAAAAAATAATCATGTTGTGACTTGGAGGTATCATTACACCTTGGGCAGAACTAGATACAGTTACAACAACAGAATAATCTGCATCATACCCTTGTTTTTTCATCATTGGAATCATAACTGAACCAATTGATGATGTATCTGCAAGTGCAGATCCTGAAATTCCGCCAAAAAAAGTACTAGCCAAAACATTTACCATTGCTAAACCCCCGCGGATCTTTCCAATAATGACATTAGCAAAGTTAATTAGTCTTCGAGAAATTCCTCCCTCATTCATTATCTCACCAGCTAAAATGAAAAATGGTATCGCTAATAATGAAAATGAATTAAGTCCACCAACAATCTTTTGAATTAACGAGGCTAGATGTACATCCATGTACAAACCTGTCAGTAAGGATGAAACAATTAATGTTAATGCAATTGGGAACCTTAATATTAACAACAACACAAAACTTCCTATTAAAATATATATTTCCATATCATTCATCCCCTTCCTGTTCATCATGATAGTCTTGATGGAGCCCTTTCACGAATAACAGTTCAATACCATATAAAAGGATATACATCCCTGTTATAGGGATTACAATATATAGTACACTTGAAGGCAGCCTTAATCCTGGTAAGGTTGAATCCATCATCAATACTGTAAAATTAATCCCATAATAAATCATTAAAATACCAAAAATAATAATAGTAACTTTTGCTAATATATCAAATATTGTTTGTATGAACTCAGGTAACATTTCCGCTAATAATCCAACACCTATATGTAATTTATGTTTAAAACCATAAGCAATACCAAAGAATGCTACCCAGACAAACAGAACTCTGGACAACTCTTCTGACCAGGCTGGAGTATAACTTAATAATTGCCTTGAAAACACTTGATAAAGTATGATGAGTGTCATACTAGCTAGCATCGTGAGCGCTATAATTAGTAATATCCTATCAAGTACATTCATTACCTTTTTAATTGCACCCATTACACTTCCCTCTCCTTCTGTTAAGAATATAAAAGAAGCTACGACAAAAGTATATATGGCACACGAAAATGTATCACCTTCAGAATATTTTATATTTGTCGTAGCTCCAGCTTCTAGTTTTCTTCTAAAATTTTATCTAAAAGATCTTTATACACTTCCCCATGCTTTTCATAAACTGATTGTACCGCTTCCCTTAATGGTTCAATATCGTCTATTTCAACGATTTCATTACCATTTGCTTCAATTTCTTCTTGGGATTCAATTACAAGTTCATCCCATGCCTCTCTTTGCGTATCAATCGATTCCATTGCTGCATCTTTGAAATGTTGTTTATCTTCATCACTCAAACTATCCCATAATTCTTTTGATCCTACTAACACTTCAGGTACCGATTGATAACCAGGCAATGTTGCATAATTAGCTACCTCATAATGTCCCGAGGTATAGAAACTAGGGAAGTTATTTTCCGCGCCATCAATTACACCAGTTTGAATTGCTGAATAGACCTCATCATACGCCATTGGTGTTGCAGAAGCACCAAGCGCTTCAACAATATCAATTGCTAATTCTGATTCTTGAACTCTGATTTTTTGCCCCTTAATTTCATCTAAACCTTTAATTGCCTTTTTATTACTATAGAAGAAACGTTCACCATTATCATAAAATGCCAATCCAATCATATTATTATCTAAAAAGGATTCTAAAATTTCTTCTCCTACTTCACCTGTCCATACATCCCACTTCTCTTCTTGTGTTTCAAATAAAAATGGTAAATTAAGAACTCCAATTTTGTCGTTAAATTCTGTTAACGGAACACCATTGACTCTAGCCAAATCCATTGATCCTAGTTGAAGCTCCTCAATAATACTTTTTTCGTCTCCTAATTGTCCTCCTGCATATACATCAATTTTATAACGTCCATCTGTTTTTTCTTCGACTAATTTAGCAAATTCCTCTGCTCCTACAACTGTTGGAAAACCATCCGGTTGAATATCCGCTAATTTTAATGTTATTGAATCCCTTGAAGAACCTTCTTTATTATTTGAATTTCCATTCCCTCCAGAGCTGTTACTTCCACAAGCCACTAATACCAACACTATCAACAATATAAAGCTAAAACATAGTTTTTTCATATGTTTCCCCCCATTTTTAATAGCAAATATAAATCATTCCACAACATGATGTAAGCGCTTCAAATACTCCTTACATAAATAACATTCACATTAAAGCATGACATATATGTATACTTTATAGAATGTTATTTTTTATCATATTACAAAAGTCGATTCAATATTCTTCAATATTGTAACAACACTCCATCCCGCAATTGCTGAGGTCTTTGAATATACATCTAATTCAATCCAAATTTCATCATCTAATTGAACTTCTACTTTATATTCATCTCCTTCAAAATTTGGTGTTGCTATAACTCTCATTTCCGTTTCATCAATTCCTGCGCTAGCCAATGCAGTGGCTATGGATAAATTCAATCCATTCGGCATAAAATCCATAATTTCTCTTGTTGTTCCCAAAAAAACTTCTTTTGGTTCTGTAATATGCTGTAACCTTGGATCATAATCTCTTGTCTTCTTTAAGGCGCGTGGCATTTTTTTAGAGGTCATTCTAGCTTTTATTTTACCCATCAATCCTGCCGTTTGTAAGACATCAAAACCACCTACAGCACCACTAGCAAGATAAATTTTCTTATTGTTTTCTTTTCCAATACGTTCAATCTTGTTATAAAATACTTCATCCGCAAGAGCGCCAATCGATAGAACGATTAAATGTGATTGAGCATTAAGTATCTCTTCTGCATACTGTTTTAATCCATCTGGGGTGGATGCCTCAATAGTGTAGTTTGGTTTCAAAGCCATTAATTCATCAATTTCATTACACGGCTCACAATCATATGTTGCGGCAAAATCTTTCACTTTTTCTTCTGTTCTACCAAGAACTCCAACAAGTTCGAATTCATTCAATGGGCCTTCTGTAATCGCTTTTGCAATAATATCACTTAAAAAACCATAGCCTATTAATGCAACTTTGTATTTCTTCATTAAATTAATCCCTCTCCTCTCTTTTATTAAATGTAGGTAACATAAAGTCAAAATCACATCCCTCATCTGCTTGTAAAACGTGATTACGATACAACCATGAATATCCACGATCTTTATATTCATTTCGCTCAAATGTGGCTAATCTTTCCCTAAGTTCATCATCTGAAATTAGTAACGACAACTCTCTTTCTTCTACATTTAATTCAATCCAATCTCCATCTTGTATAATACCTATCGGCCCTCCCACTGCCGCTTCAGGAGCTACATGTAAGACAACTGCACCAAATGCTGTACCGCTCATTCTACAATCAGATAGTCGTAACATATCCCTTACACCTTGTTTTAAAAGCTTCTGTGGTATGGGAATCATCCCTGCTTCTGGCATACCGGGAGCACCTATTGGACCAGCATTTTTTAAGACAAGTACATTATCTTCTGAAACTTGTAAATTTGGATCATTCACTCTTTCTTCCATATCTTCAATGGACTCAAATACAATTGCTTGCCCTTTATGTTTTAATAGCTTCTGGTTAATAACTGCTTTCGGTTTAATAATAGAACCATTTGGAGATAGGTTACCTTTTAAAACCGCTATTCCACCATCAGCATATACCGGATCGTCAACTGATTTTATAATATCTCGATACACTTCATCTATTTCAACATGTAATAGATTCTCTTCATGAGTTTTTCCAGTAACAGTTATTTGATTTGTATGAAGTTGATTCTGTAATTCTTTCAAAACGACCGGAATACCACCAGCACGATATAAATCTTCCATTTGGTAATTTCCCGCAGGTCTCATATTCGCAATTAATGGAGTTTCTTTACTTATTTCATCGAACAACTGTAAATCAAGATGAATATCTAATCTTTTGGCAATAGCGATTAGATGAATTACAGCATTTGTTGAACCACCAATTGCCATTAATACTTTTATTGCATTCTCAAAGTTCTCTTTTGTCATAATATCGGAGGGTTTTATATCCTGTTCCACTAGTCGTACAATTTGTTTTCCTGTCTCTCTTGCTAAATGCATTCTCTTATTTTCAGTTGCCGGAATTGTTGCTCCACCAGGCATCATCATACCTAACGCTTCAGAACATGAAGCAATAGTGCTTGCTGAGCCCATTACCATACAATGCCCAGCCGTTGGAGCTAATTCTTCATTAATTTCGTTCACCTCTTCTTCGGTAATCGTTCCGGCTTTAAATTCTTGCCAAAAGAATCTACAATCGGAACATGCTCCTAACGTTCGCCCCTTATATTCACCATTATTCATCGGTCCACCAGTAAATAAAATAGAAGGTTTATTCGCACTTGCTGCCCCCATCAATAATGCTGGTGTCATTTTGTCACAACCGCCGATTAAAACCACGCCATCAATCGGTTGAGCTTTAATCATCTCTTCAGCATCCATCGCTACTAAATTCCTATATAGCATTGTAGTTGGACTAATAAACATTTCTCCTAAGGAAATAATAGGGAATTCTAAAGGAGTTCCCCCAGCCATAATAACGCCTTGTTTTAATACTTCTATCATTGGTTTAACATGACTATGACAACGGTTTACTTCACTAAATGTATTAGCTATACCGATCACAGGCTTTTTATAATCTGATTCATCATGACCTAGATGACGTCTAAATGCCATTTTAATAAATTCACTAAATCCTGCATCTCCATATGCCGTACCACTCTTCTTACTCAACGTTTTCACCATCCTCTTATTATCGGGGGCTTTTACCATACTTATTTCAAATTTTTAACTGCATTGATATATATTTATAATCCAAGTAATCTTCAATGCCATGTCTTCCGCCTTCTCTTCCAACTCCAGATTCCTTGACACCGCCAAATGGTGCTTGTGCTACAGTCGGAAGTGGATCATTTACACCAATTATTCCATAGTCTAAATTCTCCATAACTCGATATACTCGATTTATATCATTACTAAAAATATACGATGCTAATCCATACACTGTATTATTTGCCTTTTGTATTACTTCTTCTTCTGTATCAAACGCAAAAACTGGCACAACCGGTCCAAATGTTTCTTCAAAAGAAATTTTCATTGAATGATTTGCATTAACAATTAATGTAGGTTCAAAAAAGCTCCCATTATTAAAATCATCATTATCTAATCGCTCACCACCAATTAAAACTTTACCTCCTTTTTCCTGTGCATCTTTTACATGAGTCTCAGCTTTATCAACCGCTTCTTGATCAATTAAAGGCCCAATAGTTACTCCTTCATTTAAACCGTTTCCAATTGTAAGTTTACTCATTTTATCCTTTAAAATGTCAGAGAAATCATTAACAACACTTTTTTGTACATAAATTCTATTTGTACAAACACACGTTTGACCAGCATTTCTAAATTTACTTGCAATCGCCGCTTCTGCCGCTTGCTCTAAATCTGCATCCTCAAATACAATGAAAGGCGCATGTCCTCCAAGCTCCATTGAGATTTTTTTCATCGTATCTGCAGATTGTTTCATTAAATGTTTCCCAACTTCTGTTGAACCAGTAAATGTTATTTTTCTAACAACAGGGGAGTCCATTAACACTCCCACAACTTTACTCGCAGATCCATGCAGTAAATTTACAACACCTTTTGGCAAACCCGCTTCGTGAAACGCCTTAAAAACTTCAATTGCTGTTAAAGGCGTTGCAGATGCTGGCTTTAAAACAACTGTACAACCTGCTGCTAAAGCAGGAGCAATTTTTCTTGTAATCATTGCAATTGGAAAATTCCAAGGTGTAATTGCCCCAACTACACCAACTGGCTGCCTTATAACCATTAATCTTTTATCTGATGCGGAAGCGGGAATTGTTTCTCCATAGATTCTTTTTCCTTCCTCTGCATACCACTCCAAATAATCTGTTGCTAACAATATTTCTCCTTTTGCCTCGTACAAAGGTTTACCCATCTCTTTTGTTATAACTTCAGCAATTTCATCTATTCTTGATTTAATAATTTCAGATGTTCTAATTAAATATTGAGAACGCTCTTTAGCAGTTTTTTTTGCCCAATGTTCCATTGCTTCTTCGGCAGAGTCAATTGCTAATTGAGCCTCTTCCGTACCACTTGTAAATACTTCATCAATTTTCTCTCCAGTAGCCGGATTACTAACTATTAAAGTCCCCTCTGTTTCCAACCATTCACCATTAATATATAACATACGAACATCTCACCTCTTATTTGTTATATTGATCTATTTTAATTCGCCTTTAACTCTAAGATCTTCCTCTACTTTGGCCGATAAAATTTTTGGATTAGTCGCTATTTCAATAATTGCAGGTTTATTCGATTGAATAGCTCGCTCTAATGCTGCAGGAAATTCTTCATTTCGTTCGATTCTTTCTCCATAGCCGCCGAATATATTTGCAAATTCACCATAGTTAGGATTCGATAAATTAGTAGCAATAACACGATCAGGAAATCTTCTTTCCTGGTGTGCTCTAATTGTTCCATACATATTATTGTTTGCAATAATATGTACAAAAGGGAGATTATATCTAACAGCTGTTTCAAATTCTTGTACTGTCATCATAAATCCACCATCACCTGATAATGAAACTACTGTTTTTTCAGGATAAGCTATTTTTGCTCCAATAGCGGAAGGTAAACCATAACCCATCGCTCCAGACGTAGGACCTAAATAAATATTTTTATCATTAAACCTATAGTACCTAGATATCCACGAGAAGAAGTTCCCTGCATCACTAGTAATAATTGCATCTTCAGGCAATGTTTTTATTAATGTGTTTACAACACTTTTTAAATCTGCAAAATTTTCTTGATTGGTTAAAATAGGTGTTGAAAATTGTTTATAAAGATTGTTAATATTACGTAAATTTTCTTTTCTTTCTTCACTTACATTTTCATTTACAATATTCAATAAATCTTTTAAAAATTCATTTACATCAGCAACAATAGGTAATGTCGCGTTGTATACTTTCCCTAATGTATCTGGTGAAATATCTACATGGATTAGTTTTCCTGTTTCATTTAATAAAGTGTAATCATTTGTAGTCATTTGTGAAAATTTTGTACCTAGGGCAATAACTAAATCACTTTCCTTTATATATGATGCCAAACCATCCATAGCCCCCAAGCCTAGCGTACCTGCATAATGCTCGTGAGTATTTGGAAAAGCATGAAATCTTCTAAATGCGGTTGCAACTGGAATATGTAATCTTTCAGAAAGTTCAATTAAATTATCTGTTGCTTTGGATAATATAACTCCACCTCCTGCAATAATGATTGGTTTCTTCGCTTTATTGATTTCTTCAGCGGCTTGGACTATTAATTCATTTTCAGTCCTAGGCCTATTTACACGAATCGGTTTATATATTTCATGTCTAATATCTTCTACAATATCATCTTGCATATCTTCCGGTAATGATACAACAACTGGACCCGGACGTCCTGAACGCGCAACATGAAAAGCACGATGTAGAATTTCTGGTATTCTGTTAGCGTCATCAATTTCTACTGCCCATTTACATAAATGCTTAAAATATGAAGCAAAATCTACTTCTTGGAAAGCTTCCCTTTCTTTAAATGTACGTTCAACTTGGCCTAATAATGCCACAATTGGCGTAGAATCCTGTTGTGCGGTATGCAATCCTGCTGATAAATTTGTCGCACCAGGACCTCGTGTTGCCATACAAACTCCAACATCATTAGTCGCTTTAGCATAAGCTTCTGCCATAAAAGAAACGCCGCCCTCTTGCCGACCTGAAATAAACTCCATCGTTGGTTCCTCATAAATTGCGTCCAATACATTTAAGAAACTTTCACCCGGAACGCCAAAAATCTTCGTTACACCCTCAGCCCTCATTACTTCAACAATACTTTTTCCACCATGTCTCGTCATTTATCTACACCTCTATTTTATATTTTTAACGAATCGTTCTATTCTTTTTATTGCTTCTTTTAATTGTGCTTCCGATGCTGCATAAGATATTCTCACATATCCTTCACCAACATCAGAAAACACAGAACCCGGTACCGTTGCTACCCCTTCTTCCTCCAACAATCTTGTAGCAAAATCTTTTGAACTTAAACCCAATTTGCTGATATTAGGAAATGCATAAAAGGCTCCTTCTGGATTAGCTAATGTAATTCCATCGATTGAACGAAGACCTTCGTAAACTATGTTTTTCCTTATTTTATAAGCCTCTCGCATCTTACGAACTTCTTCTTCACTTAATTCATGCTGTTCATATACTGCTACCGCACCGTATTGTGTAAATGTTGGTACACATGTCACTACATATTGGTGAACTTTTAGCATACTTGTAATCAATGATTCATTTGCAACAATATATCCTAAACGCCAGCCAGTCATTGAGTATGCCTTAGAAAATCCATTGATAGTAATAGTCCGGTCTTCCATCCCACTGATAGACCCTATAGAAAAATGGCCTTCTGATGAATAAATAATTTTTTCATAAATTTCATCTGAAATAACAATTAAATCTTCTTCTATTGCTATTTTAGCAATTTCTTCTAATGTTTCTTTCGGATAGACAGCACCTGTCGGATTACTCGGACTATTTAATAAAACAACCTTCGTATCTGGTGTTATAACAGCACGAATATCATCTGGATTCACAATCCAATTATTACTTTCATAAGTTTTCACACTAACAGGTTTAGCATTTACTAGATGTGCTAGATTTTCATAAGATGTAAAGGATGGTTCAATAATAATTATTTCATCTCCTGGATTTAATGTTGCAAAAAAGGCAATTGCTAGTCCTTCTGCTGCACCTTGCGTCATAATTATATTTTTATCAGCATTAACAGTTAAATTATTTTCATTTAACAACTTGTTTGCAATTAACTTTCTCAAATTAGGTAACCCTCTATTCGGAGCGTAATGTACCTTCCCATCTGTAAGAGCCTTTTGCGCCGCTTCCACAATGTGATTTGGTGTATTAAAATCAGGCTCTCCTATTTCGAGATGAATTACATCCATACCATTCTCCTCAAGCGCTTTAGCTTTTTCGGAAACTATTCTTATTTGTCCTAAAACAACTTGACTTAACCTTTCAATTGAGCTTCCCACTTCTTATTCCTCCCTTTTATTAAAATATTCAGATTTTTCTTGTAATTATTATTGTAAGACAAATAAATTATAAGTCAATATGATTTTATCAAATAATTAAATTTTCGATTATTATCGAAACAAAAAGGTTAGTTACATTTATCTTGTTTTATTGATAAATATTACTAACCAATTTGAGTGGAAAATCAATGTCTTCCTTTAATTAAACAGAAATCAGAATTGATGTTTTACATCTTTATAACATCTTAACTTTCTTAATCAAATATTAATGGTCTTGCTACTTTTACATATGTACCACCATCAACACGCAATGAATGACCACTAACATATGCTGCCTCATCTGAAGCTAAAAATAACGCTGCATTCGCAATATCTTCCGCTGTTCCTAATCTTCCTAATGGTTGATAATCCAATGTTTCTTTTAATGCCTTTTCTGGATCTGGCAGTGCATCAAGTGTCACATAAAACATTGGCGTATCAACACTACTAGGTAATACTGCATTCACCCTAATATTATCTTTTCCACAATCTAATGCCATTTGTCTTGTCAACGCAGTAAGAGCCCCTTTTGAACTTGCATATGCCGCAAAGCGAGTAATTGTTTTATCTGCATGCCAAGAGGCAATATTTACAATTGCACCCCCACCACGTTTTCTCATTTCTGGAACAGCATATTTAGAACAAAGAAATGGCCCATCGATATTCACTCCGTAAACGTGTCTCCACTCCTCAAACGAAGTTTCTTCAGCTGATTTACGAATATTTGCCGCAGCGTTATTAACTAAAATATCTATACCACCAAATCTTTCTATTGTTTGATTAATTAAATTTACCACAGCTTCCTCACTTGAAACATTTGTCTGTACAAAAATAGCTTCAATGTTTTTCTCTTTTAATTTTTTTATTGCATCTTGTCCTGATTCTTTATTAATGTCAGCGATTACAATTTTTGCCCCTTGTTCTCCAAATGTATGTCCAATTTGTTCACCAATACCTTGACTCCCACCTGTTATAATTGTTACCTTATCCTTTAAACGCATATATATTCCCTCTTTCATTTATAATAAATTATCTTAAACTTGTAGATTTCCTTCCTTCATAATAAGCCTTCCATCAATTTCAATCGTTACTGTCCGAATTAATAAATCTAAATGTAATGGCGAATCTACATGTCCACCAAAATTTAAATTTTTACCAATACCAATATGAATATTTCCATATGATCCTTCATCAGGAGCCATTCTGCCACAAATAACATTCTTTCTATTTAAACCTAAGCCTAATTCTGCAACATTATAAACAGTAGGATCATTATATCCAGCTAAAATTCCCTCTAAAATATTCGCTTCTTTTCCGCCAGTTATTTCAGTTATATTTCCATCTTCTACTTTACAAATAACAGGTTCTTTTAATACGTTAATCAGTGGATGTGGAATACTCCCATCAAATACTAAAATCCCATTTGCTGTACCTTCTACTGGACCTAAAGCAACTTCCGCATTTGGTGGAAATGATGCAGACCCTGGTTTTCTGGATGTACCATAATCAAACACTGGTGATCGACCTCTCACACTGCATGTCATATCTGTACCACCAACAGATGTTAAGCGGAATGTTTCTCCTTGAAAATGTTCGGCAACTCGATTAATTTCCGCTTCAATCTCATCAAAATTTGCAGTAAGTCCACCTTTCTCGAACATAGAAAATTCATAATCTTGCATTCCTACCCATCTCATACGTCCTAATTTGCTAGATTCTATTCTAGCTTTCGTATGAAACATTGACATTGTAGTAGCACCAAATGCAACATCACAATTTTGCATTGCTTTACTAACTGCTTCAGGTGGTTCTTCTCCATGATTTGTTCTCTGCTTCATGCAAATCATCGTTGTTTCAAAAAATCGACTTGCATGTTTGTATACAAATTCTCCAATATCTTTCGTATTATCATCGGTAATTACCAATACTTTTTCATTTTCTTTTAAATGTGTGATACTTGTAAGAAGCTGTTTCATCCCGAATGGCATATCTTCTGCTTCATGGATCTTTTTTTCAACACTCATTATTAAACTCCTCCCATTAATATAATTCTAATTAAACACAGAAAGAAATCGCAAAAAAATTAACATCCACCAAATATTATGGTATTATTGTAATACAAATAAACAATCCAGTCAATAAAGTTTTCAGATAATATTGATTATTTTGTTTTTAAAATTATAATTGTACTTTTTGTACACCCATTACAAACTTTTTTCGAAGGAGCGAGAAATATGGATGAATTTAAAATGGAAACAATCAATCGAGTTACTTTGTCACAACAAGTATTAGATAAGATTATTTACTTAATCGTTGAGGGACAATTACAACCTGGTGATAAATTACCTTCAGAAATTGATTTAATCAATCAATTTGATGTAAGTAGACCAGTTTTAAGAGAAGCATTTAGTTCATTAGAGTCTTTAGGAATTATTAATCGAAGACCGCGTGGGGGCACTTTTATTAATGATAAGGTGGATAGTGCTCCTTTTAAAGCAATGTTAGCTATTTCTATAAATAATATTCCAGCTATTATTGAAGCAAGAATGACACTTGAATTAGGATTAATTACATTGGCTGCTGAAAAAATTACAGATAAGGAACTAGATGAATTAAGAGAAACAATTAATCGAATAAAATATTCTGAGGATAACAATTACGGTATGTATGATAAAAAGTTCCACCGTATTATTGCATATAGTGCTGACAATCAGATAGTTGAAGGAATGATTGATCCCTTGTTATATGCACATGATAAAACCGATCGCTTAATAAAATATAGAGAACAAGAGAAGACCGTTAGACATCATGAAGCTATCTATGAAGCACTAAAAAAGAGGGATCCAATAGAAGCTTTCCATCAATTATATAAACATTTAAGTTATGTTAGAGAAAAAATTCTACATGATGAAAAAAATAGAAATTGATTCATATAAATCGTACTGTTAAGAGCTTATATTTATAAAACCCCTTCAATATTAATTCATACATTGCAATTGTTTTTTCACGGATTAAACACTCCTTTATTCAAATTAGTATAACAAAAGTGAGTGTCTATCTGAGACTTAGATTTACATCAGATATCTCAGATATACACTTACTTAAATTTTAACATTATAACATAACTTTCATAATTACCTCTATAAGTTATAAATAGAAATTAATATATGATTATTATATGGAATCTAATGGATACATAGGTCTTCTTAAGTATTTAAAATCTAATTTCTCTAATATTTGATAAGTTGCTCCGGGAGATAATGCCATAATTTCTAATTCTGCTATCTCACTTA
>Ga0079226_10001926_pt1 | contig 15951 bp, 15 predicted proteins | sample Poulit2014_FD_76345 | JGI IMG/M metagenome (GOLD analysis project Ga0079226, IMG submission 76345) | Agricultural soil microbial communities from Georgia to study Nitrogen management - Poultry litter 2014 | ecosystem: Environmental > Terrestrial > Soil > Agricultural land | place: USA: Georgia...
AAGCAATCGTCTAATGTGAAAGTCAATTATTTAAGATAAACCAGGTTTAAATTCTTGGTAATTTCATTCATTTAAAAACTTGAAATTCTACAGACCAACACTATTTGACAAAGAGCCAATAAATTATGTTTTAGATCTACTTTTCAAAAAAATGTAACGGATTTCTACATTAAGTGTATAATTGTGTTATAATAAGTAAAAGGGAGGGATTTATATGAGTTTTTTAGAATACCTTTCAGAAAGATATGAGTATGAGGAGCCTATTTTTCTTAGCGAACTTTATAAAGATTTAGACCTGAATCAAAATACAATTAGACAAAAGTTAAAGAGATTGGTTGATTCTGGAGAAATAAACAGATACAAATATAAAGATGGAATTTACTTCATTCCAAACCCTAATTCTGTGTTGAAGAACAGTACCTTAAATTTTAATAAAGTGATTTCTAAATCCTATATATTTGAGCAAGGTGAACGAATTGGTTATATTACAGGGTTGTCTTTAGCTAATCAACTGCAATTAACTACCCAAGTTCCGGTAAATATAGAACTTGTAACTAATAAAGAGACACAAAGGAAGAGAGAAGTAGATTATAAAATAAGAAAAATTACATTAAGAAAGCCAAGAGTTAAACAGGTGAATAATAAAAATTATAAAATATTCCAAGTTCTTGATTTATTAAATGATTTCGAAGAGATAAGTGTTGATCCTATCGAAGTAGCTATAGACAAAATTTATAATTATATAAAGGATGTAAAAATAAGTAAGGAGGATTTCAAGCAATATTTAGGCGCTTATCCTTTGAAAACGCAAATTAGGGCATTGGAGAATGATATTTATAATGAAATTACATTTAGATAAAGAAGTTTTTATAGAAATTATCGAAGCTGCTTCGGATCATATGAGCATTCCAATGGAATTTATTGAAAAGGATTATTATGTGTCTTTACTGCTATGGAGAATAGCAGATAAGTTTCCGAATATCATCTTTAAAGGCGGAACATCTCTTTCTAAGTGCCATAAATTGATAAAACGTTTTTCTGAGGACATAGATATCACCGTCAATTCATCAATTGTCAACAATAGAGTTAGAATGAATTTAAAAGATTCGATTGTAAATGCCATTAATAAGAGTGAATTACGATTAATAAATCCAGAAGATATTAAATCAAGGACAAACTACAATGAATACAATATAAGTTATCCAACCATAATAGGGTCATCAGGTAATTTACGCGATTATTTATTAGTTGAAACATATCTCTCAACCAAGTCTTACCCCACGGAAGACAAGCCAGTATCGAACTTTATTTCGGATTTTTTAAAAGAAACGGGGTATGAAGAGTTAATTAGCAAATATAATTTGCAAGGCTTTAAAATAAAAGTGCAAGCAGTTATAAGAACTTTGATAGACAAAATATTTGCCGTTTGCGATTATTTCGAGAAAGATCAACTTAAACAAAATTCAAGACACTTATATGATATACATCAGATATGGTCGAATAATACATTCGACAAAACCTACTTTAAAGAATTGTTTGAAAAAGTTGCTGCAGACAGATCATCTAATTTAAAGCACAACATATCTTTTGAAAAAAACTACGGTATTGCTCACACAATGAATAAAATTATTTCAGATAAAGTTTATGAAGAAGATTATAAGAACATAACCGAAAACTTGCTTTTCCGCAATCACTTGTGTTCTTATGATGAATCGATTAATAGTTTGAAAGAGTTAATGAATAAGGGTCTTATTCCGAATAAAGTTGGACAAACTTTTTCAAAATGAAATTAGTAATCTATTTATAAGAGGATCGAAATAAAGATAAGCAATATAGAGGCAGATGTTATTTTCTTAATGAGGTTTATGTATAAATCGTGTAAGTGTATGTGCATATTAAAATGTTAACACCATTTTTTAGAATGTCTATTGCAGGACGGTTCTATAGGATGGTTTTTTTATTTTGCTTTTCCTATTAAACTATATTTTATAACGAAGAATCTATTTGTCATGATATAGTAGTACATATAGAGTCAGCTTGTGGCGAAGTGCAGTTGCATTTGTTGTGTAGGAGGATGATGACATGAGTATTTTTATTTTCGAAGATGATATTATGCAGGCCCAACATTTTAAAGAAACAGTTGAAAAGATATGTGAGGAAAATCACATAAAATATGATTTTATTGAAGTGACGAGTAGGGCGAATAATATTATTGAAAAGATTCCTCATACAACATTTACACCAATTTATTTTTTAGATATTGAAATTAAGGCTAAGGAACGTAAAGGATTAGAGGTAGCTCAATTAATTCGTGAATACGATCAAACAGGGATCATTGTATTTGTAACGACACATTCTGAATTTGCTCCTATTTCTTATGAATATATGGTTTCGGCTTTCACTTTTATCGACAAGGCTTTACCGCGTGAAAAGCGTTATCAATTATTTGAGAAGTGTCTACTTCATTATCGACAGCGTAATATGATGGATGAGCCTGCAGATGACCTACTAATAAAAAATAATCATACAACGATTAGGGTGCCATTTTCATCCGTGCAATATATAACAACGGATTCTCCACATCGCTTGTTGTTAATAACGTCAGATCGACATATTAACTTTTACGGGACATTAACTGAAATGATATCAATTGATGAACGGTTACTTCGCTGTCATCAATCGTATGTTGTAAGTATTAAAGCAATTACTGAATATGATGCGAAGAATCGATTAATTACTCTCGAAAATGGAGAACAAATCCCTGTGTCACGCCGATTAAGTCGTGTCGTGCGCCAGTTAGTAGGGAAGGATAGATAAATGTATATATACGATTTAGTTGCAATGGTTCTTATCGGGCTGTGTCATGTGGTGTTGTACCTTTATTTTATTCGCTATGATAGGCTTTCTTATCCATTGGTTTTCCTTATAAGTATCGTATTTACAGTCCTTTTAGCCACGATTGTAACAGTTACAGGTTATCCGGAGTTTAATACGATTATGATGGGACTTTTTCTATTAAGTTTAGGATTAATGCAAATAGAACTGACGTTTTTGCAAAATTTATATTTTACGATTGCCAATATGGTTAGTATTTCGTTATTTAAAATTGTATTAGTAGAATTGGGATTACTCATTTATTTATGGACACCCTTTAATTTATATATTTGGACAGTAAATCTTATTCATATGATTGTGACGATATTTATTTTTATTTTCATTGTTTTATTACGAAAGCAGATTCAGAAATTTGCTCAATATATTGTGACGAGTCCATTATACTATGTTAGCTATGCTGTTTTTTCAGTTTCTTTAGTCGTTATCTTTTTATTAACGATGCCGGGTAATCATTTTTTACATTCAATTTATAACGAATACCGTGAAGAAATGTATATAGGGGTATTCATTCTCTTTTTTATTTTATTATTGATTGTCATTATTGGATCACATTTAACGAAAGAAAAACTTCTCCGGGACCAGCAGGACTATCTAGATAATGAGCTTTTAGACTACGTGAGGAAACTTGAGGTTTTACATGATGAATTAGCTAACTTTAGACATGATTATATTAATTTGTTACTTACATTAGATGAAGGGGTTCGTTCAAAAAATATGAAAGAGATTGAGCGGATATACTATAAAGTGATAGCACCGACTTCAGAAATTATAAATAATCGTGAGATTGATATTGTAAAATTAGCGAATGTTGGCCAAACAGAAATAAAGAGCTTACTTAGTGTAAAAGTAATGGCAGCGCAACAACAGGACATCGATATCATGATTGATATTCCGCATTTAATAAGAGCTGTTCCTATATCTGTATTAAAATTTATTAGAATGATTTCGATTCTAGTTGACAATGGAATTGAAGCGGCTTTAACAAGTAAAGAAAAAATAGTCCAAATTGCCTTTTTTGAAAATGCTAATGGGCTGTATTTTGTCGTTCAAAATAGTGTTGTTGATGGAACGATTAATCTGAAGGGAATTTTCGAAAAGAACCATTCTACGAAAGATGCGCAACGTGGATATGGTTTATATTCATTGAAACGTATGGTTGATCAGTCTCCTGAAGTAACGTTAGAGACAAGTTATCAAGCGCCATTTTTTAAACAAACATTAATTATACGAAAATAAGGTGTGAATTAAACTTTTAGACCAAATATGAATACATTTGAACCGAATTTGAAATTTAGCTATCAGATTATTTAATCATGTTATAAACTAGCCTTGGGAGTGAACGCCATGGTAGGTATTCTGTTTGCATTATTAATTTCAATAGGAATTCCTGTTAGTTTATTTATATATGCAATTTTGAAAAAACAAATATGGCCATTCGTCTTAGGTATAGTCGCCTTTGTTGGGTCGCAAATCGTAATACGATTACCTATATTACAATTCCTTGGGGAAAATAGTGTCACATATTCAATGTTTAGCGCCAAAAATCCAATATTATTCGCAATAATTATTGCGTTTACGGCTGGAATTATGGAAGAATTAGCCCGGTTTATTTTGATGCGGTATGCGATGAAAAAACGTACTTGGCAATCAGGATTTATTTTTGGTGCGGGGCATGGAGGCATTGAAGCAGTTCTTTTAGTTGGCCTCGGTGCTTTTGTAATGCTTTTTTCTGTGACGGGTGAACAGTATAGCGGGGATTTTTTAATCGGTGGGATTGAGCGTTTATTTGCGATGTTGCTCCATATTGGCTTGTCATTACTCGTATTACAAAGTGTCGTCCAAAAACGATATATATACGTAGTCGTCGCCATTTTTATACACGGATTTGTCAATTCGCTAGTCGGTATTTACCCCCAGTTTCTCCCACCGAATATGGCTTTAATTGCGATTGAAGTAACTCTTGCTTTCGTGGCGTTGGGATTATTTGTTTATAGTTTATTTTTAAAAAGAAAGGGAGTATTACAATGAGGAAAACTTTACTATCTATTGTTACGGTATTATTCGTTATTTTACTAACTGCATGTGGCGGGAATAAAGTGGATGATGCGACAGCCGAAAAATATATTGCCAAAGCGGAAGAGGTTATCTTATATTTAAATGAGGGCGATTATGAGGCGGTTTATGCTACATTTAATGATGAGATGAAAGAAGGCCTGCCTGTTGCAGCGATGGCAGAATTAACTCCAGTAATAGAGGAATCTGGTGAATTTAAAGAAATTGATAAAGCATCTGTTGAAGAAAAAGATGGTCATTATATTACTGTTTTACAAGGTAAATATACTAATAAAAATCGAATTTATACAATAACATTTAATCAAAATGATGAAGTTTCAGGACTGTTCATTAAATAAATTTACTTATGATAAGTTGTGGAAATTATTTTTTCGAGCAATGCTAAATTAAGTAGGTGGATGTAGATGGACCTGCAAAAAAGACCCAAATTAAAATTACCAAAAACGAGATGGGAAGTCTTTTTCGATGGGATTACAATCATTCTGTTATTGCTATGTATCATTTATTTAACAGTTGCCTGGGAATCATTACCGTCTGAAGTGCCCGCACATTATAATGCTGCGGGTGAAGTAGATAGGTGGGGTAAGAAGTGGGAAATGATTATTATTCCCGTTATTGCCGTTGCGATGTGGATAAGCATGACGGTTCTTGAAAAGTATCCACATGTGTATAACTATTCGAATTTAACAAAAGAAAATGTAAAAGCACAATATATAAATGCGCGAACCATGTTAAATGTAATCAAAAATACTATCACGATTTTATTCGCTTATATTACATGGAACGATATTCAAGTTTCGCTTGGGCGAGCTGAAACGATAGGGGTATGGTTTATACCGTTCTTTTTCATCGTTATTTTGGGACCGATGATATTTTTTATTATTCGGTCGTCACGGTTGTAAATTTCAATCTATACTTATAAAAGTCACTCACGATATAACTTAATACACAGGGCTACAAAGAATTCACGGGTCCTTTTGCAGATAAGTTAAAGGTATATATTATCCACAAGGGGATTATTTTTCCGTTGAATATGTCTGTTTTATTTTACTTACAATTAACAGAATAAGCGGTATTAATATCATATGCAATGGTAAGGCGAGATAAATCCAAAATGTGTTGACGTAATCTAAAACAGATGAAACGGTTGGGATCATAAGGGACGAAATAAATACAACGGGAGCGATAAAGAGGCTAACTGTTCGCCAATTTTTAATATTAAATAACGTTGCAAAAACATGGACAATGAGAAAGAAATAAATCGTTAGTTTGATGAAAATACTTAGCATTGCGACAAACACGGTAAGTATTTCAACATTTTGAATAAAATTCATGACAAAAATATAGCTAGTCATATCGAAAACAGGATATAACATCGCAGCTGAAACTTCCGGTCCAAAAGTAAACAGAACACCGAATAATAGAATTCCGGAAACAATAGCCGCTGCAGCCATGCCTGATAACACGCTTTTTACTACGTTTGTACCGTCTTTTACAAAATAAATTAGTACTAATATGACGACTGATTTTCCTAGAAAAGAAAAGGGGCTTAATGCTCCTTTGCCAATATCTAATAAAGATTGGTCTACTACTATTGGGAATATAAGTTTAAAGTTATATTCAGGAATGGTAAGCAGACACATAACGACTAAAGATAACAAAATAACAGGTCCAAACACTTCACTCATGAGTCCGATTGTTTCGATGCCATTTTGGTACATAACATAAATTAACAATAAAATAATGATTATATAAAGCGCTGAGATAGCTGTCTTAGGTAATAAAATCGTATTAATAAAATTAGCACTTTCAACGAAAATCATCGGAATAACAGACAACCATTGAATGAAATACAGAATAACGATAATAATACCAAAGAATTTCCCTACCAAACCTATAGCTAAGTTAACAAATGTTTTGTCCGGGTATTGTTCCCCGACCTTTATCGCAACATAAACAACCGCAATAGCTAATAAACTACCGATAATATGAGAAATCCATGCATCTTGTCCTGCTTTTTGAATCGTTGTACTAATCATTAATAAAAACATATCTCCAATTTGAAACGTAAACATCATCCAAAATAATTGTCGACTCGATAATGTCATTATTTTTCTCCACTTCTTTTAAATAATATCGATGGTCCGTCCAGACCGATTTCTTTCAATTTGATTTCTGCTTCGACAGTAATTGAAACGTCTGAAAAGTGTTCATCCCAATCATCTTTTAAAGAGTTCCAAAGAGTAGGATGTTTGCGATGCAGTAGTTCGCCAAATCCGAAAATATCAAGTCCGTAATCATTTTGTACTTTCGTAATCGATTCAGACATTAAATCCTCTGCTTTTTTCTTAAATATTTTCTCAAATTTGTTTACATTTTTATTTTCTCGCATATCCAATGAGGAGTTATTTTCTTCTAATATACCAGTCCCTTTTAGATGGACTGTAAACCCAACTACTTCATCATGTTCAATCTGAGCAGTAATTTTACTACTTAAATTGTACAAATGGGCACTAATGGCGTGTCCGCTATATTCAGAATCAATAACTTTTTCATGTAACATATCCATAACCCAAAGCATGTTACGATTATCTTCGTTATTTAACATACCTTGCATTTTTAATTGTTCGTCGAATATAGATACTCCCGCTAATCGAAGGACAGTTTCCGAACTTGCACTATCAGTTTCACTATCATTCGTTAAACCGGAAATTTCCAAAATAGGTAAAGTAGGTCTTACTCCATCTTTATTTGCTGCGATTAAGAACTGCAAATATAACGTATCAGCTCTACCACCGGCGAGGCGATGCTCTTTAAGTATAGCGATGGCTGAGAACTTTTCTAAATGACTCGGTTGTTTAAGGGCTTCTTTTGCTGCCACCTCTTTAACGATAAACAATCCACCACGTAAACTTTGAAGTGGTGTTCGATTTACATTATCTAGTAATTCCTTCAACCCTTTTTTTGCGAATTCTTCACTAAAGAGAATAACTTTCCGTTGACCGACAAAGGCTTTTCGCGATAACTTTTCTTGAACATGATTCAAAACTTCCCCGACACTATCCCCTTTACTTGAGACGACATAGAAAGGTTGATCACCACTACCTTCACCTTTCATAGAAAGATTCCCTGGAATGACGATTTGCCCACTTACTTCAATTTTACCATCTTCAGCCACATCCCAAGCTGTAGCCAGCCAAATTGCTTGTTCGTCTAGTTCGGTTCGATCCCAACAGCTAGAAATGAAAACAAGGCTTAAAATAATGAGAGATAACGTTAATTTTTTCAAATAACTCACCTGCTTTATGTTATGACCGTTCAAATCGAAAGAAAGCTCTGATAGAATTAGCCCATTTAGGAGTCTTTAAAAGCATATTTAACAAATCAGCTGGTATTTGCGGCGCGACCGGTTTAAAATAGGGAACGTTAAATGAACGTAAACTGACAAGGTGAACGACTAACACGATGATGCCTATTGTAATACCGAATAATCCAAATAAGCCTGCTAAAATTAACATCGGAAAACGAATGAGACGGATTGCTACTTCGGTACTGTATTTAGGAATTGCAAACGATGAAATGCCTGTAGCCGCAACGACGATAACCATCGTTGTCGATACAATTCCAGCTTCGACTGCGGCTTGTCCGATAACGATAGCTCCGAGAATACTAATTGCTTGTCCAATTGCTTTTGGAAGTCTTAGCCCAGCTTCTCGCAATCCTTCAAAAACTAGTTCCATAATAAACGCTTCAACAATAGCGGGAAAAGGGACGGTTTCCCGTGCTGCTGCAATACTAATTAAGAGAGAAGTAGGGATTAGCTTCGGATGATAAGTCGTTAAAGCAACATAAATCGATGGTAAAAAAACAGCTACTAATAAAAGCGTCAGGCGTAATACGCGAATAAACATGACATAGTTAAATCGCTCATAGGTGTCTCCTGTTGCTTCAAACCCATTCCAAAATGTCATCGGCACAATTAAGACAAACGGCGTATGGTCTACTAAAATAACAATCCGGCCTTCAAATAAATTACCAACTGCGTTGTCGGGGCGTTCTGTATTTTGAACGAGTGGGAACGGTGTGTATGGATTATCTTCAATTAATTCCTCAACTAGTTCTGAGTTGCTTAAGTTATCAACATTAATTTCTTTCAAGCGTTTATTAACTTCCTCTACCAATGATTGATCTACAATTTCATCAATATAGGCGACGATAACATCTGTTTTGGTGACATTTCCTAACGTGTATTGCGTAAACTTCAAACGATTACTCCGAATTCTTTGGCGAAGGAGATTTAAATTCGTTTGGAGTGACTCGTTAAAGGAGTCCTTTGGTCCACGAATCGTTATTTCTGTACCCGGCTCCTCGATGGCCCTTTCTTCTATATGAATCAAATCAATTAAAATGACATCACTTTCACCATCAAGAAACATAGCTACATATCCTGATGCAACTTTTTCATTCACTGTGTCAATAAGATTAGACGTTTCGATTTGATTAATGGCAAATTGTTTCTCATTAAACATTCGTTTTAAATACTCAATTTTTTTACCGCGCTCATTGATATACTGTAACGATTGTGTAATTGAAGTGATAATAGCCTCGTTTATACGTTGTTCATCAACTAAAGTCTGTAAATACATGAGCATAATATAAGGTTGCCTATCAATTTCAATCGGATTAATTACAAAGTCGGCACAGTTTTTATATAAATTAGCCATACGTTGTTTATTGACGAACAATTGATGTGAAAATTGTTTATCACTTGTTGCAACTGTCATAGTTGTTTTCCTCCAGAAGATAGATGAATGTGAAATTGAGAATTAATAATAAGGTGTGTAATTAAGTAGATTTTTATACGTAGGAAATTAAAATTGGTAGTGATATTTTAGTTGATAAAGTATTTGGAACAAGCTAGGGTGACTGCAAGAAGCACCACGGTTTTTCGGAGAAAACTTTAAGGCAGACTAGTAATGCCTATAAATCGATTTATCGCTGTAGATTAGTGTGAAAAAATTTGTCTCTTATCATTTTTGGATTCGTTTTAATAATGGAAATTGATAAATTCAAGGAGGAAAAAGATTGACAAAGTAATCAGTTTTCATTAATATATAGATGCACATACACTATACACATATAAATAAAGAAAAAATAAACAAAATAATGATGAACATGTATAAATGAACGGTATAAAAAATAAACGTACATGTACGAAGGAGGATTTTGTAATGAGACGTGGTCGTCCAAGACGTCGTAAAGTGTGTTTTTTCACAGCGAACGGAATTACACATATCGACTATAAAGATGTAGATTTATTAAAACGATTTATTTCAGAGCGCGGAAAGATTTTACCACGCCGTGTAACGGGTACATCGGCTAAATATCAGCGCAAATTAACAATTGCAATCAAACGTGCTCGTACGATGGCATTACTTCCATTCGTATCTGAGTAAACAAAGTAAATAACAATAAAAAAATTCCTTTTCAATGTGAAAACTACTTGAAAGGGAATTTTTGATTTCTATCGGAATTAAGTGTTGGTACGGTAACTGACACTATTTTTTTCCCCATAAATAAATTGGAAGTAACCATATAGACATGATTATTCAGGAAACAAAAGACAATTGACTCTTGCGGGAATAAGACGCAGATCTATCCCGTTTACGTATTTCGACGCTGTGGATATAGAAAAATTATTTTAGTGACAATAAATAAAATAAATCCGATGGAAATAATAAGATAAATCGTATGTAATTTATAAAAAAATGAAATTAAAGTGAACAATAACAATGGGATGGTCGTTGCCGAAGCGGTCATTTTCCATAAAATTGAAAAGCGTAATTTTCTTTTTGCCATTGTTGCAATTAGTGAGCCAAACCAAGCAAGTAAGGAAAGTGCAACGAATACGATAATAACTACCGGTAAGTAATGGAAAATAAAAAAGAAGATTGAAAAGAAAAACGTAGACAATTGTTCGTTTTCACGTAATTGCTCGATATAAGTAGGGATTGATGCAATAAATAAAATGATAAATATATAAAAGACGGTCGCATCCATGCCAATTCGATTTAACGTGAACGCAGCCTGTTTTTTTGGTAGTTGTACACTTTGCAAAAACATATTCCATAATGATTTCATAAGTGATCGCCCTTAGTAAAATGATGTAATCCCGATAATAACTATATCATTTTTTAAAAGAGACAAAAAGAAATTCGGATAAAATGAACAGGCAATTGTCACAGCCAACATTTTTCTGATGAATAGTCCGTATGGTTATGATGATATAGAATGGTACGTATAGTATTTGATGTCACAGGTTATTTCAGATAATGTCCGCTTCCATTTGGCTGCTTAAATCACCTAATTGGAACAATATAACGATATGTTTACGTTGTGAAATTTGCTATCATATGAGTATGTATGTTATTTAAAATGAACGAGAATTCTCTGAAATGACTTGTTTATGTTGTGGGAATCCTTCAAGGCATTTGATTTAAAACTAAAACAGTCTGAAGCGTTTTTTCATGGAAGTCAACATGTCTAAGAAGTAGAGTAAGTACATGTACCAGTAAACAGAACTTCTAAAAACATGATATACATATCAATCCCGTCAGTGACAATAATTGTAATAGATCTGTAAACCATGATAGAGGTGGAATTAATGAAAGAAGCAAATAAAATAACTGAAGGTGCATTACTAACGGCGGTTTATATCGTATTGTTACTCGTCGTTATTTTCATTCCATTCATTCTAATGATTGGATTATTTGTTTTACCGATTCCTTTTATTATTTATGCGACACGATACAGTTATCGCCCAGCATTAGTAATGTTCCTCGTTGCAAGTGCTTTGACGTTGCTATTTGCGACAGTTGTTTCTCTCCCCATGACATTACTGTCAGGAATCGGTGGCATTGTAATTGGTACTGCACTACATAAAGGGAGAAAGCCATATGAGGTTTGGGCGCGTGGAACGATAGGTTTTATCGTCGCGATGTTGGCGATCATATTTCTGATGCAATTTGTGTTAGATATTAATATTTATCAGGAAACAGAAACGATTATTGAAGAATCGCTTACGATGACAAAATCGATGATGGAAACATTTAATTTTAATGTCGAGCAAATGGAAGAGTTCAGCATAGTAGAAGACCAAATGAGAATGTTCCCCGATTTATTACCGGCAAGTATTGCAATCATGAGTATCTTCCTCGCTCTAGGGAGCATCTGGTTTAGTTTTAAAATTATGAACCGAATTGAAAATAAACGATATGCATTTCCGCCATTTAGACAGTTTTCCCTTCCTAAAGCGATTATTTGGATTTATTTCGTTACAATTATTATTTCATTTTTTATAACGGAAACGGACGAAACTGGGTATATTACCATATTAAATATTACGATGCTAATCATTACATTACTGACGATACAAGGATTTTCCTTTATATTCTTTTATGCGGATGTTAAGAGATGGCATCAATCGATTCCGTTCATAATCGTTATAGTTAGTTTTTTAATTCCATTTATATCGATGCTTATCATTCGAATTATTGGTATAATTGATTTAGGATTTGACTTAAAAGGAAAAGTGGCTCAAGCGAATGAAAAATAAGCTACCGTTGATAGGGGTTGAACACGATGAGGCAATTTAATAAAACGATTCGTAGTAAATTTGTCATGATGATATACGTGCTCGCTTTTATCATGGTTCTCGTTTTAATGTTTAAGAACTGGCTCATCGGTTCGATATTTTTAATATTATTCATTGCGCTTTATATGTATGATTTAAAAGAGGAGAAACGAATTCGTCAAGAACGAATCAATCATACGTTAAAGTTATCGACACAAGTAGAGGAAGCAGGAGAGGCTGTCTTTCTTGGTTTGCCGATTGGAATTGTTTTATACAATCAATTGAACGAAATCGAATGGGTTAATCCATACATGCGCAAGTTACTCGGTGAAGAATCTTGGCGAAAACAGCCTTTATCACTATTATCGGATAGTTTAGTGAACACGATTGAAAATGATGAAGCTCAAGCAGAAATTGTTATCGATCATTTTCAATTTGTCGTAAAAATAGATCGGCATTTACGGGCGCTCTTTTTGTTTGATGAGACAGAATCAATTCAATTAGAGCAAAAATATAACGATGAAAAACTAGTTTTAGCGACAATTTACTTAGACAACTATGAAGAGATATCACGTAATATGGACGATAATTTAAAAAGCCGTTTTAACTCCATCGTTACTTCAGCTTTAAATCAGTGGGCAGAACATTACTACTTTTATATAAAAAGAACATCTCAAGATCGGTTCTTCGCCGTTTTAACAGAAAGAACGCTAGCTTCTTTGGAACAGTCTAAGTTTGAAATTTTAGATGAGATTCGGAATTTAAAAGTCGATAAGACACAGCTAAACCCGATTACGTTAAGCATTGGGATTGGAACGGGGACAGTATTTCCGACTGAATTAGCTAAGTTATCGCAATCCGCACTTGATTTAGCGTTAGGTCGTGGCGGTGACCAAATTGCCATTCGGGATGAAAATGGAAAAGTACGCTTTTACGGTGGGCAAACGAACCCGATGGAAAAGAGGACTCGCGTTCGTGCTCGCGTGATATCACACGCCTTAGCGGAACTCGTAAAGGAAAGCGACAATGTGATTATTATGGGCCATAAACGTCCGGATATGGATGTGATGGGGGCTGCACTAGGTGTATTTAACATTGCACGATCCAATAATGTAGATGGTTTTATTATTTTTGACGAAACAGATGTAACGACCGGAATTACAAAATTAATTGAGCGAATTAAAAAAGAAGAGTCGTTATGGAAATATTTTATCGGACCAGAAGAGGCAGAAGCTATTTATACGAGCCGAAGTTTAATCGTCGTTGTCGATACGAATCGACCGTCATTAGTAGCGCATGAGCCGTTATTGCATCGGGCAGAACATAAAGTTGTTATTGACCACCATCGACGGGGAGAAGACTTTATTGACAACCCAACGCTCGTTTATATTGAGCCGTATGCATCGTCTACTTCTGAATTAGTAACCGAATTAATCGAGTATCAGCCTAAGAGAAAGAAGTTATCCATTATCGAGGCGACTGCTTTGTTGGCGGGTATTATTGTTGATACGAAAAGTTTCGCCCTACGAACGGGCTCACGGACGTTTGATGCAGCTTCTTATTTACGGTTAAAAGGGGCAGACTCAGTACTAATTCAGCAATTTCTGAAGGAAGATTTATCGACAGTTATTAAACGAAATCGGTTATTTGAACATGCCTATACGTTTACAGATTCGATTGCCATTATTAAAGCAGATGAAGATTATTATGACCAAATAATGATTGCTCAAGCTGCTGATAAATTGTTAACGATTGATCAAATTAAAGCCTCGTTTGTGCTCGCACACCGAGATGAGGAAACAATTTCGATTAGTGCCCGTTCCCTAGGGGATATCAACGTTCAATTAATCATGGAACAGTTAGACGGTGGCGGGCATTTAACGAATGCCGCGACACAACTTTCAAATGTGACAATGGATGAGGCTGAGCAAATGTTACAAGAACAAATTACATTATATTTGGAGGAGAGGAATTAAAATGAAAGTTATTTTTTTACAAGATGTTAAAGGTCAAGGTAAAAAAGGTGAAGTGAAAACAGTTCCGATCGGTTATGCGAACAATTTTTTACTTAAAAATAATTTAGCTGAAGAAGCCACTCCAGGTAATTTACGTAAATTAAAAGCACAGCAACAACGTGTGGCAGATGAAGAGCAGGCAGAAAAAGAGTCCGCTGAGCAAGTTAAGGGGAAATTAGCAAACATTAAAGTTGAAATTAAAGCAAAAGCGGGGGATGGTGGCCGACTATTCGGTTCAATCACAAGTAAACAAATTGCTGACACTTTAAAAAAAGAGCACGATGTGAAGGTAAACCGACGCAGAATCGATTTAAAAGACCCTATTCGTTCGCTTGGACATCATAAAGTGGATGTAAGATTGCATCCCGGTGTGACAGGCACAATTAATGTCCAAATCTCTGAACAGTAAAGCTAGTATACTAGTTTGATGATTATATAATATTTGAGTTATTTGAAATATACCTCGCTAATCATTGTTAGCGGGGTGACTATATTATGTAGGGAATAGATGGCATACAGTGATCGGTCTAGAAAATGAATAAATTCGCAATGTATCAATTTTACGCAATTACAGAGGGTAAGGCGGAATTTTTTAAATTATGATGATGCCAATTGGTAATAAAAAAATAATGATATACGAATACCATCGTAACTAAGATGGAGGTAAATATAAATGGACCAAATGAGAGTCCCCCCGCACAGTAAAGAAGCTGAAGAAGCGGTTCTCGGGGCAATTTTTCTAAAACAAGAAGCTTTTTCTACAGCGGCGGAACGATTAAGTCCCGCTGATTTTTATCGGACAAATCACCAAGTAATTTTTGAAGCGATGTTGAAGTTATTTGAAAAAGGTGAGCCGATTGACTTTGTCTCTGTTACGAGTCTATTAATAAGTGAGAAAAAAATAGATGTAGCTGGAGGGCCAGTATATTTAACTGAATTAACAGAAAGTATACCAACAGCTGCGAACATTGATTATTATAGTAAGATAGTCGAAGAAAAAGCACTTTTGCGCCGTTTAATTCAAACAGCGACAGATATTGTGACACAAACATTCGAACGTGAAGATGAAGTTGAAGAAGTGCTCGATGAAGCGGAACGTAATATATTAGCGGTATCCAGCCGTAAAAATTCACAAGCATTTAAGTCAATCAAAGATGTGCTCATCGAAGTATACGATAATATCGAAACACTTCACCATGCTGAAAATGACGTAACAGGGATCCCGACAGGTTATCGCGATTTAGATCGAATGACATCGGGTTTTCAACGGAACGATCTTATCATCATTGCGGCACGTCCATCGATGGGTAAAACAGCGTTCGCGCTTAATATTGC
>Ga0079226_10001927_pt1 | contig 15939 bp, 13 predicted proteins | sample Poulit2014_FD_76345 | JGI IMG/M metagenome (GOLD analysis project Ga0079226, IMG submission 76345) | Agricultural soil microbial communities from Georgia to study Nitrogen management - Poultry litter 2014 | ecosystem: Environmental > Terrestrial > Soil > Agricultural land | place: USA: Georgia...
CTTCCAAGCCCTCATCGGTGTCCTAGGATTAGCAGGCTTAGGTGTTATCATCTATCTTGTTTTCATTATTAAACTGAACATTTTATCCACAGATGAATTAACGGAATTACCCTTTTTCTCTGTGTTACAGAAAGTAGGTCTACTTTAGTGAATCAAATACGCATTATCGGTTTAGGGCCGAATCATAAGGAACAAATCCCACTAGGGTTATATCAAATTTTAAAAAATGAACCGATTATTTATACGAGAACGGAAGATCATCCGGCTGTTAAAGAATTAAGAGCTGAAGGTCTGCAGATTGAATCGTTCGATTGGGTGTATGAAGCATATGTCGATAACTTTGATGATGTTTATGAGCGCATTACACAAGAACTTCTTGACTTAGCAAAAGATAAGCCGATTGTTTATACCGTTCCAGGACATCCTAAGGTAGCTGAAAAATCGGTAGAACTTCTTCAAAAATCTGAAGCCGACGTTAAAATCCTTGGGGGTAAAAGTTTTATCGATGATTTGTTTTCAGCAGTGAATGTGAATCCGGTTGAGGGATTTCAATTGCTTGACTCTTTCGACTTAAACCCTGACGAACTGCAAACTGGCCAACATATAATTGTGATGCAAGTGTTTAATGCCTTAATCGCAAGCGATGTGAAATTATCATTAATGGAACAATATCCTGATGAATATCCGATTTATGTGATTGATGAAGCAGGCGGAAAAAATGAGCGGATTCGAAAAATACCGTTAGCAGAACTTGATTATTTTGAAGGTGAATATAATTTAAGATCCATTTACGTCCCACCAATGGAGCGTGACGAGCGTGTGAGATCATTCAGTACCTTAATGACTTACACAGATGAGATTATTTCAGATGATGGGGATGCGTGGATTATCGAACAGACGCCACAAAGTCTTGTGAAATACCTAAAAGAAGAAACGGCAGAACTCATCGAAGCCATTGAAGTCGAAGATGACGAGCTGGTTGTTGAGGAATTAGGAGACGTGTTAATGCAGGTAGTTTACCAAGCGAAACTTGGTGAGCGCATTGGGTATTATACTATGGAAGATGTCTTAGAAGCGTTAAACAAAAAGTTGCGTCGCAGACATCCACATGTTTTTGATGGCGTTAAAGCCAATACACCAGAAGAAGTTGATCAGTTATGGCAGCAAATTAAAGAACAAGAAAGGATAATGAATGATGAGACTTGATAAATTTTTAAAAGTATCCCGTATTATTAAACGACGTACGATTGCTAAAGAAATTGCCGACCAAGGACGTATTGCTGTAAATGGTCAGGTCGCAAAATCTTCAACCAAAGTAGCAATAGGTGACCAGTTAGCCATTAAATTTGGAAATAAAACATTAATTGTGAAAATCGAAGCGATTAAAGATACGACCAAAAAAGCTGAAGCGACTGATATGTATTCCGTAGTTGAAGAAAAATATGAGGATAATGAAGCGTAGGAAAGTTATAAATATTTTGTTTTCGTAAAAAACAGAGTAAATTAAGAATATTTTGAATTATATGTTTTAATATGTCGACTTTATTGATATACTTCAAATAGGTTAGTGACTACATTAAGGGGTTTGATTAAAATGAGTAAATCATTAAATAATGTTACTCATTTAAACAATCAATATATCTCTGAATTCAACTATCAGCAAAAGTTGAAACAACAGCGAAAAAAACATTTGCGCCGACGAATGATTTTTATCTTGATTGTCGGATTTGTTATACTACTTATTCCAACTGTACCGCTTGTTCGGAATTATTTATCGGTAAAAAATTTTGAAGCTGAGAAAGTAGAAGCAACAGAGCAACTTGCTGAACTTGAAGAATATCAAGATAATTTGGAATATTATATTGATTTATTAAATGATGATGAATACGTAGCTAAATTAGCTCGAAGTGAATATTACCTTAGCCAAGATGATGAGGTTGTTTTTAATTTGTCAGAAAGCTACCTTCCTGATCATCAACGGGTTATTGAGGAATTTCATGAGAAGCAGGCTAAAGCTGCTGAAGATGAATCATAAGCATTTTTTTCGACATTTAATCGAGAAGATGCTTTTTTATTTTTATTAATCGGTGTATGTGTTCGGCAAAACTGTCATGTCAGTTCTGAGAGAATAATTAGTCTTTATAAAAAATATGTTTCATGGTACACTAGTAACAAATATTCTAGGAGGAAACGGGTAAAGCATGTCAATTGAAGTTGGTAATATTGTAGAGGGGAAAATCACTGGGTTAGCAAATTTTGGTGCTTTCGTCGATTTAGGTAACGGTAAGAATGGTTTAGTACATATCAGTGAAGTATCTGATAAGTTTATCGAAAATATTAAAGATGAACTGGAAGAAGGTCAAAAGGTTAAAGTAAAAATCATTAATATTGCAGATGATGGCAAAATTGCCCTATCTATTCGCAAAGCTCAAGAGAATTCGAATAAACCAAAACCATCAGCTGCTCCAAAGAAAAAGTTTGAACCAAAACGACAAAATAAAAGCCGTCAAAACGAAAATAAAAGTTTTGATGCAATGATGAATTCATTCTTAAAAGATAGTGAAGACCGCTTATCATCAATTCGTAAAAATACGGAAGGAAAACGCGGTGGACGCGGTAGCCGTCGTAGCTAAAATAAAGAACACAAAACCTGTGGCTATTGTCATAGGTTTTTTTATCTTTTTAGTTTGATCAGAGGAAAATGCTCTGAATGTATTAAGTTTTGATATAGATGCCCTCTTTCAAGTGATGATGATAATGAAGGTGAAAAGCATGACGTTTTTACAACAGTTAAAAAAAACAATTAAGCGACATCAATTATGGGATAAAGATGACCATGTACTTATTGCTGTATCAGGCGGTGTTGATTCGATGGTATTGCTACATGCAATAAAACAATTACCAGAAGACCTACAACCGGAGCAGATCGGTATCGTACATGTTAATCATCATACTAGACCTGAAACCGATACAGAAGAACGTGCAATCAAAAAATTAGCAGAGCGTTATGATCTGCCGATTTATATTAAACAATGGACAGATGGCGCTCATGTCAGCATTAATTTTGAACAGGTTGCTCGTGATCTGCGCTATGATTTCTTTGATCGTGTTATGTCTGAATATAATTACACCGTGCTGTTGACGGCTCATCACCGTGACGACCAAACTGAAACGGTATTGATGAGGTTAATCCGCGGAGGCTTAATAGAAGACAAAGTAGGTATCCCGATTAAAAGAGAATTTAAAGGAAAAAAAGTCGTAAGACCGCTTCTTAGAATAACAAAAGATGAATTATATCGGTATGCCAAGGAGAACGATATCATCTACTTTGAAGATTCAACCAACCAAGAAGCTAATTACACACGCAACCGCATCCGTCAACGGGTGATACCTTTGCTTGAGGAAGAAAATAACCAAGCATCAAAACACCTAGCTGAATTCTCTGATGAATTGGATGATTTGCTAGGGATAGTGGATCCAATCATAAAAGATAAAGCATCTCAAATTGCTAAATATGAGATGGAGGACGTAACCATTCAAATTCATTCACTTTTATCGATGCCAGAAGCAATGTCGAAGTTAACACTCACTGAAATCTTAAAGCGGATTTTTATTCAAGAAAAAGCCTTTAAGAAGAAATATGTTCTAACTATATTGGACTGGTTAGATGATAGCACACCGAATAGCACTCTTGATTTAGCAGAGCCATGGACTTGTGTTCGTCAGTACGATGAATTACTGATTACTAAAGCTAAAAAAGAAGCTGTTGACCTCGATGAAAATTATACTGTTCATATAAATGAGTGGGTCACATTGAGTGAGACGGAACAATTCGGCGTCTTTCACATTGACCATGTGCTTTTAAATCAGCACGACTTAGTTATGTCAGTACCAGCAGAAGCACTCCATGAACCATTTACAATTCGACACCGACAAAATGGTGACCGCATGAGTTATAAAGGTGGTAGTGGAACGAAAAAGATAAAAGATATATTTATAGATCAAAAAATTTCCAAAATCGAACGCGATCAAGCGTGGGTTGTTGAAGATAACACTGAAGAAATATTGTGGTTAGTGGGCTATCAAGAAAGCCAGTTGTCTAATGATTTAATAACTGATAAAATTAACTACATATTTGTATACAGAAAATTATGAAATAATAAAGATTAAAATGGAGGTCTACCATGACAAACATGCATGATAATTTATCTGAAGTTTTACTTTCAAAAGAGGCTATTCAAGCCAAAAACAAAGAATTAGGTCAAATACTTACTGAGGAATACCGTGATAAGAATCCATTGTTAGTGGGAGTGCTTAAAGGAGCATTACCATTTATGGGTGATTTAATGCAAGAGATGGATCTATTAATGGAATACGACATGATGGATGTGTCAAGTTACGGGAACGAATTCTCTTCTTCCGGAGAGGTTAGAATTGATAAAGATCTAAGTACTTCAGTAGAAGGTCGTCATGTGTTATTTGTAGAAGATATTATTGATACAGGACACACTTTAAAGTATTTAAAAGAATTAATGGAGCGTCGCGGAGCAGCATCCGTCAAAATTGTCACACTGTTAGATAAAACAGAAGGACGTCAGGTGGATATCAGTGCAGACTGGATCGGTTTTGAAATACCGAAAAAGTTTGTTGTGGGTTACGGACTTGATTTTAAAGAACAGTATCGCAACCTACCATACATTGGTGTGATGAAAGAAAAATTCTATATGAATTAATTTTATGAAAATTGTCAAACTTTATTCATAGTAGTATACTTTTTTCTATGTTACTATTAAACTTGATTAGTTTTTACATATAGTTTTGTATGTATAATTTTTGAATTGGAGGAAGACATGAAAAAGAAATTTTATAATAATGGATTCTTCTATATATTTGTCTTTGTAGCATTGATAGGTATTTTTTACTGGACTATTGGTGATGATGCTGGTGGTCAGTCAGAAAGTGTAAGCTCGACTGAATTTGTAGAATACCTGGAAGAAGACCGTGTAGATGAATTTAGCATTCAACCCAATGGATCAATTTATGAAATTAGAGGGACTTACCGTGATGGGCAAGAACCAGAAGTTGAAGAAAATGATACATTGATCTTTGGGCAGACAGATCGCAACGTCAAAGAATTTTCAAGTGCGATCATACGTAACGAAGTGATGGTGGAAGAAGTAGTAGGCCTTGCTCGAGAGAACGATGTCGAAACAACTACCTTAGAAGAGTCAACATCAGGCATTTGGGGTAGTTTACTCGTATCTTTCTTACCGTTAATTGTGTTATTAGGATTCTTTTATTTTGTAATGGGTCGTGGTCAAGGTGGCAGCGGTGGTGGCCGTGGTGTCATGAACTTTGGTAAATCAAAAGCCAAACAGACCGATCCAGAGAAAAGTAAAGTACGCTTTGAAGATGTGGCTGGTGCCGATGAAGAGAAAGCTGAATTAGTTGAGATTGTCGAGTTCTTAAAAGATCCGAGACGATTCAGCCAATTAGGTGCTCGTATCCCGGCAGGTGTCTTATTAGAAGGACCTCCAGGAACAGGTAAAACATTACTCGCGAAAGCTGTTGCCGGTGAAGCAGGCGTACCGTTTTATTCAATCTCAGGTTCTGAATTTGTTGAGATGTTTGTTGGTGTCGGCGCAAGTCGTGTTCGTGACTTATTTGAAAACGCAAAGAAAAACTCACCAGCTATTATCTTTATCGATGAAATTGATGCGGTTGGTCGTCAGCGTGGAGCTGGAATGGGTGGCGGTCATGATGAACGTGAACAAACGCTTAACCAATTGCTAGTAGAGATGGATGGCTTCTCAGGTAACGAAGGTATTATTGTTATGGCAGCCACTAACCGTCAAGATGTCTTAGACCCGGCATTATTACGTCCAGGTCGTTTCGACCGTCGAATTTTAGTTGGTCGTCCAGACGTTAAAGGCCGTGAAGCAATCTTAAACGTTCACGCAAAAAATAAACCAATTTCAGATAATATCGACTTGAAATTAATCGCAAAACAAACGCCAGGATTCTCTGGTGCTGATCTTGAGAACTTACTGAACGAAGCAGCTCTAGTAGCAGCCCGTCGTCGTAGTAAAGTGATCGAACCCGTTGATGTGGACGAAGCACATGACCGTGTGATTGCTGGTCCAGCGAAGAAAGACCGAGTTGTTTCTGAACAACAACGTAAGATGGTTGCTTTCCACGAAGCAGGACACACTATTGTTGGTATGGTTTTAAGTGATGCTCGAGTAGTACACAAAGTAACCATCGTACCTCGTGGTCGAGCAGGCGGTTATGCGATTATGCTACCAAAAGAAGATCAGTATATCGTAACGAAGAAAGAACTGTTTGAACAGATTGTTGGTTTACTTGGTGGACGTGTGGCAGAAGAAATTTTCTTCGATACACAAACTACTGGAGCATCTAATGATTTCCAACAGGCTACCGGCATTGCTCGTTCAATGATTACTCAATATGGTATGAGTGAAAAATTAGGCCCAGTTCAATACGAGAGCGATAGTAAAGTATTTATGGGCCGTGATTATGGTTCTTCTCCAGCGTTCTCACAAGAGTTTGCATCAGACATAGATGCTGAAGTACTGAATATAATTAATAAAGCTCATCAAACAGCCCATGACATTATCAAAGAACACTCAGAGCAATTAACCATTATTGCCGAGAAGTTACTTGAAGTCGAAACGCTTGATGCGAAAGAGATTAAGAGTCTTTTTGAAACAGGAAAAATGCCTGAAACAGGTAGTGAACATCCTGACTCTAAGTACCCTCGTGAGAACAAAGAACAAGAGCATATCCAAAATGATGAAGAGAAAATTGGGACTTCATACGAGGAGATTAAAGCTGCTCAAGAGGAATCTGATGAGTCGAACAAAGCACGTCTCGGAGATGACAATTTATATACTGACGAAAAAAGTGTCGAAGATAGTCAAGTCATTGACGACGATTCGACAACTGATTCAGATGATGATCATACAAATGAAACATCAGAAAACTCTTTAAATCATGAAGATTCAGATTCAAATACAAGTACGTCATCTGATATGGTTAATTTAACAGATGATCAAGATTCTGTAACCCATGACTATGAAGATGATAAAAGCATTGATGAAACAAGCGATGGATCTCATGAAGAAGATGCTGAAGATTCAAACCAGTTGGAAGACCCTCGTAATTAATTGTATAATCAAATACGAAGAAGAATAAAAGAAGAGAAGGCTATCCTTCTCTTCTTTTTAATCGAAAAGGAGATGACGGAATGTCTGATAAATTAATCAAAGCATTAGCATATAATGATGAAATTAGAGTTTATGTTGTAGATGCGACAGAGATGGTTAAAGAAGCACAGCGTAGACACGACAGTTGGAATACTGCAACAGCAGCTTTAGGACGTGCTATGATCGGCTCAACATTATTAGCATCTGGGGAAAAAGGAGATTCTAAACTAACGGTGCGAATTGACGGCAATGGTCCGATTGGCTATATAGTGGTAGATAGTAATGCCAAAGGAGATACGAAAGGCTATATCCACAATCCACAAGTTAGCCTAGAGCTTAATGAAAACGGAAAACTTGATGTCCGTGGTGCCGTTGGTACAGAAGGGAATTTAATTGTTACGAAAGACATTGGCATGAAAGAACCTTTCGTTGGACAAGTCCCTTTAATTAGTGGTGAGTTAGGTGAAGACTTTACGTACTATTTAGCAAACTCAGAACAAATTCCTTCTGCGGTTGGCTTGTCGGTTTTAGTGAATCCAGATGAAACTGTTCGAACAGCAGGTGGCTTTATGATCCAAGTTCTTCCAGGTGCTAGCGAAAAAACATTAGTATCACTTGAAAAAACTATCGCAAACCTACCATTAGTTTCTGACTTAATGGATAGCGGTAAAACACCAGAAGATCTATTAGAAATGCTAGCAGATGAAGGAAATCCGCGTATTATCGACGAGCAACCTGTTCAGTTTAAATGTGACTGTTCAAAAGAACGTTTCGCGAATTCACTCGTATCTCTGGGTGAAGATGATTTGAAAGAAATGATCGAACAAGATCATGGTGCAGAAGCTGTATGTCATTTCTGCCGCACAAAATATACTTTCACTGAAGATGAATTAAAAGAAATTCTTTCAGAAATTCAAGAATTAAATAAATAAAATGAAGAGCTACTTAGATTAAAGGACACATTAATGTTAGATTATATTGATTAACATAGTGGTACATTTCTAATGTAGCTCTATTTACCTAAAAACATCTATAAAACCTTTATGGTAACATTGATATGTGTTACTATATTAGGTGATTTGTAATATAATAAGTTATAGGAGAAGAGGCAACTTACCTGTGTGGAAAATTGGAGATATTGAAATTGATAACCAAATCGTCGTCGCACCGATGGCCGGTGTAACAAACTCAGCATTCCGAACTATCACTAAAGAATTCGGAGCTGGGCTAGTAGTCTGTGAGATGATTAGTGATAAAGCATTAATTTATGGCAATAAAAAATCTCTTGAGATGCTTCATATTGAAGAATCCGAGTACCCACTGAGTATTCAAATCATGGGCGGCGAAGTGGAAACAATGGTTAAAGCGGCTCAGTTCATTGAACGAGAAACTGAGGCAGCAATTATTGACATTAACATGGGATGCCCTGTTCCTAAGATTACGAAGAATGATTCTGGGTCAAAATTACTATTAAATCCTGATCACATTTATGAGTTGGTGTCGCGTGTTGTTGATGCTGTTGATATTCCGGTAACCGTGAAGATGCGTACCGGTTGGGATGAAGATCACTTTTGGCCAATTAAGAATGCTCTTGCAGCTGAGAAAGCTGGCGCGAAAATGCTAGCCATGCATGGCCGTACTAGACTTCAAATGTATGATGGCACTGCGGATTGGCATATCCTTAAAGAAGTGAATGATGCCATTAACATTCCTTTTGTAGCAAATGGTGACATTGGTACTCCGGCTGATGTGGATGAAGTTCTCAAAGTTACTGGAGCTGATGCGGTCATGATTGGGCGAGCAGCTTTAGGTAATCCATGGGTTATTAAACAACTGACGCATTATTTAGAAACAAATGAAATTTTAGATGAACCAACGCCAACAGAAATGATTGAAACAGCGAAGGATCACTTGTTAAGATTGGTTGACTTAAAAGGCGAGTACACGGCCACGAAAGAATTTCGTAAGCACGCTTCTTATTATTTAAAAGGACTCCCTGGATCAGCGCGTGCCAAAGTCAAAGTCAATGAACAAACAGAACCATCTAAAATGATTGAAGTATTAGAAGAATCTGCACAATATGCAGAAGAAAAAATAAAAAAACGTCTTGCAAGACGTCAAGCACGTCAGCAAGCTAAATAAAAAATATTATAAGAATGGAGTATAGCGATGAGTCAAGATCAAAAACCACATGAGTCTTTAAACGATCAAATGATCGTACGTCACGAGAAGATGGAGGATTTAGCTAAAAAGGGCATTGACCCATTTGGCGACAAATTCATAAGAACTCACTACTCAAACGAAATTGTCGATGCTTATGATTCATTCTCTAAAGAAGAGTTAGCAGAAAAAGAAACATCAGTTACAATTGCCGGTCGTATCATGACTAAACGTGGTAAAGGTAAAGCTGGCTTTGCGCACTTAAAAGATAAAAATGGTCAAATTCAAATCTACGTTCGTCAAGATGAAATCGGCGAAGAAGATTATGAAATTTATAAGAGTAATGACCTTGGAGACTTTATCGGTATTTCGGGTTATGTTATGAAAACAAATACAGGTGAAGTAACTGTTCGTGCGAAAGAGTTTACTCACTTATCTAAAGCTTTACGTCCATTACCTGACAAATACCATGGTTTAACTGACGTTGAACAAAAATACCGTAAACGTTATTTAGACTTAATTGCTAATGATGACAGTTTAGAGCGTTTCAAAAAACGTAGTCAAATTATTTCAGCTGTTCGTGAACACTTAAATAACAAAGACTATCTAGAAGTCGAAACACCTTACTTGCATAACTTAGCTGGTGGAGCGGCAGCTCGTCCGTTCATTACTCACCACAATGCGTTAAATACAGATTTATATTTACGTATTGCTCCTGAATTACACTTAAAACGTTTAATTGTTGGTGGAATGGAAAAAGTTTACGAAATTGGTCGAGTATTCCGTAACGAAGGTATCGATGCAACACATAACCCAGAGTTCACAATGATCGAAGTGTATACAGCTTACCAAGATTATTGGGATGTCATGGACTTAACTGAAGATTTAATCCGTTCAGTTGCTATCAAAGTTAACGGCACTGCGATTGTTGAGTACGGTGATGAGACAATCGACCTAGAAACAAGATGGGCACGCCGTCATATGGTTGATTTAATTAAAGAAGAAACTGGTGTAGACTTCTGGCAAGAAATGTCAGATGGTGAAGCACGTCAATTAGCGAAAGAGCATAATGTTGAAGTAGAAGACTATGCACAATTTGGTCATGTGGTTAATGAGTTCTTTGAAACATTCATTGAACATAAATTACGACAACCAACCTTCGTGTATGGTCACCCAACAGCCATTTCTCCATTAGCTAAGAAAAATAAAGATGACAATCGTTTTACTGATCGTTTTGAGTTGTTTATTGCTGGTAATGAGTATGGAAATGCCTTTACTGAGTTGAATGACCCAATCGATCAGCGTGAACGTTTCGAACATCAGATGGAAGAGCGTGAAGCAGGAAATGATGAAGCTCACGAAATTGATAGCGATTATGTAGAATCGATGGAATATGGAATGCCACCTACAGGAGGCCTAGGAATCGGTATTGACCGTTTAGTTATGTTGCTGACAGACGCACATACAATTCGAGATGTCCTATTATTTCCAACGATGAAGAACATCGAGAGATAGTATTAAGGTTTCTGGCATTCTTTTGTAAGAATGCCTTATCTTATTTAACAAGGAGATGAAGTGATGAAAAAAACAAGATGGATTGATTTTTTAGGAGGTTATAGCCTCTTATTTACAGTGGTTATAGCATTTTTAGTAGCGATAACAATTTTTGTCCTAACAAAAATTGAATTTATTTTCACACCATTAATTGTCATTGTTTCCAATATTTTAATGCCACTAATCATAGCCGTACTACTTTATTATTTAATTGACCCACTTGTTACAAAAATGAGTCAAAAGATGAGCCGGACATGGGCGGTTGCTCTGGTTTTCATTCTAATTTTTGTATTAATTGGTTTATTTACAGCTGTACTCATTCCAGTGTTGGAAGAACAAGTGACTAATTTAATTGAGACAATGCCAGTCTTTATAGATGATATGTTAACGCAAGCACAGAATTTTGCCCAAAACTTACCAGCCAATGATGTCTTCAATCAACTGATTGATCAAGCGCAAAACATTTCTGACTCGGTATTTCATAACTTCGGCGATGTGTTGTCTACTGGATTAACAAATGTTTCAGGTGTTGTATCGGGTGTAACGAACGTATTCTTTACATTAGCAGTAGCCCCAATTATTCTCTTCTTCTTATTAAAAGACGAACAGAAAATTGTTCGGGGTCTGTTATATTTTACACCACCAAAATGGCGACAAGGTTTGATTCGCATTGGAACTGAAGTGAATATTCAAGTTGGTGCGTATATTAAAGGTCAGTTTACGATTGCTATCGTAAACGCTGTAATGATGCTTATCGGATTTAGTTTAATTGGTCTGAATTACGCAGGAGCACTAGGGGTCTTCGGTGGAATTATGTCACTCATTCCATATATCGGTCCGACAATGACTTTCGTGCCAGCAGTGATTATTGCTGGATTTGATTCCTTTACCAAAGTTCTGCTTTTAGTAGGCGTCTGGTTATTGATTCAATTTATTGAAGGTAACTTAATCGAACCCAATGTCATGGGTAAACAATTACATGTTCATCCTGTAACCATTATCGTCACATTACTCGTTATGGGAGATTTGTTTGGTCTGTTCGGACTGGTATTTGGTATTCCAATGTATGCAATCTTAAAAGTGATTGTTAGCTATTTCTTCCGCTTATTTAAAGCAAGATATAATAAATACTTCGGCCATGAAGTTGGTGAATATCAAATTGACCGCTGGCATTCTGATAAATTCGGTGATGATAATATTGAAGAAACAAAAGACGCCTATGTCGAGTATTTAGAAAACAAAGAATTAGAGTAACAACTAAGCTAATTATTTAAAATGAGAGAGAGGTATAGCAGAGTAATTTTTCTGCTATGCCTGTTATTTTTCAGAAAATAGGTGGTAACAATAATGGATAAACAAAGTTACGAAAATAAGAAGTTAATCACTATCATTATCCCTTCATATAATGAATCGGCTATGTTTAAAACATTATTTAAGCGTCTCGATTCATTGATTGAAGAGATTCAAAGCTATGATTTTGAGTTTCTTTTTATTAATGATGGTAGTACCGATTCGACGATCCCTTTACTTAGAGAATACGCAGTTACGCGTAATGAAGTTCGCTATATCGACTTATCACGTAACTTTGGTAAAGAAGTTGCTATGCTAGCAGGCTTTGATTATGCTAAAGGAGATGCTGTCGTTGTGATGGATGCTGATTTACAACAACCACCTGAAGTGATTAAAGCAATGATTCATTGGTGGGAACAAGGTTATGATGATGTTTATGCGGTTCGCCAAGAACGTGATGGTGAAAGCCGTTTTAAGAAATTCACCTCAAAATATTACTATAAAATACTTCAGTTTATTTCTGGTAAAGAAGTTTATCCGCATGTCGGAGACTTTCGACTGCTCGACCGCAAATGTGTCGAAGCGCTAAAACAAATTCGCGAAACAGAACGATATACAAAAGGCATGTACGGATGGATCGGATTTAATAAGAAAGAAATTAGCTATCATGCAGAGGAGCGAATTGCCGGCGAAACAAAATGGAAATTCTTAGATTTATTTAACCTCGCTTTAAATGGTATTACTTCTTATAGTACTATGCCGCTTAAAATTTGGTCTTACATGGGGTTCCTTATTTCAGTATTTGCTTTTGGCTTTTTAGCTTATGAAATAGGAAAGACTCTATTGTTCGGGTCAAGTTTGGAAGGTTACCCAACGTTGATTGCTTCTATCTTGTTCTTAGGAGGCATTCAATTAATTTCTTTAGGGGTCATCGGTGAATATCTTGGGCGTGTGTTTGTCGAAACGAAAAACCGGCCCACTTATTTAGTAAGAGAAGATTCAAATCAAGAAAATAAGGATGCTCGTAATGAATAAATTGAAAACATTATATATGGAACATCGTCAATTAATTGAATATTTTATATTCGGTGTAGCGACAACAGCCGTTAATATTATTGTCTTTTTTCTGTTTGATTCAATACTGAGCATCCCTTACCTGATTGCTAACTTCATTTCGATTGTGGCGGCGATTTTATTCGCCTTTTTTACAAATAAACGGTTTGTATTCCGCTCGAAGTCACCAACATGGCAACATGTGATGAGTGAGTTTTTAAAATTTGTCAGTTTAAGAGCGGTTTCGGCAGTCGTTGATATGTTAAGCATGTGGCTGTTAGTAGATTTAATCTTAATGGACACAACAATCGCCAAAATCGCTGTACAATTTATTATTGTCATTCTTAATTATGTCTTCAGCAAATTGTACATTTTTAAACAGGAGGATGATTAATGATTGAATCTACTAAAACAGTAAATGCTGATATTTCAAAACGAACGTTTTTGCATTATACACTGATTTTTGTAGCAATTAGTCTAGGGATTTTTAGTGTTTACTTTGCGATGGGCGGTTCATTCATTTGGGAGAGTGATGGGTTCTCGCAACACTTCCAATTATTTGATGACTATGTCAAAGTACTCCAAGGTCTTTTTAAAGGTGAGCCGTTTCCTCAATGGAGCTGGTCGATTGGTCCTGGTGCAGACACGATAACAGCATATGGTTATTATGTATTAGGCGATCCGTTCGTCTATCTTGGTGTCTTATTCCCAGAAAGTCTAAGAGAGTTTTCTTTTCACCTACTCATTTTTTTACGAGTATGGTGTGTTGGGCTCAGTTACTTAATATTTGCTAGAAGAATAAAAGCCTCTCATTATGCTGGCTTGATTGGTGCAATTATGTACACTTTTAGCTTTTATGTGTTATTAAATATTAATCGCCATCCGTTTTTCATTCTGCCGTTAATTTGGTTCCCACTTTTATGCTTGGGTTCCGAAAAGATTATCCAAGATGAATCGGGTTTGCTCTTCACAGTCATTACTGCTTTAGGAGCTATAGCAAACTTCTACTTCTTTTACAAATTAACTATCCTAGTCTTTATTTATGCAGTCGTTAGATATTATGTAGTGTTTGGTATTGAAGACAAAAAACGATTAGCAACAATAGTAGGGTGTTCTTTTCTACATTATATTCTTGGACTATTAATTAGTGGCTTCATTTTCTTACCTATGGTGTATGGTTTTTTAAATTCATCAAGAAGTGCTGAAGGTGTAGCTATCAACTTGGTGCATTATCAACTAGACTATTATGTTGCTTTAATCCACAACTTGTTTGTGCCTAACGCTTATTTCTGGAGTGTGGGCGGTTTTTCAGCTTTTACCTTATTTGGTCTGTATTATTTATGGAAAACACGTAAAGAAAAACAAGCAATTTTTTATATTTTGATTATTCTCACACTGTTTTTACTTTTTCCATTTTTCGGTTCAATGATGAATGGTTTTTCTGGACCTTATAATCGATTTAGTTTCGCAGTTCCATTTTTCTTATCACTAGGGACTGGATTTTTTATCGATAATCGTGACCGAATTGGTAAAAATGATTTAAAAAATATTGCAGGTATACTTGGATTCTTTACTGTGATTTATACCGTTAGTATGTTTTTGACGAATAAATTTGTTTACTATTTAACTCCGATAGTTGTCGGGTGGGCTTTATGGATCATACTTTGGAGAGAGAATAAGGAAACCGTAAAGAATAAAATAGATTATACGATGCTATTGCTTGTGGCTGTGATAGCTTTAAATATGATAATGAATGGTCTAAACTACTATATGCCCTATGGAGCAAATACGATTAGCACTACCAAACCCTTGAATAATTCCATTGAAGAATACCGTCAGTTGTTCGGTGGTCTTGAAAAGCATTTACCAGATGACCACGTTTATCGAATAGGAAATACCTCGAAGGATAATCATGTACGTAATCAATATATTTATCATGACCAAATGGGATTAAGTCATTATCTTTCCATTACAAATAAATCGATTGCAGATTTTTCAGAAGCATTAATGCTCGCTCCGTATCAGATCATTCAGCCACTTCGTAACGGATTAGACGACCGACGCTTTGCTAATTATTTAATGAACGTCGAATATATTATCACAGACCGAGAAAACGACACTTATATACCTGATAGCTATCAAGTGGATGAAGCAGTATCTAATGATGAAAAAGTTTTAGCGAAGACAAACTACGCCTATCCATTTGCCTATGTGATGAATGATTATCTGTCAGAAGAAACGTTCAGCACATTAACGCCGATTGATAAAGAAGAAGTATTGAGCCAAGTGGCAGTAGTAGAAGATATAGAAGATTCAGAATTGCTAACTCAAAGTGATTCGATTGCCCCATCTCAAATCACAAGCTCCAAAACAATTCCCTATAATATCTCTTATGAAGGTAAAAAGCTTGAAGCTACTAAGTCTTATCAGTTGAACATTGATGAAGTAGATCAAAGTATAACGATTTCGTTGGATGAGGCAAATGATCTGTCAAATCATGAACTTTTTATTTCATTAGAAGGCATGGATTATAAGACGGACGAATCTCATTTCTATACTTATGATAAGACTGGTTATGATATCGTCTTTAAATATAATGATCGCCGTAAATCATTTAGACAATCTGATCAACATACATTTAGTACCTATTTTGACC
>Ga0079226_10001928_pt1 | contig 15938 bp, 18 predicted proteins | sample Poulit2014_FD_76345 | JGI IMG/M metagenome (GOLD analysis project Ga0079226, IMG submission 76345) | Agricultural soil microbial communities from Georgia to study Nitrogen management - Poultry litter 2014 | ecosystem: Environmental > Terrestrial > Soil > Agricultural land | place: USA: Georgia...
AAATGCCACACAATTAGAGAAGGAATTTTGTTTTCTTATATAAGTCCCATTAATCACTTAGATTTATTTGTTAATGCTTTCAAAAACACATAAATCTACTTAGCTTGTAAGTCTTCAGGAATAGTCTGGCCGCCATCAATGACAATCGTTTGACCAGTTATGAAGCTCGTATTCTCTGAAGCAAAAAACATCGCAGCATACCCCACATCTTCTACATTACCGAGTTTTCCAACTGGAATTGCATTCGTCATCGTTTCTAAATAATCATCTCCCAAATCTTCTAAGCCACCTGTAGCCACATTACCAGGCATAACAGAGTTCACCGTTACACCATATTCTGCAAGTTCAAGAGCAGCTGATTTCATATATCCTAATTGGGCCGCTTTACTAGCACCGTAATGAGCCCATCCACGATAGCCAACAAGTGGACCAGTAATGGAGGATGTAAAAATAATTCTACCAGCTTTAGCTTCTTTTAAATATGGGATACTAGCTTTCACAGTCCAATGTGTCCCTCTTACATTGGTATTTATAACAAGATTCCAGTCTTCATCTGTCATCGTCTCAATTTCTTCTTGCGGAAATATACCAGCATTCGAACATACAATATCAATACCACCAAAAGCATTAGCAACTTCTTCAATTGTTTCTTCAATCGATTCGCGATTCGTAACATCTGTTTTAAACGCTCGAGCAGTTCCTTGTTTTTGATTTAACTCGTTCACACATTGTTCCGCCGTTGATAACGTTCTAGATAAAATCGCTACATTTGCACCATGTTTAGCAAAAACTTTAGCTATCCCTTTACCTATTCCTTTACTTCCACCTGTAACAACAACCGTTTTCCCCTTGATGTCATTATACATTACATCCTCTCCTTTATGGTAATAGTATTATCCCCATAAATAAATGTAATTTAATATTTATTTATGGGAGTTTGAGAAATATCACTTAAAAACAATTAATAAAAAGTAGAAGTGTACCAAATCTAAATAATGTAAATTAAACATGTTCCCATCATAAATAAAATCAATTGTTATAAACCAACTTATTTTCTATTGTTTTTCATATCAATCACTTGAATGTTTTCAAAATTTTCAATAGCATATTCTGTTATTAAGCTAGGGTTATTTACTCCTACTATTTGATTTATTTGTTTTAAATTAGCCATACGAACGTCTACTTCACTATCACCTAAAAACAAGGTTTCTTCCATTTTAACTCCATACCTTTTCTCAGCTAAATCCAGCATATCTGGATAAGGTTTACTACGCTCTACACAATCACTTCCAATTATAAAGTGAAACCAGTTTGCTATATTTGTCGCATATAAATGATTTTCCGCGTTTTCTTGTGTATCCGCTGTAATAACACCAATTTTTCTACCAGAATAATATAACTTCTCCAAAAACTTCTCTACCCCTTTTATTAATTGCATATTACTACTTTTATTTATTTGGTCATTTGCAAACATGAAAGATTGTCCAGTAATTTCTACTGATTGTTGCCAATCAATTCCTATTGAATAAAGATGGTAAGCGATTATTGTCTGCATTTCATTTTCACTCGCTACGGATAATGGACTATCTAGAATTACTTTATCTTCCTTTATTCCAATATCTTTTATAAACTCTGATATCTTGTTCTCCTTAATCCATCCATTTATAATAAGATAGTATTTTACATTATTTAACCAATCTACCCAAACACTATCTAAGTCTAAAAGTGTACCATCTTTATCGAAAAGAACATATTTTATATTATTATTTACTTGTCTTAATAGCTTCATTTAACAGATTCCTCAGTTGGTTGTAAAGATGGAGCTACTTTACTTTCATCATTATGAAACGCCTCTTCAGGTGCATTTATGTTAATTCGATGCCTTGCCCAAACAAAATAATAAATTGTTGCTAAAACAAATAATGTAATACTAATCCAGAAAAACAAAATATTAGCAAATACACTTGCAAATAAAGCGGTTATTGCAAAAATGATTGAAATAATTGGAATAATTGGAAATAACGGTGTTTTGTATGGACGATTTAGCTCCGGTTCTTTTATCCTTAACACAATTAATGATAAATTCATAGAAATATAAGAAACTAAGGCACCAAAAGTTGCAATTAATATTAAATCATCAGGATCAAATAAGGCAACAAGTATTAAACCTAATAAACCGGGTGTAATAATCGCTAAAACAGGGGTTCTTCGAGATACGTGTAATTTTGAAAAAATTGGAGGGAGATATCCAGCACGAGATAAGGAAAATATCTGACGAGAGTATGCTAAAATAACTCCTGAAAAACTAGCAATCAATCCTACTAATCCTATCGAGCCCAATAATTGCGCTAACCAATGCGTCCTTCCAAAAGCTGAAGCAACCGCATCAGGCAAAGCATCTTCAGCGACACTAAGTTTTTCAAATCCAACTAACCCAATTGCTACAGTAGAGGTTAATACAGATAAGATTAATAATGTTACCATACCAGATAATATCCCTTTTGGCATGTTTTTTTCAGGTTCTACAGTTTCTTCTGACAACATTGGTAACATTTCAATAGCTAAAAATAACCACATCGCATATGGTATTGCTGCCCAAATCCCCTTAAATCCAGATGGTATAACTGAAGTAGAACCATCACCAAATAAATTAGCTGCTTCAATTTTGGGTAACCCGACTATATACATCAAAACCACTAAACCTAGTGCAATAATTACTAGAACAGTCTCTAATCTGGCATATTCTTTGATGCCGATAATATGAACAAACATAAAAATTATATAAATAACGATAGCAGAAAGTATCGTACTCAAGCTAGGAAATAAAAAATTAACATACGCTCCAACACCGACCGCAACGACCGCAGCAGCAATAACATATTGAAGCATTACACCAAATCCAGTAATAAAACCTGCAAAGGGACCCATAGCTCTTCTTGCAAAAGCATATGGTCCACCAGCATGTGGCAACATTGTTGAAAGCTCAGAAATACCTAAGGTCATAAATAAATACATACAACCAACGATGCCAATTGCGATTAAAAATCCAACATATCCAGATTTATCTAGACCAAAGTTCCATCCAAAATAATTTCCTGATATTACAATCCCTACACCGATAACCCATAACTGAAAAGGCTTCAAGGTTCTAACTAAAGTTTTATCTTCTTTCATTTTATTCCCTCCATTAGTTATTCGTATTTTTTTAGGTATTGTGACATAATAATATCTGAATCTTCCGAATATTTAGAACCTAACTCTCTGCTCGTTTCATTATCCCTACTACCTATCCAGGAAATTAATTGTAGTCGACGCATCATAATGAATGTTGGTATTTCATTTACTTCTGCTTCTGATAATCTTCTTACTGCGTTGTACCCTTCTATCCAAGAATGAATTAACTTAGGGACATATTCTCGATGTTCAATAAATGATAACGAGGCTGCGAGGTCATATAAATAATAACCAAACCCACTATCATCAAAGTCAATAACACTTACTTTGTTCTTCTCATCGACTAATAGGTTAGTATGACGGAGATCTGCATGAATTAAACCAAAATGCCCCTTTGTTTTCCCGAAGCTATCCAACCTCTTTTTGATAGTTTTAGATACTCGATTAAAAATATCGTAACGATTTTCTGTCAATCCTTTTCCATCTTGCCACCTCCCCCATTTAGGGACATCTCCTAATATTGTTTCATAATCCCAAACTGGACGTTTCAACTTAGAGAACTGTTCCGAATTCTCTATAGAATGAAGATGAAAGTTAGCTGTGATTTCTCCAATATTTTTAAATACCTTAATTAAATTTGATTCATGATCTATGTTAGGCATATTTCCTCTAATATAATTAAACAACACAGTAAAATACTCCTTGCCTTCATGTACAATTCGTTGAACATATTCACCGTTATCTGCTTTCTGCGGCATGCACAAATTTACAGAAGTATTATCATCTAGCGATTTCGCAAATTCAATTTCACTTTTAATTTCTTCAAATTCATGATAATTAGGGCGACAAACCCTTAAAATATACTTATCGTCAGAACTATTTGTTTTTTCAATTATATAAGTGCAATTTTCAGAGTAATCTAACAATCTAACTTCATAGAAATGGTCTATATATTGATAATTTTTTACAGCTTTATCTGCAACAGCTTGATATATTCGTAGGTTACCATTAATCTCCATTTAATATCCTCCATTCGATAAAAATAATCTTTTAACGTCCTAACGTCCATGTAAAACACTTATCAATATTCTTATCAATTGACAGCGCTTTCAGTTTTGCTAAGAAATCTATAAATCTAACGAATCTATTATACCTACTATTGCAGCATCAATTGGGAGATTTTTGTCTGGATTAATAGAAACTGCTGATGAACCACTAGTCACGAGTACTCTATCACCTTTACCAGCACCAATTTGGTCTACTGCTACTAGTATGTCAGAATTATATAACACTTTCGTATTTTCAATAGTTTCTTTTTGTACAATTAAAAATTTAGCACCCGTTAATGTCGTTTCTTTTCTAGTAGCCCATACACTTCCAATTATTTTTCCAATTATCATAGTTTTCATACTCCTTTTCTAGCGAAGTGATTTAAAAAAGATTACATTTTAATACCTTCGCTAGATACGACTTTTTTACAAGTTATCTGTTTACAAGGCATAACTTAGTTTTCACTTATTAATAAATGAATATTATGTTCTTCTAAATATTCCTTCCACTCATCTGAACAATGACTATTAGTTATAATCATTGATGCTGCGGTTAATGGTTTTATATGCGCAAACGTTGATTTTCCAAATTTAGTATGATCTGCTAAAATGATTACTTCTTCTGCTTTATCCATCATTTGTCCAGCTAGAATTGACCCATTAATATCATAATCCGTAATTCCATTTTTAAATGATAAGCCACCTGCTGCTAGAAAAGCTTTATTCACATTAAATTTATCAAGAATTAAATTCGAAAAATGACCGCCAATAAACTGTTGGTGACTCTCTAGTTCGCCCCCGAGAAAAATAACCTTACCTTTAGTGTAGTCCATTGCTAAATTAAGTACTGGAACTGATGAAGTTATAATTGTTAAATTATTTTTATTCATTAGGAAGTTCATCAGTTCTGCAGCAGTTGTCCCGTGTCCGATAATAATATTATCATTATCTTCTACTAATGAAGCTGCGGTTTTACAAATTTCCCGTTTTTCATCCCTGTTTATAGAAGTCTTTTGAATAAATGTTGGTTCAGTACTTTGTTTGGTTTTAACCGCTCCACCATACACCTTTTTTAGATATCCTTCTTCATCTAAGCGGTCAAGATCCCTCCTGATTGTTTCACCCGACACATTTAATAGTTCTGCTAAATGACTAACCTTGATTATTTCATTTTTTTCTAAATCAGATAAAATTTTTTCTTTTCTTATTTCATACGATAATGACATTTTATTAAACACCCTTTTTACATTAATTTTATTCACGATAACATTCTATATTGAAAAAGGGCAATTTAATAGTTATTTAGCTTGGTGAAAACAGATTGTTCTTTTTAACCAAATTCGCTGAATAATTTAACATGTCTTTCTCTTTGTCATTTAACATCAATTCCACAATTGATTCTATTCCATTTCCACCTACAATGGTAGGAACTCCCATACATATATCGTATAAATCATACTCTCCATTTAAATAAGTAATAGTTGGAATTAATTTCCGTTTATCGTGATAAATTGTTTCAATCATTTCTACAATCGAGGATGCTGGCGCATAATAAGCACTCCCCTCGCCTAATAAAGAAACAATCTCTGCACCACCATGCTTAGTTCTTTCAATTATTTCATTTATTTTTTCTTGTGATATTAGCTTTCCTAAAGGTATTCCTGCTACATTTGAATATTGGATTAAAGGAACCATTTCATCACCATGTCCACCTAATACCATGCCGTGAACGTCTTCAATTGATACATTTAGTTCTTTTGCCACAAATGTATTAAACCTAGCAGTATCCAATATTCCAGATTGACCAATGACCCTTTCTTTTGAAAAGTTTGTTTCTTTTAAACAAATATACGTCATCACATCTACTGGATTGGTTAAGACAATCACAAAACTGTTTGGGGCATACTTTTTTATGTTTTTTGACACTTCTTTTATAACTTTGGCATTAAATTCAATTAAATCATTTCTATCCATACCTGGCTTTCTCGCAATTCCAGCAGTGATAACCACTATATCCGCATCCACAATCTCCATATAGTTAGAAGTCCCAACAACGTCTGAATTACTTCTCAAAACTTGACTCGCCTGTAATAAATCAAGTGCTTTTCCTTTTGTTGAGTCTTCTTTTCCTGGTGTATCTACTAATACAATATCTCCAATTCGTTTTTCCATTATTTGAAGAGCAATCGTTGATCCTGTATTCCCTGCTCCTATTATTGCTATTTTCTTTCGCGAGAACCTCATCATTTTTCTACCCCTTTTGATGATTTACTTTCTGCTTCTTTTTTAGGCGAGGATTTCTTTTTATTATTAGTCATCTTTTTCTTGTTAAAAAGATTAGTTGTTTGATTATCTGGATGAGGAATGACACGCTCTGATATTAACTCACCATTCTTTTGAACAATATACTTACCTGCTTCAATAGCTGAATGAATAGACGAAACATCGCCTCGAATAGTTATAGTTACCATAGCTCCTGTTGATATAGTGCGATCTATTATCTCTACATTCGATGTTTTTACCATTTCATCTGCAGCAGCAATAGCTCCAAGAAGACCTTTTGTTTCAAGTAAACCTATTGCTTTATTCATACTTCCTCACCTCTTCTCTCTTCAGTAATGATAATTCCTTTCTTTTTTGCACAATCTAAAGCTAATGGAGTCACTAATGTTTTAGAATCTATTATCAATTCATTACCACTATATTTTTTTACATCTAATTCTTTTAATAACCTACCTTTGAAACCTATCTTTTGAACAGTCTTTCCTTTTCCATATACTGAGTTGATAAATTCCACACCATACTGTTCTAGCTGTTGATAGTATTTTCTAATATTTTCTGTATACGGATGGTCGCTTTTTTGTAATAAAACGTTAAATTCTTCACCTAATCGTATATATACTTGTTTATTTTGCATTAAAGCATTAATTATCCATTCTGAATGTATATGATTTGATAAACCTAATGCCACTTGAACTATTATATTTCTATCAACTTTATCAGCAAAAACAGCTTGAAATTCTTGTAAACTATGACTATCTTTATTATAATGATGAATAATCCAACCGTTTGTTTTAAATTCATTTAACAAATCAACGTCGTGACTACCTAAAACTAATAACTTTTTTTCCTTCGATTTCATATTAGTATCTGGTATATTATAACCGCATTTTTTTAATATCGATAAGACAATTGATGTGATTTCTTCCTCTTTCATTACCCATCAATCCCTTTTTTTAAATAACCTATCGTGTTATTAGTAATTAAAGCCGCATTCGCTTCGTCTGTATCTATATGCATTTCTAATTTATATTTATTTGATACTCGAATGCGAACATCCGAAAATACAATTGGTCTTTCGCCTGTCACTTCCACAGAGACAGCATCACCTGTCTTTACATCATAATAAACAGCTATATCATCATCCATATGAATATGTGATTTAGCAATAATTAACCCTTCTTCCAAATATACACTTCCTTCAGGTCCTATAATAGTGACTGGTGAAGATTGTTTAATATCTCCAGACATTCTGATTGGTGGATTTAAACCTAGTTTAATTGCATCTGTTTTACTTATTTCTACTTGTGTATGAGATCTTGTTGGACCTAAAACTCTAACTTTCGTAATAGAATCTTTCGGCCCTGCTATCGTTACCAATTCATTGGCAGCAAATTCACCCGGTTGATATAGTTTACTCTTTTCCGTTAATGAAGCATTTTTTCCAAATAATATTTTTAAATGCTTTTCATCTAAATGACAATGTCTTGCCGATATAGAGATAGGTATACCCCTGCCACCGTCTAACTCCTTCATGACTTCCTTTACAATTGTATCTATATCCATAAGTTACACCCCGCTCTTATTTATCTGATCTATCATTTAAAATAAGATCTAAATTTTGGTGCGGGCGTGGAATAACATGAATTCCTAACAGTTCACCTACACGTTGCGCAGCTTCAGACCCCGCTTCTGTGGCAGCTTTAACTGCTCCTACATCCCCCGAAACTGTTATCGTAACAATACCTCCACCTACATTCGTTTTATTAACCAAACTTACATTAGCAGCTTTCATCATTGCATCCGCTGCTTCGATTGCAGCAACCAACCCTTTGGTTTCAATTAACCCAATCGAGCTTAAACGATCCATGTTTGTGCCTCCTAACATTCAAGTTCTGATAAAAATATACACTTTCTTATAGTTCGTCAGTTATCTTTCAAATTAGTTATATTAAGATTTTTTTAACAATAAAATATCCTTCAAACCATTATGCGGACGAGGTATAACGTGAACAGCTAATAATTCCCCAACACGTTGTGCAGCATCTGCACCTGATTCTGTCGCTGCCTTAACTGCTCCTACATCTCCCTCAACCATTACTGTCACTATTCCTGATCCAACGTGCTCCTTACCCACTACATTTACATTGGCAGCCTTGACCATTGCATCAGCTGCTTCTACCGCTGCGACTAATCCTTTGGTTTCAATCATTCCTAAACTTTCACTCATTTTAATTCCTCCTATAATTTATATATTTTATTTACTACTTGTTTCTTTAATCACTTGTGATACTATTTTCTTGATATCCTGATAATTATAATCTTCCAATGATTTTTGTGATACATTATTAATTGGACTATCTTGGATATTTTTATTACTTAATTGATGTACTCTAGGTATCTCTACCTGTTTATCTTGATGTCTTGCAATACGTTTTATATTAATTAAATGTTCAACTGTAATATTATCTGACGTTATATTTTTCCCGTAAGATCCACAACCTAATGTTAGTGAAGGGATAAGATTCGTTGTTGCTCCAGCCGCTCCAATTGATGCATAAGAATTTACCACACATCGAGATACTGGCATATGAAGAGAATAAGTTTCAATAACACTGTCATCTTGAGCATGAATCGAACAAGTGTGTCCTCTACCTCCTAACGAAAGTAAATCATCACATATTTTCATAGCCTCTGTTAAACTATTTACTCTATATATCCCCAATAGAGGAGATAACTTTTCAATAGCAAATGCTACATCTTTACCAACTTCCACCTCTTCTGCTGCTAACACAATAGTATTTGCAGGAACTATCACATGTGCCATTTCCGCAATTTCTACAGCACTCTTTCCAATTATATTTAAATTTAATTTACTGTTTTTATCAAAAATAACATTTTCTACTTTTAGTTTTTCTTCATCAGATAAAACATAACAACCATTATTTTTTAAATTTCGTAAAAATAATTGATACACATTCTTATGAACAACGGCTGAAGACTCTGTAGAACATAACACTCCATTGTCAAACGATTTACTTAAGGTCAGCTTCCTTGCGGCATCATCTAATTTCGCTGACTTATCAATATATACTGGGCCATTTCCTGGACCTACTCCATATGCCGGAGTTCCTGAACTATACGCCTGACTTACTAGTCCGCTGCCACCAGTTGCAATAATTAAATCTATTAAGGGATCTTGCATAAATTTTTGGGTAGTTTTTAATGTCGGTTCTTCTATACATTGAATTAAATTTTCATCTACGTTATTCTTTGTCAAAACTTCTCGTAGTATTTCTACGACTTTCATAGTAGATTTCACTGCTTTAGGATGAGGGCTCAATATAATACTATTTCCTCCTTTTAAAGCAATAATGATATTATGCAAAGCTGTTGCAGTTGGATTCGTCGTCGGACATATAGAGAAAACAATCCCATATGGATATGCTATTTCTGTCATTCCGTTTTTTTTATCTTCCCGTACAACTCCTACTGATTTTACATTTTTAATTTCGTTATAAACTGATTTAGTTGCCAACTGATTTTTCAAAACTTTATGCTCGTATACACCCATTCCAGTTTCTGTCACTACTAAGCGAGCTAAAACATCAGCATTTTTATAACCTTCATCACATAATTTTGCTACAAGATCATCCACTTCTTCTAAAGAATAAGTTCGGTATACTTCTTGAGCTTCCCTTGACAGCGCTATCATTTTATTTATCATTTTTCCATAACCACCCTCCTATTTGTCATTTCATGTACATGTAGAAGTTAATATAACTTAATTTGAGATACACTAGATTGATTGCTTGTTGAGTTCACATTATATGAAATATCGTTCCATCGTTTTATTTCTTCATCACTCAATCCGCCGTTTAAATTATTCTTATACGAATGATTTGTGCTTTTTAATAAATTCAAAGACCTCCAACGCAATATTTCTTGATCGGTCAACCCACTAAAATTATTTATTTCATTTTTATTATAATCTCCTTGTATATTTTCTATAACAATTTTGGTAACTGTTTTAATTAACTCTTCATCCAATTCTAATCCACCTCCTCTATACTTTTAATGACGCCTGTGCTATACTTCTTTCACATTTATTCAATAAATTATCGCAATAATCTTTATCTAATAGTAATCCTGGCTTAAACTGTAAAACTCTATTATCTAGCATCGAATAAATTGCCCATACTCCATTTTCATAAAGGTGTTCCATCACAATATTAGCACCTCGAGAATGATTGAATTCTAAACCAAAAATTACACCTAATTGTCTAATACCTACAAAAAAATTAGGGTGTTTTTCTTGAATTCTATCTAAACCTTGTCTCAAATATCTTGCAACATAATCTACATTTTCTAAAACTTCCGGACGTTGCGAAATTTCTAATACTTTATCTGCAACAACACAACCTAATTCAGCTCCACCAAATGTAGAAATATGTGCAAATCCATCTTCATTCATCCATTCTCCTGCTCGTTCATTTACAATGGTCGCTGCAATTGGATAGATACCTCCACTAAGTCCCTTTGCAGTCACTAAAATATCGGGTTCTATACCGTAGTACTCAAATCCCCACAACTTCCCAGTTCTAGATAATCCCGTTTGTACTTCATCCGCAATATAAAATGCTCCATAACGTTCGCATAATTCTTTCACCTTTTTTAAATAACCTGGTTTAGATAATGGGAATCCGTATGTCGCTGGAATTGTCTCAATAATAACTGCTGCAACATCACGACTCCTTAACACTCTTTCCATTGCCTCCAAGTCATTAAAAGGAACACTTTCGTTATCTTCTTTATTACCTTGACTGAAAAAAGGTTTAGAATATCGTTCATTTCCTAATGATACGGCAATACCTGTGTGTCCATGATAAGCATATTCAATCGAAACTATCTTTCTTTTTTCAGTTGCATAACGTGCACTTTTAATCGCCACATCTATCGCTTCTCCTCCACCACTAGAAAAAATTGAATATCTCAAATTATTTGGTGTACATTTATCAAATGTTTCTGCTAACTGCGCTCTGGCTATTGAAGGAAAATGGTGATTACCTATATCAAATTTTTGCAAAGCTTCTTGTAACGTCTCAATCACTTCTGAATTGCGATGCCCAAGATTATATGTTCCGCCATTCAGATGCAGATCCATCAATTCTTTTCCTTCCATATCGTAAAGATAGTAACCTTTTCGCTCTCCGATAACTAAATTTACTCCATCAGCTTGCCACTGTTTTGTTTTGCCTGGATTCCACCACTTTATCGACTTATCTAATACATCACTTTTAGAAATTTTATAATTAAACATTGATTTTTCCCACATCCTTTTCTAGTCCTATAATAATGATTCAAAAACAACTTTCTTAAGCTTTTATATATTTTATATTTCATTATCAATAAGATACCACCAAAAAACACATGAGTCAACATAAATCAAATAATTAATTTAATAATTTTATTATATTAATATATCATTTAAAACCTTTTAAACTAGCATTGAACATTTATAAACCTTATATAATCTTAAATAAAACTTATTGCTCTTGTTTTTTTATAATATTTACAATTTTCAAATTAATGTTGTTTTATATTTATTATTGTGGTATCTTTTTTTAAAGTTAAAAGTTATATTTATTTCATTTTGGAGGTGATTTATTTTTAATAGTTTCTGTTTATTATTTTTCAAAATATATTTAGGAGGTTTTGTAATGAAAAAAAATTTACACACAATAATCTTTGGAAGTTTAGCATATTTTTTTATAGCCATCGGTACCCTACCGGGATTTTTTGATTGGTCTAATAAAATTGAACCATGGGTATTTAATTTACCCTTCTCTATGTTTTGGCTTATATCTACAAACGTGTGCATCATCATTATTTTATTTTTATGGTATTTTGTTGATAATGCTACAGGTGTATTGGATATCGATATTAAATCACATGATAAAGAAAATAAGGAGGAGTAGTCTATGGCAATTTTGTTTATGGTAATATTTTTAGGGATAATGATATTTATTAACATTAAAAATTTTGGTGTTGAAAGTTTTGATGACTATGCTACTTCAAAAACAAAGTTTGGGTTTGTTTCAATTTCTTTATCTGTTTTTTCAACTTGGTATGTAGGAGCTTCATTTACTGCTTGGGCAACTTTAAACGTAGAATCAGGATTTTTAGGAGCCTATGTTATTCCTTATGCATCAATGATGATTATAACCATTTATTTAGTAGGTGAAAAAACATTTTTATGGGGAAAGAAGTACAAAATTAATACACAAGCAGAACTTATGGGATTAAGATATAACAGTAGATTTTTAAGAATCTTAATGGCTATATCTGCTGTTATGTTTATGGCTCCATGGCTTTTGCTCGAATGGGTTACACAAGGTTATTTATTTAATTATGCTTCAAATGGAGTCTTAAGCCCCTTTTGGGGGATGTTACTTGGTGTTGTAGTAGTATTAGTTTATGTTGCTACAGGAGGGATGAGAGCAGTTATAACTGCTAATATTATCCAAGGTGCTTTTATGTTTATAGTTGGAACCGGCTTAATGTTTTACTTATTGTATTATTTTTTTGGAAGTTTTACTGAAGCCATGAGTCTATTAGATAATAAACATCCTGATGTATTAACTTATTCCGGTCCAGGATCCAGTCTTCCCACGGCTTATTGGACATCTATAGTTATTTCAAGTGGGTTTGGTGCATTCATGTGGCCATGGGCATACAATAAGCTATTCGCTGCCAATAGTGTTAAATCAATTAAACAATCAACTCTTTTAACTCCTGTGTTCAGTCTTATCTTTTGGTCAGCTGCAGTCTTTTTAGGTCAAGCCATGCATAGTATTGAATTTGCTAGAGAAAATTCCGAAGAATCTTATTTATGGATTGCAAATGAAGCAGGTCCGTTAGCACTAGCTCTAATGAGTACCTTAATAATGGCAGCTAGTATCGGTACTGTATCGGGTATCATACAAGCTCTTTCAACTGCTATTTCAAATGACATTGCACAAGTTATAAATAAAGAAATCAGTAATTCTCAAGCATTAAAAATAGCACGATCATCAGTAGTAGGTTTAGGAATTATAGCTCTCATATTTGCTACTATAGACTTAGGAGCGTTAATAGATATAGCTTTATTAACTTATCAAGGTATAATAATGCTGTTTCCTATTGTAATTTTAGGATTGTATTGGAAGCGCGCTAACAAAGAAGGTGCTATAACGGCTCTTATTTTATCTACAATTCTTTCTATGTATGTTGAATTTGCACAACCCGTATTTTTTACCCAATATGGATGGTCAGGTGGAATTTATGGAACAGTACTTGGTTTTATAATAATGATTATATTTGGTTACCTAAAACCAGTTGAGGGGCACGTTTACATGCTTTGGGATGACATAAAAGAAGCTAAAATAAATTATAACAAAAAAGCGAGTTAAATAACTTTCCATTTCAGACTTCCAGGTTGAAATACACATTATCATTACATTGATTAAATTAGATGTAATTTTTAAATATTAAAATAAAAAGATAATAATTCCAATTTCTATGTAAACAAAAGTAAGTATTTAAAATTTAATATCTTACCAATACAAATTTTCCAAATAATTAATTTATTGTTGACTTACGAGGCATTTGTTGTTATTATTTGGTTGTAAGTTGATTATTGTTGATCTAAACAAAAAATAACAATAAAGGATAGGAGGATTATTAAAAATATCTAAATATGAATATATTTTTAAGTTTAATTTTTATTTTAAACTATTAAGTTAGAAATTTAATTTTTAAAGGAGGAAATTAGATGAAAAAAACTGGTTTTATTTATGATGAAAGTTATTTTTGGCATGATAATGGTAACGGTGCTTTAACTAAAAGTTCTGGAGGTTGGATACAAGCCCATACATATGGGGAAGATCCCGAAACGAAAAGAAGATTTAAAAATTTAATGGATATTTCTGGTCTAACAAAAAAGTTAAAATCTATTGAACCACGTTCAGCAACAAGAGAAGAGGTTGAAATGTTTCATATCCCTAGCTATGTGGATAAAGTTAAAGAACTAAGTGATGACAATGGTGGAGATGCCGGGCAAATTGCTATAGTTGGAAGAGGTTCTTATGAAATAGCTTTATTATCTACAGGTGGTTCAATTACAGCAGTAGATGCTGTTATGAACGGTGATGTTGAAAATGTATACGCTCTCACTAGGCCACCTGGACACCATGCTGAGTCTCAAGAAGGAATGGGCTTTTGTATATTTAATAATGTTGCAATTGCCGCAAAATACGCAAAAGAAAAGTATAACTTAGAAAGAATCTTAGTTCTAGACTGGGATGTACATCATGGTAACGGAACTGAACAAGCATTTTATGAAGATGATAACACCTTATTTATATCTTTACATCAAGACCGTTTGTTTCCTGCCAACAGAGGTTACGTAGAGCATACAGGAAAAGGTAAAGGAGAAGGATATACTGTTAACATTCCATTACCAGCCGGAACTGGAAATGCAGGTTATATGTATGCTTTTGAGGAAATAGTTGAGCCAATTGTTGATCAGTTTAAACCTGAGTTAATTTTGGTATCTGCAGGACAAGACCCTAGTTTTTTTGATCCTCTTGCTAGAATGATGGTTACAGCAGACGGATTTTATAGATTTGCAGAATTTATGAAAAAACTTGCTGAAAAACATTGTAAAGGTAGGTTAGTACTATCGCATGAAGGTGGTTATAGTCAAGCTTATGTTCCCTTCTGCTCTCATGCAATAGTAGAAGCAATGAGCGAAATAAAAACTGAGGTAAAAGACCCTTTCATGGAGGATTTTGGTTGTCCAGTTGAAACCCTATTTCCTCATGAAAAAGAAGCAGTTCAAAATGTTATTAAAGAACAATCCAAATATTGGAATATATAGATTTCTTAAAAATCTATAATTGTATTGTTTTGATTTAAAATATAACACAATATAAAAACATAAACTTCTTAAATTGATCAAATTTAACAGAGAGACAAACAATAGTGTAGGCTTGTATTGACCCGTAGAATTAGAGTACAAATCTATTTCTACGGGTAATTTTTATTAATTATGTTAGTACAGTTTTATGGAGAAGGTGTATAAACAGTTCACAATCTAGTCATTGTATATTATTCAAACGTCACTGCCAAAATGCATACGAAAATATATCAAATTTATTTCCAAATATCCACTTTGTAAGCAGAATTATATTTGTGTTAGATAGATAACAGGAAAAGAAGCTCGATGATAATTAGTACATTGCTTGTTGTCACTATTTAATATATAAGAAATATCACTAGCGTTGCATGAATATATTCACAATTTTCTGTAAATACCTAATTTCTGTTTAGAACAAAAAAGCAAACAACCTAATAAAGGCGGCACTGTCCATTTGGTAAAAATATACATTTAAT
>Ga0079226_10001929_pt1 | contig 15935 bp, 13 predicted proteins | sample Poulit2014_FD_76345 | JGI IMG/M metagenome (GOLD analysis project Ga0079226, IMG submission 76345) | Agricultural soil microbial communities from Georgia to study Nitrogen management - Poultry litter 2014 | ecosystem: Environmental > Terrestrial > Soil > Agricultural land | place: USA: Georgia...
ACCCGGCCGCGCAGGCGCGAGCGCAGCCTGGGCCCGCCGCCCTGAAGCAGCCCGCCGGCGGCGCCGGCAATGGCACCCACCAGGGTGCCGGTGCCCAGCGTCAGGCCGCCGCTGGCGACATCGACCACGGCCCCGGCGCCCGCTCCGGCGGCGGCATAGCCCGAGGCCCGCAGGCCGTAGTGGCGCAGGGTTTCGGGATCGAAAGGATCGGTGCGCCAGCGGCCGTCGGACAGGGGCAGGCCGTCGTCGTCCACTTTTTCCTGGCCAAAGCGATAGAGCTCAAGCAAGGTATCGGCACACACCTGCTCGCGCTCGCGAATCATGTCCTGCAGCTGCCGGCGAACCCGTTTTTGTCCGGCCCGGTCATCGCGCCGGGCTTCCAGGGCGCAGGCGGCGGCATCGAGCAGCAGGTCGGCCACGGCGGTCAGTCCGGCGTGACGGCGCCTGTCCTCTTCGACCTTGCGGTGGGCCATCCAGGCGCCCAACGCATCGGCATGACTGTCGAGCAGGCTTTTGAGCTTTTCAAACAGCCGCAGCTCGGTGGTCGGGTCGCGCACCGCCACATCAAAGGCCTGCACGGTGTGCAGCCCCACCCTGGCCAGGGCTTGCTGCCACTGCTCGCGCCGACTGTCGGGCGCGGCGGTAAAGTTGAGCACCGCCAGCATGGGCCGGGCGCACCACTGCAGTATGGCCAGTTCGTCCTGGTATTTTTCCAGCACCGGCTCGCGGGCATCGATGACGTAAAGCGCGGCGTCAACATCCAGCATCAGGGCCAGCACACTGGCTTCCTGGGCAAAGCGCTGAACCGCCTGCGACTGCCGAAGAAAGCCCTTGACCCGCTCCGGCCCGTCGTGGCGCTGGCCGGGCCGGCTGTCCAGCCACTCGATCAGTTCGGGGGCGTTTTCTAGGCCGGGGGTGTCAAACAGCTCTATGCGGGTGCCGTCTTCGGCCACCAGCTGGGCGGGCTCCACCTGGCGAGTGGTGCCGCCCTGGTCGCGCACCTGGCCAAAATCGCGGTTGTGGGTCAGGGTGCGCACCAGCGAGGTTTTGCCGGTGTTGGTGTGGCCCACCACTGCCAGGCGCAGGTGGCCCTTGGAACGCTGTTTCATGACGCGGCCTCCGCATTGTGAAGACCGCGCTGCAGGCGCGCCAGTTCGGCGGCATCGGGCTGCTCGCGGTCGATGAATACAATGCCCGCACCGGCGCGCCGGGCCAGGGCCTGCCAGTCGTGCCGGCGCGGGCCAATATCGGCGCCCCGCTCGGCCAGCCGGTGTTCTTCGTCGAGCACCAGCCACAGCGGCGCGTCGGCGGCCTCGGACAGGCGCACCAGAAATCTTTCGGTGCCGGCATCCGGTGTTCTGAGCATGGAGCAAACGCCAATCAGCGCCTCGGCCGGGCGGCGGCGGGCGCCGACGGCTTTCAGCACGGCGCTGCGCTGCCGGCGGCTGTCGGCGCGGCCCACATCACTGACCTTCAGGCCGGACAGCAGTCCCCTGGCGTCGGCCTTTTCATTGTCCAGTTCGATGGCCACCGCCAGCAGTCCGCTGGCGCCGGGTTTTTTCCTGCGGCGCGGACGTTCGACAGCTTCGGGCAGCGCGACGCCCGGCTCAGACGCCGGCTGCGGCAGCGGTGCCAGATCGACGCTCAGGCGCAGGTAGCCGGGCCGGCCGGTGTCCAGCGCCACGCGGCGCGCGCTGAAGCGGGCCGCCAGCGCCGACCAAAGAGCAAAAAAAGCGCGCGGCACAACGGCCCAGGCGGCAATGACGGCCAGCAGGTATTGGGCCCAGCGCGTCCGCAGGGCGGCGTCGGTGGCGGCCTCGCGGCCCACGGCAATCCAGCCCGGGTCGATGGCCGGGAAAAAACCGAGCAGCTGCGGCCACCAGACAAGGATTTCCGCCAGGCGCACCACCGTGCCGTCGGCCAGAAGCGTGGTGCCCCAGTACAAGTCGTACTGGGCCACAGAAAACAGCAGGGCCAATACAATGAGCGCGCCGGCAGCGCAGGCCAGCCAGAAAACATGGGTCAGCAGGCTCAGCCGCCAGCGTCCCCACGGCGTGAGCAGGGCTGATGCAAATGCCGCCATGACATCGGCCGCCAGCGTGGATGACAGCAGGCGCGGCGCAAGGCGGCGCAGCAGACCGGTGGCCAGGCGGCCAACCGCACCGCCTGATGCCCTGCGGCGGGGCCGCGGCCGCATGCCGACAAGCAGCCAGACGATCATCCAGGCAAGCAGCATCAGGGTGGGGAAAAGCAGCAGCACGGCCACCGCCAGCAGTATTTCGACCTGACGGTCGGCCGCCACGGCGCGCCCGGCCACAAGCCCCGTCAAAAGCCCAAGCACGGCCAAGCCCAGGGTGAGCCAGCCCAGCCCGCTGACAAGGCGCTGAATATCGGCGCGCACGGCGGCGGCTTCGGGCAGGGCGGCCGCGCGGGCGGCCAGGCGACCGGCAAAATCGCGGCCGCTGGCGCGAGCAATGGCCGCCGCCTTGTCGTCGGGCCGGCGGCCCAGACGCTCTTCGGCGCGCCGAAAGGATTCGGTCAGCAGCCAGTCGTCAATTTTCAGGTTGCTCATTCGGCCCCGCTTGTTGAGAGGTCTTTTTGATTTCATTGCCGCAAATCATAACGCGCGGGGCCGGAATTGATTCTGGTCAACAAATCCCGCGCTGAATCAACCATAATTCGCGACCCGACAGATTCACCGGTTCAACCTATTGAAGCCTTGAGGACTTCTTCGATGGCCAATTCCACCATATACAACGACCGCGTTGTCAGGCAGTTTGCCTGGGCAACCGTCATCTGGGGCATTATCGGCATGCTGGTTGGCGTTTTCATCGCCGCGCAGCTGATCTGGCCCGAGCTGGGCGGCGGCATTTCGTGGCTCAGCTACGGCCGCCTGCGCCCGCTGCACACCAACGGCGTCATTTTCGCCTTTGGCGGCACGGGGCTGATCGGTACCAGCTATTACGTGGTACAGCGCACCTGCCACGCCCGCCTGTTTTCCGACAAGCTGGCGGCTTTCAGCTTCTGGGGCTGGCAGGCCGTGCTGGTGGGGGCCGTCATCACCCTGCCCCTGGGCTTTACCATGAGCAAGGAATACGCCGAGCTGGCCTGGCCGCTGGCGGTGCTGCTGACCATTGTGTGGGTGGCCTACGCGGTTGTGTTTTTCGGCACCATTGCCAAGCGCCGGGTCAGCCATATTTATGTGGCCAACTGGTTCTATGGTGCGTTCATCATCACCATCGCCGTGCTCCACATTGTCAACAACCTGTCGCTGCCAACCGACTGGTGGCATTCCTATCCGGTTTATTCGGGTGCGGTTGATGCCATGGTGCAGTGGTGGTACGGGCACAACGCCGTCGGCTTTCTGCTCACCGCCGGCTTTCTGGGCATGATGTACTACTTCGTGCCCAAGCAGGCCAATCGCCCGGTCTATTCCTACCGGCTGTCCATTGTGCATTTCTGGTCGCTGATTGCCATTTACATGTGGGCCGGACCGCACCACCTGCACTACACCTCACTGCCCAACTGGGTGCAGTCGGTGGGCATGGTGTTTTCCGTCATGCTGCTGGCCCCCAGCTGGGGCGGCATGATCAACGGCATGGCCACTCTTTCGGGCGCCTGGCACAAGCTCAGAACCGATCCCGTGCTGCGCTTTCTGATCGTGTCGGTGTCGTTTTACGGCCTGGCCACCTTTGAAGGCTCCATGCTGTCGGTCAAGACCGTCAACGCCCTGTCGCACTACACCGACTGGACCGTGGGCCACGTTCACGCCGGCGCGCTGGGCTGGGTGGCCATGATTACCATGGGCTCGCTGTACTCGCTGTTCCCGCGCGTGTTCGGCGTCGAGAAAATGTATTCGACCCGGCTGATTGAATGGCATTTCTGGGTCACCACCATCGGCACGGTGTTCTACATCACCGCCATGTGGATTGCCGGCGTCATGCAGGGCCTGATGTGGCGTACCTTCAACGACGACGGCACGCTGACCTACACCTTCATCGAGGTGCTGCAGCAGACCAAGCCGTATTACATGCTGCGCTTTGTGGGCGGCGTCATCTTCCTGTCCGGGCTTTTCATCATGCTCTACAACGTGTGGAAAACCTGGCAGATGCGCGCCGAAGACAAGCTGGATGTGGCCATTCCCGCGCCCGCCGGCGCCTGACGTCAACAGTTTGGAGATTTAGCTATGCATGACAAGATCGAACGCAACGTCGGGCTGCTGGCCATTCTCATTGTGGTGGCCATCAGCACCGGCGGCCTGGTTGAAATCATTCCGCTGATGTTCAAGGCATCGGTGGTGGAGCCGGCCGAAGGCGTGGAGCCCTACAGCCCGCTGCGTCTGGCTGGCCGCGATGTGTACGTATCGGAAGGCTGCTACGGCTGCCACAGCCAGCAGATTCGCTCGCTGCGCGCCGAAACCGAGCGCTACGGCCATTATTCCATTGCCGGCGAGTCGGTTTACGACCGCCCCTTCCAGTGGGGCTCAAAGCGCACCGGACCGGACCTGGCCCGGGTGGGCGGACGCTACAGCGACGACTGGCACGAGCTGCACCTGCTCGACCCGCGCGCCGTGGTGCCCGAGTCCAACATGCCGGCCTACCCGTGGCTGGCCGAGCGCTTTGTCGATCCGGGAAAGATCCAGCAGCGCATGCGCGTGCTCAAGCGCCTGGGCGACCCGTATTCCGATGAGGACATCGAGGCCGCTGCCGAAGCCGTGGCCGGGCGCACCGAGCTGGAGGCCGTGATTGCCTACCTGCAGGGCCTGGGCACCGAATGGACCGGCCAGGGCGCAACCGCCGCGGGCAGCAACTGATGAGCGGCCTGTTCACCACGGTCGCGCTGCTGGCCTTTACCGTCGTGGTGGTGTGGGTGTTCGTCATCAAGCGCAAGGAAGACTTTGACGAGCAGGCCCGGCTGCCGCTGGAAGACAACGAAGAACTGCCTGAACAGGATAAAGGCAGGGACAACGACAGGGAATCCAAGGAGAACTCCAAATGACTGCGTTCTGGCATTGGTATGTGGTCATCATTACGCTGGCGGTGACCGCCGCGCTGGTGTGGCTGTTTTACGGCACCAGCCGCATGCGTGTTGAAGAAACGCCCGACAGCGAAGGCACCACCGGCCACGTGTGGGATGAAGACCTGCGCGAATACAACAACCCCATGCCGCGCTGGTGGCTGTGGATGTTCTATATTTCGGCCATTTTCAGCGTTCTTTACCTGGTGCTGTATCCGGGCCTGGGCCGCTATGAAGGCGTGCTGGGCTGGAGCCAGGAAAAGCAGCATGACGAGCAGGTGGCCAGAGCGGCCCAGGACTTCGAAAGCGCCTACGGCGAACTGGCCGCGCTGCCGGTTGACGAGCTGGCACAGGACTCGCGGGCGCTGGAGGCGGGCCGCAATATCTTTGCCCACAACTGCTCCACCTGCCACGGATCGGATGCGCGCGGTGCCGAAGGCTACCCCAACCTGACCAACAATCAGTGGATATGGGGCGGTGAGCCGGAGCGTGTACTGGAAACCATCCAGCACGGGCGCCAGGCGCTGATGACCCCGTTTGGCGACATGCTCAGCGACCAGGAAATCACGCGCACGGCCGCCTACGTGCAGCAGCTGGCCGGCCGCCGGGCCGACGCCACCATGGCCGCCGCCGGCAAAAAGGTTTTTGACATGCACTGCGTGGCCTGTCACGGACCGGACGGCACCGGCAACATTCATCTTGGCGCACCCGACCTGACCGCGGGCGTTTATACTTATGGCGGTGACCTGAACACCATTCGCACCACCATTCGCAGCGGACGCAACGGCCAGATGCCCGCTCAGCTGGAGCTTCTGGGCGAAGCGCGCACCCGACTGGTGGCGGCTTATGTACTCAGCCTCAACCAGGACGATCATGCCGAGAAATGATCCGCATATTCCCCGTCGCCCCCTGGCCCAGCGCCTGGGGGCGATTTTATGGCCTTCTTTCTTTGCCGCTGGCGTGGCCTGTATGGTTTTTTTCAGCATCGTCGACCCGCTGATGCTGCGCGACATGACCTTTCCCGATTTTGAAATTGGCCGCATGGGTGGTTACACCCTCGGCTTTTTTCTTTTCTGGGCGGCCACGGCCTCGTCCAGTCTCTTTACCTGGCTGCTGCTGCGGCCAGCCAGTCGGTTTCACGGTAAGCTCAACCAATGAGTGAAGGCGGACAGCCACAAACCATTCCGCTCTACATCAAGGCTCCAAAAGTTTATCCCCGCGAAATCAAGGGGCGCTTTGCCAGCCTGAGAGTGATCGCTGCCTGGGTTCTCCTGGGCATGTACTACGTTATTCCCTGGATCAGCGTCAACGGCCAGCAGCTGGTGCTGTTTGACCTGGTCAACCGCAAATTCCATATTCTGGGCCTGACCCTGTGGCCGCAGGACTTGATCATCCTGTCGCTGCTGCTGGCCATGGCGGCGCTCACGCTGTTCTTCTTCACCGCCCTGGCCGGCCGCCTGTGGTGCGGCTACGCCTGTCCGCAAACGGTGTGGACCGAGGTGTTCCTGTGGATGGAGCGCATCACCGAGGGGCGGCGCAACCAGCGCATGCGCCTGGATGCCGGCCCCTGGAACCGCAACAAGATTGTCCGCAAGTCCACCAAGCAGTTTTTGTGGATTGTCTTTGCCCTGTGGACGGGCTTTACCTTTGTGGGCTTTTTTGTGCCCATACGCGACGTGGCCGTGCGCGCGCTTGACTTCAACCTGGGTGGCTGGGAAACCTTCTGGCTGTTTTTCTACGCCTTTGCCACCTACGGCAACGCCGGTTTTCTGCGCGAGCAGGTGTGCAAGTACATGTGCCCCTATGCGCGCTTTCAGTCGGCCATGCTCGATGACGATTCGCTGATCATTTCGTACGACGTCGAGCGCGGCGAGCCGCGCGGGCCGCGCAAGCGTTCGGCCAACCCGGCCGAGCTGGGGCTGGGCGACTGCATCGACTGCATGGCCTGCGTGCAGGTGTGTCCCACCGGTATTGATATCCGCGACGGGCTGCAGATCGAGTGCATTGCCTGCGCCGCCTGCATCGACGCCTGCGACGATGTCATGGACAAGATGGGCTATCCGCGCGGACTGATCCGCTATTCCACCGGCAACGCCATGGCCGGGCGGCCGACCCGCATTTTGCGCCCGCGCATTTTCATCTACCTGGGCGCGCTGCTGGCGCTCATGGCGCTGGTTGGCATGACCGTGGCCAGCCGCCAGCCGCTGCTGGTGGACGTGCTGCGCGACCGCACCGCCCTGCACCGGGTCAGCGACCAGATGCTTGAAAACCCCTACACCATCAAGCTGACCAACCGCACCGAGGACGAACTCCATATCAGCATCGCGGTCGAAGGCCTGGACGGCATTTATGTCATCGAACCGGTCCGTCCCGTTACCGTGGCGCCCTCGCAGGTGGCCAACCAGCCGCTGACCATCGGCCTGCCGCTTGAGAACGCCCGGGCCGGCATGCACGCCATCACGGTCAGCGCCAGCGACGACGACGGGCAGGTTCACAGCGAAACCGAAACCCGTTTCTTCATCCCGGCCCGGGCCCTGGAAAACGCTCAATGAAAACTGCTGCACACAAGCCTGCACACCCCTGGTACAAGGAATTCTGGGCCTGGTTTGTGCTGGCCATCCCCGCCCTGGGCGTTGCCTCGGGCGTGGCCATGATTGTCATCAGCCTGCACAATGCGCCGCAGGAAATTACCGGTGACCATCAGCGCCTGGGCAAAACCACCGTGGCCACCGGCTCCATGTCCGGCGCGGCTCAGGCGCTGGGCCTGTCCGGCCGCCTGTCGGTTGGCAATGGCCGGGCTGAGCTGCTGCTGGAGGCCAGGCGGCCGGAAGATCTGCCGTCTACCCTGCTGCTGCGCTTTGATCACCCGGTCGATGCACGCTTCGATACTTCAGTTGAGCTCGAGCGCCGGGATGCCGGGCGCTGGGTGGCCGATCTGAGCGACCAGCTGCCCTCGCGTGCGCGGGTCATCCTGACCGACCCGATGCGCAAGTGGGGTCTGGCCGGTCGCTACCAGGGGCCGGTTGAAGGCAGCATTGCGCTTGACCACAGGCAGCTGTGAAGCACCACAGCCCACACTGCTGGCACTGCGGTGAAACCATTCCCGCCGGCGTGGACATCAGCGCGCAGGTGCAGGGCCAGGCCCGCCCCATGTGCTGTCACGGCTGCCAGGCCGTGGCCACCCTGATCGACCAGGCCGGCCTGCAGCGCTACTACGATTTTCGCGACGCCCTGCCCGAACGCCCCGACAGCCGCGCGGCAGACCGCGACTTCAGCGCCTGGGACCGCGACGCTGTTTTGCAGCACTACGGCAGCTCCGACTGCGACGGCATTGCCAGCATCACCCTGGTGCTCGAAAACGTCCACTGCGCCGCCTGCGCCTGGCTTATCCAGCGCTTTGTCGGCGAGCTTGAAGGCGTGGCCGATATTCGCATCGACATTGGCGATGGCCGCGCCACGGTGCGCTACAGTCCGGAGCGGATCAATCTGGGCCGCATCGCCGAGCGGCTGGCGGCACTGGGCTATCAGCCGCATCTGGATTCGCCCGAAGCGGACGAAAAGCGCTATTTAAACGAGCGCCGCCGGCTGATCAAGGCCATTGCCGTGGCCGGGCTGGGCATGATGCAGGTGGGCAGCTACGCGCTGGCCGGCTACATTGGCGCATTTCAGGACCTGGACGCCACCACGGCGCGTTTTTTGCAAATTGTCAGCATGCTGGTGGCCGTGCCGGTGGCGCTGTATGCCGGGCGCATTTTCTACGCATCGGCCTGGCGCACCCTGGGTCAGCGACGCATGGGCATGGATGTGCCGGTGGCGGCGGCCATGCTCATCGCGCTGTCGGCCAGCGTGCTGGTCACCGTGCTCAACGCCGGCGAAGACTGGTTTGACTCGGTGGTGATGTTCATCTTTCTGCTGCTTCTGGGCCGCTATGCGGTGCTGGTCACCCGCCAGCAGGCCGGCTCGGTGCATTCGGCCCTGGCCCGCTCGCTGCCGTCGGGCGCGCGCCGCATTGGCGCAGACGGAACCACCGAGAGCATTGCTCTGGTCGAGCTGGTCAGCGGCGATCGCGTGCGCGTGGCGGCCGGAGAAACCGTGCCGGCCGACGGGCGCGTTGTTGAAGGCCGGGCCCTGATTGACGAATCGCTGCTGTCGGGTGAATCCACGCCAAGGCGGCGCGAACAGGGCGACGATGTGCTGGCCGGCTCGCTGGTACGCGACGGCTCGCTGGTGGTCGAGGCCGCCGAGGTGGGCGGCCAGACCGTGCTGTCGGGCATTGTTGAAATGCTCAAGCAGGCGCGCGGCTACAAGCCGCGGCTGGCGCGCGTTGCCGACCACCTGGCCGGCTGGTTTGTGGCGTTTGTGCTGACCGGGGCAGCCGTCACCGCGCTGGTCTGGTGGCAGCTTGATCCGTCTCGCATGCTGCCGGTCATTATTGCCGTGCTGGTGGTGTCCTGCCCCTGCGCGCTGGCGCTGGGCACGCCGGTGGCCCTGGCTTCGGCGGCGCGCGGATTTGCCCGGCTGGGCATTCTGGCCAGCGGCGAGAACGTGTTTGAAAATCTGCCGCGCATCACCCACGTGGTGCTCGACAAGACCGGAACGCTTACCCGGCCGCACATGCAGCTGGCCGAGATCCGCATTGAGGATGCATCGGCCGATGCCGATCAGATCCGGCGCCTGGCCGGCCGGCTGGAGCGCATCAGCCTGCACCCGGTGGCCAGTGCATTTGCCGAATTCGACGACGGCCGCGAGGTGCTTGATGCCCGCGCCGTGATGGCCGCCGGCGTGCAGGGCCGCATCGGCGACCGGCTGTACAGGCTCGGCAAGCCCGACTGGGTGGCCGAACAGACCAGCCAGACCCTGACGCCCCCCGGAACAGGCCAGTGGCTGGCCCTGAGCGCCGACCGCCTGCTGGTGGCCTGGCTGCGCGTGGACAGCCCGCTGCGCGCGGGCGCACGCGACATGGTTGACGAGCTGAAGGCGCGCGGCCTCAGCCTGGTACTGGCCTCCGGCGACCGCACCGAAAACGTGGCGGCCATGGCGCGCCATCTGGACATTGAGGACTATCACGGCGACATGAGCCCGGACAACAAGCTGGCCCTGGTGCGCCGGCTGCAGGCCGCAGGCGCGCGGGTGGCCATGATTGGCGACGGCATCAACGATGCGCCCGTGCTCGCCGGCGCCGATGTGTCCATTGCCCTGGCCGAAGGCGCCGATATTGCCCGCACCCAGGCCGACCTGGTGGTGACGGGCAGCAGCCTGGTTCCGGCCAGCCGGGCATTTGATCTGGGCCCGCAGGTCATGCGCATCATTCGCCAGAATCTGGCCTGGGCCTTTGGCTACAATCTGATTGCCCTGCCGGCCGTCGCCACCGGTTTTGTATCGCCGTGGCTGGCCGCCATCGGCATGTCGGCGTCCAGTCTGCTGGTGGTCGCCAACGGCCGGCGCGCCGGTCGCATCCATGAAAAAACCGGCGCGGCCGAAAAACCGCAGCCGGCTCCGCCCAACCGCCAGGCCGCCGGCGCCTGAAGACCGCCTGACCTTGGCCGGAGTGTTTTCATGACCATCATCTATGTTCTGATTCCGCTGTCCATTGTGATGATGATCATTGCCGTGGGCGCCTTTTTCTGGGCCGTGCGCAGCGGCCAGTTCGACGACCTGGACACCCCCGCGCTGGACATTCTCGACGACGATGAGTACCCCAAAGAACGCAAGCCCAACTCAAACAGTGATGACCGGCCGGGCCAGGGACGCGATACGCCCTGACAGGAGCAGCCTGCAGACGCGGCTGTCGACAAGCATTCCGTGAACGTTGAAGCGGCACTGCTGGCGGGCCTGCTGACCGGCCTGTTCGGATCGACCCACTGCGTGGGCATGTGCGGCGGCATTGTCGGCCTGCTGCACGCCCAGATTCCGGCCGGGCGCGGCGCGCTGGCCATCGGGTTTCACGTCGGCCGCATTGCCAGCTATACCGTCATCGGGCTGGTTGCCACCGGGCTGGGCATGCTGCCGGCAGCGCTGGTGCCGGCCGGCGCGCCGCAGGTCATGCGCCTGCTTCTGGGTGTCATCATTGTCGCCATGGCGGTTTATATCGCCCTGCCCGGACGCTTTCGCGACGTGGCCGGGCAGCTGGCCGCCCCCGTGACCCGGCGCATGATGCCCTTCTTTGGCCGGTTTCTGCCGGTAAAGTCCCTGGACAACGCCATCGGCCTGGGCCTGCTGTGGGGGTTTTTGCCCTGCGGGCTGCTCTATTCGGTGGTGGCCGCCGCCGTGCTGCTGGCCGACCCGCTGGCCACCACCGCCATGATCGTGGCCTTTGGTGCGGGCACCGTGCCGCTGCTTTTGGGCAGCGGGCTGCTCATGCTCAGATTCCGCTCGGCCATCAACCGGCGCGGACTGCGCTGGCTGGCGGCCGGCCTGCTGGGGCTTACCGGGCTGCTGATCGGGCTGGGGCCGTGGCTGGCCCATCTTGTGGACCAGCCGTGGATTCAGTTTCTGGTGGACTGCGTGACCTGACGCCCGGCGTCAGGGATAGAGGTGCTCCCACCACTGCGGCTCGTCCTTGAGCCACTTGTCGTACCAGGCCAGCATGGTGTCCCACCAGATGTAGCGCTGCTCGCGGTCGAGAATCCAGTGGTCCTCGCCGGGGAATTCCACCATTTCAACTTCGCGGCCGAGCAGCTTGAGGGCGGTGAACATGTTGGCGCTTTCGCCCGGCGGCACGTTGGTGTCCGAATCGCCGTGCAGCAGCAGCAGCGGGGTGCTGATTTTGTCGGCGCTGTAAATCGGGCTGTGCTCGACATACAGCTCGCGATTGTTCCACGGAAAGCTGCCGCGGCTGGCAATGCCCGAGTAGCCCCAGCCCCACCAGCCTTCGCCCCAGTAGCCGGTCAGGTCGCTGATGCCGGCATGCGAGATGGAGGCGGCAAAAAGGTCTGTTTTGGTGGCCAGGTACATGGTCATGAAGCCGCCGTAGCTGGCGCCGATGTTGCCGATGCGGTCGGCGTCGACAAATTCATGTTCGTCCACAAACCTGCTGGTGCCCTCGATGATGTCATCGGCGGCATAGTCGCCCCAGGCGTTGACGTGATGGGCTGAAAAATCCTGGCCGTAGCCAATGGCGCCGCGCGGCTGCAGAACATAGATGACATAGCCGTGGGCGGCCCACAGGTTGAACGGATAGCGGCCGGTAAAGGCGCGATTGACCGGCGTGGTGCCGCCGTAGTAATACACGATGAGCGGGTATTTTTCGGTTTCATCGAAATCGGGCGGCAGGTAGTAGTGCCCGTCGATTTCCACGCCGTCGTCGTTGACAAAGTGCCAGTCATGAACCTCGCCCAGCACGGTGTCGCGATACGAGCTGGCGCGGCTGTCGAACAGTGCGCGGCGCTCGCCGTCCAGCCCGCCCAGCTCGACGCGCTGCGGCGCGTCGGCATCGCTGCCGCGCACCAGAACGGCGGGCGGCGTGGTCTGCGACACGGCAAAATCCTCAATGACTTCCGGCCAGCCGCCCAGCATGTTCCACGCCTGTTCTTCGGGGTCGAAGTGCACCAGGGCCGTGCCGGCACCGGCGGTGGCCGACAACAGCAGGCTGCCGTCGGCCAGGCGCTCCACGCTGCCCAGGGCCGGGTCGAATTCCCGGCTCACGCTGGTGGCGCTGTCGCCGTCGGCCGACAGGCGGTAGAGCTGGGTGTCGTAGACGTTGGCGGTCAGGCCATCGGAGGTGACATCGCCGTCGCCAATGGCCAGCGAAGGCCCGGCCAGCAGCCAGTAGCCGTCGTCGGCAAACCTGATGTCTGCAAATTCACGAATTTGGGCTATTTCGCGCTCTTCTGCCGAATCAGTATCCAGCTCGAAGAGGCGCGTTTTGGAATGTGGCGGCTCGGAATAGTCAATAACAGCGCTCGACAAAAGGAGGCGTTTGCCGCGCACGTCGTGCAGACGCACTGACTGCTCCCCGGCCGTCAGCGGGCGCACCAGGCCGCTGCTGACATCCGCCTGGTAGATCTGGCTTTTGTCGCGGAAGCCGGCCCAGCGGTCTTCCAGGCTTTGCAGCCGCTTGCGCTTGTCGATGTCGGTGTCGTCCCTGCTGGTCCAGCCAAACAGGATGGAGCCGGAATCGGGATGCCAGCGCCAGGCGCCCAGACCGTCCTTTTCAAGCACCAGCGGGCGCAGTGCGCCGCTGTCCAGATCGTGCAGCCACAGGCTGGAGGTGCTGCCCACGGCCAGCATTTTGCCGTCCGGGCTCCAGGCCAGCGAGGCGGCGGCCTGACCAACCGTATGCTGCACGGTTTTGTTGTTGTCCAGATCGATGATCTGCAGGCGCGCCACGTCGGCATCGGCCAGCTCGTCGCGGTACTTGGAGGCCAGCGCGGCATAGCGTCCGTTCGGTGAAAGGGCCATGCCAGTGACGGTTTCGGCGTTGGTCAGCTGCATGGCCGACACCCGCCTGTGCGGCTGCGTGTGGGCCGTGACCCTGTCATGGTCCTTGCGGCCGGCCCAGGACAGCTTCGGCCGGCCCTTGTCGGCGCGGCCCGAATGCACAATCCAGATGCCGTGGCTGCCCGCGGCCAGGTCCAGCGGGTGGCCGTCGCTGCCGGCCTCGATTTTTTTGCCGCCGGCAAACACGGCGGCATCGTCGAGCCCTTCAATACGCAAGTGTCCGCGCACAAAGCGGTCGGCCTCAAGCTGAAACCACCACAGACCGGCCGAATCATTCTTTTTGAGCCTTGCGGGCGCGGTCGTGTTCCATTCAAGCGTCTGGCCAAACGCGCTGACGGACTGCCCGTCGCGGGGCAGGGCTTTATCCGCAAGCCGTTCAACCAGCATGGCCCTGAGTTCATCGTGATGGCCGGCTTTTTGGGCCAGCTCAGCATCAGTCGGCAGCGGCGCCAGCACCATGACCCGGTCTATGGTGACCGGCGCGGGCGCCTTTTCGGCGGCTGAAGCCGCCAAGGGCACAAAAAGAACAACTGCAAAATGGACCAGGGCAAAAACAAGCAGGCTGGGTCTGTTCACGGCAACACTCCGCTTTTTTGTAAATCCGGAAACCTGAGCAATGTAACAGAAGCGGCCGTGGCCGAAAGCAGCTGCAAGTTGATATTGATCAATTCCTGTCGGGCGCTACAGCGGTAATGTTGAAAATCTTCAACCGGAAGACTGCCTCCACACCATGCACGAGCTGCCGCAGCCCGCTTTCGATCCTGGCCTGATTGAAAAATACGGCGGGGAAGGTCCGCGCTACACCTCATATCCGACCGCCGGGAATTTCAGCGAGGATTTCGGGCCGGACCAGTATGCCCACGCCGTGGCCGACAGCAACAGCCTGCCCATGCCGGCGGATCTTTCGGTGTATGTGCACGTGCCCTTTTGCGCCAGCCCGTGCTTTTACTGCGCCTGCAATCGTGTCATTACGCGTTCGCCCGTGGCCGGTGACCAGTTTCTGGACACCCTGGGAAAGGAGCTGGCCCTGGTGGCGCCGCGCTTTGACCGCGACCGCCGGCTGCGCCAGCTGCATCTGGGCGGCGGCACGCCCACCTTTTTGACGCCCGATCAGATTGACCGGCTGATGAGCATGCTGCGCGATCATTTCAGCTTTGCCGATGATGCCGAACTGGGGCTGGAAGTTGACCCGCGCACGGTGGACGCCGCAGCCATTGCCCGGCTCGCGGACGCCGGCTTCAACCGCATTTCGGTCGGGGTTCAGGACCTTGACGCACAGGTTCAGGCGGCCATCAACCGCGTGCACAACGCCGCCACGGTTGGCGCGGTGATAAAGGCGGCGCAGGACAGCGGCTTTTCGTCCATCAGCGTTGATCTTATTTACGGCCTGCCGCTGCAAACTGCCGCCAGCTTTTCCGACACCATTGATCAGATGGTGGCCATGGGCCCCGATCGTCTGTCGCTGTTCAATTACGCGCATCTGCCGCATCTGTTCAAGGCCCAGCGCCAGATTCGCGCCGACCAGCTGCCCGCAGCAGAAGACAAGCTCGACATCTTCCGCACCAGCCTTTTGAGGCTGCTGGAAGCGGGCTATGAGTTCATTGGCATGGATCATTTTGCGCGGCCCGACGATTCGCTGGTCAAGGCCAAAAAAGACGGCTCGCTGATGCGCAATTTCCAGGGCTATTCCACCCACGGCGGGCTGGACATGGTCAGCTTTGGGCCCAGCGCCATCAGCCACGTGGGCGACAGCTTTGCCCAGAACCATCGCGGGCTGGACGAATGGGCGATATCGGTGACCGAAAGCCGCCTGCCGGTGGCGCGCGGGCTGACGCGCAACACCGATGACTGCATCCGCGCCGATGTCATTGAAAGCATCATGTGCCGCGCGCGGGTGGAATTTGCCGCGCTGGAGCGGGACTACGAGCTTGTCTTCAAGCGCTATTTTTCCCCGGAGCTTGAACAGCTTGCCCCGCTGGCCGCCGATGGGCTGGTCGTGATTGACGACCGTGGCCTGCAGGTGACCGACAGTGGTCTGCTGTTTCTGCGCGCCATCGCCAGGCATTTTGATGCCTGGCTGGCGCCGGCCGGCGAAACGCGCGGCCGGTTTTCAAGGATTGTCTGACTCGCCCAAATCGGCCGGGCCGCCAGAACTCAAAGCTCGGTGCGGCCAGTCAGCGCACTGAAAAACAGCGCGTTGGCGAACAGCTTTTCACCGCCCCGCCAGTAGGCCCGGAACAGCGGATCGTCGGCAATTCTGACCACCCGGCCCTGGCCGTGATGGGTAACGCTGACGGCCGGCGTGCCGGCAAAGCGGTCGCGGTTGGCCTGCGACAGATAGCCGGCCACCAGCGGCTGGTCGGCATAGGCGGCCGCGTGCACATAGGGGTTGTCAACCTGTTTGAGCACGTGCGTGCCCTGGCGGAAGACCACCAGCTTTTCCGCGTCGTAGCCCCAGCCCAGCGGGTGGGTGGTGTCCA